>MDTG01039091.1_pt1 | contig 11283 bp, 4 predicted proteins | sample 811421 | NCBI WGS metagenome assembly MDTG01 (sample SAMN05326645, study PRJNA326480) | marine metagenome | isolation source: seawater | place: Pacific Ocean: South East | collected 2011
AGTGGGGGTAATGGCTTGCGTTCACCGTTACGTAATCGACCTGCAATAAAACTTTGACGATCATCGCCCCGCTTATTCAATCTAACAATAAACGGTTCAACTTCTGGCCTAATTTGACCATTGACTCTGACCGAAACAGCATGAACTACTGGTCCAGATTCTTCATCATTCGGAGAGTCATCTGAAACTCTTATAGCTAGAAGAGCGGGCGCATTTTGTATAGCACCGGGAACACCCTTCATCGATAAAGCTTTTTGTTCCATAAGTGGTTCATACTGATGAGCATTCACAAATGTGGCACCAAAATTCATAAAACCAAGACTACGCTCATAGTGAGCACCTAAAAGCATGGTTTTGGCCTTGATTATATGATCATCCTCTCTTCCCGAGGAGTATATCGGTGCATGTAAACGTGAAAATAAAGCCGAAAAACTATCATTATCTGTAGCAAAATCGACACGAATACCATTTAAATTTGACATTTTCAATGTCAGCGGAGTCAAACGTGTTCGAATTTCATTTGCATAAATAAACTTCGACTGCCATGAGTCCGTGCCATCAGAGCCTACTACAACGTAATTGAAAAGACGTGCAAAGCTAGCGCCGCTTTGACCATGGGCTAAGCTTTCATTCAAAATCGACCCATTGGAACCACGATAACGCTGCACTCCGATCCCTCTACGTTCTACCCACCTAATTGATTCAGATCCATAAACCAAAGGATCTCCCATGAGACTATAGTAATTCCTTAAATTATTTGTTATCCCAATTTGGCGTGGATAATCCACTTCACCCCAATTTTCATAGTCCTCAGAAAAACGACCCAAGAAAGTTTTACCCTCGACTACGCGTTTACCACCTATTTCCTCTTTTTCAGCTAAAGATTCTTGCACAAGTGGTCCCAAATAACTCAAAAAAAATAGGTTCACTAAAACAGATCCAATTCGATTTCTGTTTGTTTTTTTTGAATTATTTTTAAGAAAATTTTTCATTATAATCACTTTAAAACAGTGGTCGTAATCCAGCTATAACTCGCAAGAAAATTCGTGAATAATCTATATCCTGTGCCTCGCGTCTCTTTTCCAAGAAAGACCGAAATCTTCGCTCATAGCCTAAATTGACATTTACTTGGTATCCGAGATAAACTGAGGTGTTACTGATTTGCGCCAAATACACCTTGTCATCAAAATCGACGCCATCACTCACCTTATTTCGATAGACACTAGTAAGAAATGGTAAGCCTTGAGCACCTAACTTTAACGAGGTTCTATCCGATACCAGATATTCAAATCTAATGATCGGAAAGAAATAGTCTTCTTTAACGGAGGCAATTTCTCCAATATCGTCCACTAAACGCTGATGAAGCCATTTGATCTGTGGCCTTATTACTATGTCTCGCCAAGGCGTCCAATGATAATCGGCTTTAAAAACGACGGCTAAGTCAGAGATGAGATTATCAGCTTGAATTATAGTTGAATTCTGTTGATTAAATTCCCTTTTTACGCTTAGCTCCGCATCAAAATTTTCATAACGAATCAGATTTGCTTTTACATAAAACGTGTTGACCCAACTATCGCGCATTAACAACGGATCTTCTTCTACTACCGCTATTCCTAATGGATTCAAGATCGCTTCATCCGTAAGTGCATACAACGGAACTGGTTCTGGTTCGAGATAAATAGGGTTACGCCCCAAACCAAATACTCGATCAGCAATATTATCCCAAACACGTTTTGTGCGATAAACAGCCTCTAACTTCATCCAAAAAGGCAATTTTCGCTTAGATTCCAAACGTAAATAGGCCATTTTTGCTTCTGTACCTTGCGACAAAGCATTTATTCTGCTGTTACCCAAGGTCAAAATACTATGCTCATCAGGTCTAAATTGTCCGAACATATTCCATCCACGTTCACCTACGTTATACGGATAATCTGGTTTGTCATCATCTTCACGCTCATCAATAACCCCATTATTGTTCATATCCTCACCATAATCATATGCATCGGGGTTTACTCGATACAATAAAAATGGTTCATAATAATCTGGTATTCTGTTGTCGTTCTCGTTTATATCCGGCCGCCCATTCAAATCACTATCCAAGCCCGGGAAAACTCCGTCTGGGTCCTCTATATACCTTCCACCAGTAACTAAGTTTGTTGTCTTACGCAAAAAATTACTATCAGGATAGGGATCTTTATCATCGTTATCATCTACAGAATTGAACTCGATAGTATTAGTCGGGGCCGGACGTTCCTCTTCAACCAAATCAGGCAATCTCGGTTCATAAAAATTCGTTGGGTATATATACGGACTTGTTAAAAATTGAAAATAACTGCGATAATCATCGTCCTGCACGCTCAATTCAGTCGAATAATCAGTAGCAACATTAAAGACCTCCACGCCTAAACTAACCCGAGACCAATCACGCTTCAACGCTGCAAAAAACGCGTTACTGTGGTCGGTAAGATGTTGTAGCTTAGTCGTTATTAGCGAAGGATAAGCACGAAATGATAAGTTATGAACATATTCAGATCTGAATAAGAAACCTTTAAAATCAAGATTAAAATGCGTTCCCAATAAGGTCCTCCCCGTCTGCCGCCCATAGTTCACTTTAACTCGTTCGAAATATTTCCCAGAAGGCCGGCCCATTGCATTTGACGCAGAGTAAAAATATGTAGCAGGATTGGCCGAGGCGCCATCAAACACCTCGGCTAACGCAATATGATAATCCCCAGCTATATCAAACTCAATCGAAACCCTGTCAACCATCAGCGTATCGTTACTCGCACTGACAACCGGCGGAACCTTAAACCAAAATAGCGTGCTATTGCCTCCCCGAACTTCATACAGACCCTGACCTGAAGGCATGACATGAGGGAATTCAATAACTAAATCATTACTATTATCTCGACGTATAGGAGGAATCAGCAATTCTCCAACATGCTCCGTCACAGTCAATTTAAGCTCGTTCGACTGTAGCTTATTATATGGCCCCAAAGAGTGAGCAACAGGGACACCATTAATTATCATAACAGCCGAACGTATCTGTATTCCATCGATATCACCGGGCGTTTCATCCGACACTTGCGCCACAATCCATTGGGGGGGACGTCCTGTAGTAGGAAGAGTACCCTTATACGAGCTTTGGTCCAGAGATTTGAAACTGTCAGTGCGATACTGATTTACCCAGGACAATCCCAGATCGATATTGTTGTGCTTAGTTCGTACATCTCCTCCTAGAAGGTAGGTGCTCCATCGAGGTCTAAACTCCGATTTCTCGTCCCCGTGAATCCCGTTATCAGCATTCTGGACAGCTTCAAAAATCGGTTTGTCAATACGTGACGCAAGCAAAACTACAGATCCACCATCAAAGTCTGAATCCATTCGCATACCATTCATAGCAGCCATATCAAGGGTGAACGGGGTAAACTTTGCTCTTATCCGATCACCTATTATAAATTTGGTATTTACACCGGAGTAACTATCACCAGCTATAACCAACCGATTCAGGTAGCTTTGATACAATCGAGGTTTTGTTATGATACTACCAGAAACTGGATCAATCGTACGATATTCCTTCAACTCAAATACGCTAACACCATTCATTACAAACTGACCTAAATTATCAAATTGGGGCGCTCGCGTACGCCCAAAAATCAACGACTCATAGGCTCTATATCCTTCAAAAGCATAATTTACGTACGGTTCACCCGGTTTGAACAAAAGGTCTGCATGCCCAGAATAAACTGTGAATAATAATATCAGAGCAGAAATAAGCGGTTTGATTTTTTCGAGTAACATATTTTAACCTATCAGCACACGAAAAAAATATTCTGAGAATCCTGAGCTTGGACGCGCAGTATTTTTATATGTCTTCACCGTTCGATACAAGCCCATTAAGATACTTAAATCATATCCGAGATAGTTACTGTTGTTCTGAAGAAAAATTGTATGTGTTGAACGATCAAAGTCTTGATCGGGAGCAGCCAAATCTCGAGAGGTTTCGGCTAAGAGTGGAAGCCCCTGCAAGCCCGATCTCAACTGCGTTTTAGGGCCTATTTGCCAATCGGCACGAAGTATCGGCATCAACCAGTGGCGTTGACGGTAAGCTGAAGAGCGTTCAGGATATTTTACATACTGAAAAATATGCTTAATTTGTGGCGATATTACCAAAGATCCACGGACGTAAGAATAATCTATCTTGTTGACTAACGTAGCTTCTACGATGTCACCGGGTTTAGCCATCGAGGCATCTGCTAACGCCTCACCATTCAGTCTGATATGATTATAAGAAAAAATATTCCGCGTATTTATGTGATCGGTTGGTTTTAAATTCATTTCCAAATACGTTAGGTTGTTTATACTGTCTCTGTTCTTTAAAAGATCTGGCCTTAATGAAGCAGGACTCGTATTAAAAATCGTATTTCCAATTTGATCAGATACCCAACGAATACGATGATGCATCCGAATGTTTCCAAGCTCTTTTAGGCGAAAATCATAAGCTCCTTCAGCATAGGCCGTGTTGTTTCGATCCCCCATTGCTTTACGCTGCACTCGATAATTTCCAACTCGAAGTTCAATGCCGGAATCCCATTCTTGAAGTGCGAAACCATGTACACCCTTGTGATCAATTGGATAAGCATAATCAGGTAAATTGTCATTTTCTCGGAAGTCCGCTACACCGTTATTATTAAAATCATCTCCGTATACTAATTCTGGCGGCTCAGCATAATATGCAATAAATGGTTGATACGCATCTAATCCTCCAGCTCTATCAACATCAAAGTCAAGCACACCATCTCCGTTGGGATCCAGTCCAGGATAAACCCCATTTCCTTGTCCTATTGTGCGTAAGTACGGAACAAGCGGATCTTCATGCTCCAACGCATCCGGCCACTGATCTAAATCGTCATTATCCTCAACAACATTGAAAGGAGCATACAAGCGACCACTGAGAGTCGGACCGCGACTAGATCGTCTAAAAATCGAGAAATCCGTCCTGTAGTCATTGGGTACATCAAAATACTCCAGACCCAACAAAGTATTTTCCCTAAACATCTTTGACAGGTTGAAATAAAAAGTAGAGGCGACACGTTGATGTTTAGCTCCATTTACTGCAGGAGCCTGAAAAAACCTCGTACTACGAGCAAATTCCCCACTAGCTGAAAAACCAAGAAAGTCTGCTTCAAAATTCACTCCCATGACAGAAATTCCCGTTGGGAATCCATATTCGAATACGAACCTACTTAAATTGCTCGATGCTACCGGATCACCCGTCGCGCGCGCAGCATTATACCAATCATAGTAAAAATCGTCGGCTCCTGCTGCCAACGTGGGGACCCGCATAGCTCCTACTACATCAATGCTGTAATCATTAGCAACAACAGTTTCAAATTTCAAATCAGAGGTTGTATCTGGAAGATCAAATTCAAAAACAACAATATCCGTACCCGAAATGTTCAGAGGTTGTACTAAAGTCGGCTCGCGATTAACAGGCTTTGAAATATCTGGTAACAACGCACGAAAAAAAGGTTGATTACTTGCTTCAGCAACACCGCGAATCCAGGCCCTATTTTTTCTCAAGAAATCGATCTCACTTGGGTCTAGTAATACGGTGCTTGAAACATCTTTCGTTACAGGTACGTGGCGAATTAAATCATTTACGCGACTAATTTTTGAAGGAAGAATTACTTTTTCTCCAACTCTCAACGTGAGTTCATGTAAGGTCGCCCCAGCGCCTTCTTCACGAGGTGAATCGTCAGAGAAAAAAACATATACCTTTCGAAGACCGTTGTTCATAACTCGTGGTATTACACCTTTCAAGTTATTGGCACGCGAACTCGCTTCCGCGTCATAACGATGGGTATTTACATAACTGGTCCCTACCTTAAGAATACTGCCAATCTTACTTTCCCAATGCCCTCCCAAGATGGAAGTTCCAAAGATGCGTCGATCCTCAAAGCTCTGATCTATATTTGTATTTGACGGAACATAAATTGGATCTGTCAACTGCGAGGCTAATACACTGAAACGATTCTTTTTCGAAGTACCATCCCAACGTACGCCATTAAATCTGGGTAGGTTAAGCGTCATCGGCGTAAAAAAAGTTCGAATATGATCCCCAACAATAAGGCGAGTCGACCAAGGTCCAAAACCTTCATTTGAAACTACCAGTTTATCAAAGAATCGGTCATATCTAGCATTGCGAGATTCATAGCTACCCGGTATCCCCGGGCTATTTCGGCGGATTTCGCTATATCGAACGATATCTACACCATCAATCAGCAAATCGCCAAAATAATCAAAACGGCGGTTCTCTTCGTCAAAATCATAATCTCGATAACCCGAAGAACCGTAATTTTCAAAAACCTCGTTTGACCAAAGATTCCTAAAATCGCGCGAAACAAATTGCCCATAGACTGGATGAGTTTGGGGAAAAAACAAAAAATAATACGTGACAAGCACGATTGTATTCGTCAACCAATTAGCCGTTTTCAATTTAAACCTACCACGCAACTCCGATTGATCCAACTACTACACTATCATCAGGATCTAGGTTAACTGCCAACCGATAAAGGTATATCCCAGCGGCCACTATCTTCCCTTCTTGATTACGACCATCCCACCGTATTTGTTTATCCTCATTCGTTGTTCCAAACCTTCCCGCAGAAACATTATGGTAAGTCAAAGACTGAACTATATCCCCGGCTAAAGTATAGATTTCTAAAGTAAGCGTAGCATCTTCCACACGTCCTAATGTAAAAACAACGGAAGCAAAATCATTTATATTATCTGCGTTTGGTGTAAAAATTGGAGGGATAGCTCTTACTTCCTCCAGAATTGGTATATCAAAATTCATTGCCGTGACGGTTAAAGAATACTCCTCACCATCCGATTCGTTAAAACTTGAACGCGCGTCACTTCTTAGGCCATTCTCCGATCCAGGAGCAAAAAGCAACGAAGTAAAACGGTGCTTGGCAGATAACAATCGACTTCTAAACGGAATCTCAACTTCCGTAGATTGGTTGATTAGCGGGAAAAAATAGACGACCAAAGAGTCATCAGTAACATACGACTTCTCCATATTTAATTCTGCCAAACCAGACACAGAAACTGAACCCCAATCCACAGAAGCAGGCCATTGAGTTAGGATGACAAGTTTCTCGATTCCAATGTCGCCTTCTTCAATCTGAATATCGGCTCGGTAAGTTAGGTCAATGTCTTCCCCAATCGGAGCAGTGGATGGCGTGATCCAGGATTCTGAGTTACTTGTTGGAATCTCGGTCGAATCGTAAGATACCAAAATACTATCCAATTTTGGACTGGCTAATACATCACGAGATTCCATAAACACTTGAAACTGCATTCTAGTACGCGGCTCTGGAATTTCTAATGAAGTTTCTGTAGAAAGTTGCCAAGGCGACCAGTTTCCCCAATCAACACCATCATCGCCTGACCGGTAACGCAATCTCAAATTTGTTGATTCAGGAATTTCACAGAAGACTTTAACTGACTCGTAATTTTTAGATCTATTAGTCCCAAGGTCTAATGCCGGAGAAGTAAAAATGCCTTCAGCCGACAAACCTTCACCATATACCTCCATTTCTCCGATTCTTGGAGAGGCATCCCTGGTAGAAAAATCAGTTACAACCAAGCGAACATAACGGGCATTTATAGTCTCAAAAGTAACATTTGTTTCACGAAAATTCGTTATACCATTCGCTGAACCGGCTTCGATAAAATCGACACCATCTTTGCTCACGAAAACACTATATCCTCTGAGGGAAACCTCTTCAAAAGTTCCTCTTGAGGGAGGCTCCGTCAGAACTCGCACCCGATTTATCGGAAATAACCGACCCAAGTCTGTTTCTACACTTTGCAATAGAGCAGCAGCACCCCTGCGAAAATTAAATGATGTATTCAAGTCTCCATCGACTAAATTTGGATCTCCAGAGTATGAATTAAACGCCAAATTTACCCCAGATAACGACCGCAACTGAAGAGAGCCTGTTCCGGTATCCATGTTACCGGGAAATCCCGCCATACTTTTGAAGGAATAACGTCCATTTTTCGTTTCTGCTTCTAAGCCTACAAGTTCACCGAATAATTTGGTAGATAAGGATCCATCTTGAACCGGAAGCCATACTACCGAATCTCCATCCTCTTCATGGCGTTCAAGGCGATTATATTTGAGTTTCATCCACTTCGAATCAGCTTCATTATTCAAAGGAAAATCCGTCCATAGCCATGGCACGCTACGATCTTGAGCAGAATGTACCTCAACACTATCACCTGTTTCTACGGCGAATAAAAAACCGTATTCTCCAGCCATTCCATCATGCTCTACCACCAACGCAAAATTATTCGTCTTTCGCGAAAAAGAAACATCATAAACCGAAACACCAGCGTCAGAATCTTCTTGACCTACCAAATCACCATTGTGATACAAGGAATATCTTCCGCCTACTGCGATATGAATTTTCCCTTCTGTCGCATCTTCAAAATCAACAAAACCCAGATATTGCGTAGTCGTAGGCCACTCGTCAACAATCGTTTCTGAAGCCGTTGCCGTTACGACCCAAATCAAAATGAAACAGCAAGCAAAGCGAACTAATGGCAAAATCTTTACCTCCATATGAACAGCAGGCCACCAACGCTCACTTGCGCTGGTGGCCTGCGATCAGATCATAAACTAAAATTACTTCAGTAAAGTAACTTTTCTAGTCACATTTAAATTCGGAGCCTGAATACGGTATAGATACATACCGCTTGCTACCTGCACTCCGCTGTCATCGCGACCATCCCAGGAAACCCTGAACTCCCCAGCATTCACGCGATCATCCAACAATGTACGAACCTTCTGTCCTTGATCATTATAAACTTCGACCAATACCGGTGCTTCCCATGGCAACGAGAAATTTATCGATGTCTCAGGATTAAAAGGATTCGGATATGCATCACTCATAGCAAATTCGCTTGGGAGCGCCGCACCTTCAACCTCTTCAACGGCCGTCGCAGGATCACCCAACATTATTCGCTTTTGATCATAAGGCATATGAACCAATGGGTAACGTCCCAAGATCGCTAAAGCACCTTCTTCTGGAACAGGAACAAAGTCATTAGCTGAGGCCTCGACACCAAATCCACCGATACTCATATAAACTCCATCCCAGTCCCCATCTTTTTCATCTACGATAACATTATACTGAGGCCAGCTCAACGGGATATTCTTGGGCTCAAAATGGAAAAGACCTGAACCGTCTTCACCTAATACAAATCCATTTTGCGTGGTGTTCGCACCAGCTTCGATATTCGTAACCCATCCCCATTTGGTCGAATAAAGCGAATATTTGAAAGATGGCGCTTCCGTGTGACCGTATTGTAAATCACCAAAACTACCTTCTGAAAATACTCTTGAGTCCCCATAACCATCACCGTTACGGTTCATGTAAAGTATATTACCCGCGTAATCTAGTCTCAATGTCACCGATGTATGGTGACCCGACATAGTAATACCTGCAGGATCTGGCTGCCCGTCATATCGACGTGCCATCGTTCCCGGACCGCCAGATCGGTCACTACCCTTGTTATCATACATGAATATGTCAGTCAAATCCCATTCGTCTAGTAACGATCCGTCCTCTACGGAATAAGCCGCTATTTTACTAACAGTTCCACTAACACCGGCCGTTGCATAAACGACATTTTTTTCAGGATTTGTAGTAGAAGCATATTGTCTACCAGGTAATACATCTCCTAGGTTCATCACTCCATTTTCAGCACCTGGCTTTCCTTCTGCCCAATCCTCATGCACCGTCATTTGGCGCGTTTCCCAATCGTAACTGTAGCGTGTCAGCCAGCCAAAGCCGCCGCTTCGATTGTTTCCTATCCACTCAGTGAGATCATTGTTTAGCGGAGTAGCACTAAGCACACCCGTTGGACATCCTTCACGATCTCCGCAAGCATCAATCAAGGATTGGTTATTAACCAGGTCATAAGCATCAACACCAGCAGCAATCCAATCATTCTCCATATTAGCAGCTTCGCCAGTAAAGTTTACGAAATGACCGCGCTTCGGATCGATATAAATAGTCTGTCCGCTTCCAAATTGACGCGCTGCAGATCCGACAATATGCGGAGTAGCTTCATCGTCATAAGCAGCGAGGAAGACCTGATATGCACCTTTCTTTACAGCGTTACCCCCCATGTCTTTACCGTTCCAGACAATGGTATTTTCGCCTTCATCAAAGCGCTGTCCTGGAGATTTATATACCAGAACATTAGTGCCCGCATTTACATGCCAACCGGGCTGATTGTTTTCAGGGTCAGCATAAGGACCTGGACCTTCCCCTTTAATTGTGAACGGAGATTTAACGCCTTCTGTGTAAACTATCAACCAAACAGTTGCCCCACTCCCGTTTAGAGTAAATGGTATCTCCAGATTTGAACCATCAAATCCATAGCCCTTAATGTTTTTCAATCCGTCTATGGTAAGGGTGGCAGGTTTACCACCACTCGTCATATCGGGTAATTGAAGATCGGGATTACCGATATGCAAAAATTGTGCATCCACAGAAGCCGCAATAAAAAGAGCGGCTGCAACCATAGCAGCAAATTTGCGCTGAATTCTCATAATCGAATTCTCTCTTTCTTTTCGAGTGAATAAATCAGTGAATAAATTAGCGAATCAATTAAAACTTATAATATTTAAAACATCCAAACCAAAACGTCCCCCCACTTCCGCAGGACCTCCTTTCTACAACGAATGAAATGAAACCTGTGGTCAATACTTAGAAACTGTAAATGCGGGGATCCTCATTTTATCAATTATTACTTCAATATGCAATGAAAATAAAAAATTTAACAAGCATTTTTCTGTATTTTCGTCTCTTATTTCAAGCTTCTTGAACAATAGGATTACTATTTTTGCTCTTCTATGTCAAGTATTTTTTGCAGTAAATTTTTCTCCGACCTACAGGTCTTGACTCAGATATCATGACTTCACTGATTAGGGATGTTGGGATACTAAACCAAAAAAGGAACTATCATGACGAAAAAGACGCGCTGGGGAATTATGGGAACTGGTAGTATCGCAAAAAGTTTTGCTCGTGGACTGCAAGACACACCCAATGCACATCTGACAGCGGTTGGGTCACGCACTCAGGAAAGTGCAGATATATTTGGGGATATGTTCTCCGTTCCAATCAGATGTCCTTCTTACAAGGATTTAGCTGGACTAACAGATATCGATGCAATTTACATTTCAACACCACACCCCTTTCA
>MDTG01155743.1_pt1 | contig 11283 bp, 7 predicted proteins | sample 811421 | NCBI WGS metagenome assembly MDTG01 (sample SAMN05326645, study PRJNA326480) | marine metagenome | isolation source: seawater | place: Pacific Ocean: South East | collected 2011
AATCTAGTTTTTAAACTCATAACCTTATTTTCTCTCAATGAGTCAATTGGTGGGTTTGTTACTTGACTAAAATTTTGTCTAAAAAAATGGTACATAGGTCTATACTTATCAGACAGTACAGCCAAAGGAGTATCGTCTCCCATTGATCCTGTTGCTTCTTTTGCATCTTCTGCCATCGGATGTAAAATAAGCTCTAAATCCTCCAAACTTATGCCAAAAGTATATTGTCTTCTTCTTAGACTTTCTCCATCATAAATATGTTTTTCATTAGAAATAGATAATTTTTCATCTAAATCAATTATCTGAGAATTAAAATGTTTAAACTCTTTAGCTAAATAGTCTTTGATTTGATTATTTGAAAAAACTTTTCCTTTTTCAATTCTAACACCTATTATTTCACCAGGACCTAATCTACCTTTAGTTAAAATTTTTTTTTCATTTAACTCAATCATTCCAGTTTCTGATCCAGCAAAAAGCATTTTATCTTTTGTTATGGCGTATCTTAATGGTCTAAGACCATTTCTATCATTTGCAGCTATAACCCATTCGTTATCTGTAGCAGCTATAGCAGCAGGACCATCCCATGGTTCCATTGTGCTATTTAAGAAATTAAATAATTTTTGATGACTTTTTGATAAGGTTTTATTTTTTTTTGACCAAGCATCTGGGATTAACATCAGTTTAGCTAGGGGCGCTGATTGGCCTGATTTATTTAATAACTCAAATACATTATCTAAAGCTGCTGAGTCTGAAACTCCTTTTTGAATTACTGGTTTTAAGTTTTCTACATTATCAAAAAGGGGACTGCTCATCTCTTGTTCATGTACTTTCATCCAGTTTTTATTTCCTTTATAAGTATTTATTTCACCATTATGAGCTATTGCTCTAAATGGTTGAGCTAAACTCCAGCTTGGTGCTGTGTTTGTAGAAAATCTTTGATGAAAAATTGCATATCTTGATATAAATCTCTGGTCTCTCAAATCTAAATAAAAATCTGCTATTGCTTCAGCTAAATATAATCCTTTATAAATAATAGACTTTGAACTAATTGAGCAAATATAAAAATTGTTCAGTGATGCTTCAAAAGCTTTATTTTCAATTTTCTTTCTCGTTTCATAAATTTTTCTTTCTAAATTTTTGTCTAATAAATTTGAGTCATTTGATTTAAATAGAACCTGAATAATTTCTGGCATAGTTTGAATAGCTTTTTCGCCCAAAACTTTTGAATTAACCGGCACTTGTCGCCAACCATATATGCTGAAATTATTTTTAGTTAATTCACTTTCAACAATTGTTTTACAATTCTCTTGGGCTGAATAATCATTCCTAGGTAAAAAAATCATCCCTACACAAATCTCAGAGTTATCGTAATCGTGTCCAGTGACCTCTATTTTTTCTATAAAAAAATCTTTTGGTATTTCAACATGAATTCCTGCCCCATCACCTGTTTTTCCATCCGCATCAACTGCTCCTCTATGCCAAACTGCTTTCAAGGCCTCAATTCCATATTCGACAACAGCTCTAGATTTTTTTCCTTCAGTAGATGCAATCAAACCAACTCCACATGCATCATGCTCCATTTCTTTAGAATAAACATGATTTTTAGTTAGTAATTCAAGATTTTTTTTATAAGTCACCATTATGCTACTTTTGATTTACTCAATTTAATTTTTTCTAAATAACTTTTCATGGCTGATGCAGCATCTCTTCCATCTTTAATGGCCCACACAACTAGTGACGCACCTCTAACAATATCGCCTGCAGCAAAAACGCCTTTTAAATTTGTTTCCATGGTATCAAAATCTGTTTTAAGAGTTCCCCATTTTGTAACTTGTAATTCTTTCGCATCAAAAAGATATGGTAGATCTTCTGGGTCAAATCCAAGAGCTTTAATAACCATTTCAGCCTTAATCTCAAATTCTGCACCTTTTTTTATTTGAGGTCTTCTTCTACCAGATTCGTCGGGTTCACCTAATTGAATCTGATCTATAATTAAATTTTCAATTTTATTTTTACCTTTAAACTCTTTAGGGCTAGACAGCCATACGAATTCTACACCTTCTTCTTCTGCGTTAGCAACTTCTCTTGCTGACCCTGGCATATTTTCTTTGTCTCTTCTATAAAGACATCTAACTGATTTTGCTTTTTGTCTTACCGATGTTCTAACACAATCCATAGCAGTATCACCACCACCTATAACGACAACATCTTTTCCTTCAGCATTTAATACACCTTTATCAAATAATTCAACTTTATCTCCCAGACCTTTTTTATTTGAGGCTGTTAAAAATTCCATGGCTGGAAAAATATTTTCTAAATCATTACCAGGTAATTCTATCTCTCTAGGTTTATAAACCCCTGTGGCAATTAAAATTGCATCATGTTTTTTTCTTAATTGATCTAGAGTAGCATCTTTACCAACTTCAAAATTCTGAACAAATTCTATGCCACCTTCTTTTAAAAGCTTTGTCCTTCTTTGAACGACATGTTTTTCTAGTTTAAAATTAGGAATGCCATAAATTAATAAACCTCCTGCTCTATCATATCGATCATATACAGTAATTTTATATCCATTTTTTCTTAATTGCTCAGCCGCTGCCAACCCAGCTGGTCCTGCACCAATTATACCTACAGATTGATCTTTTTCATATTTTACCTCTATGGGTTTAACCCAACCTTTTTCCCAAGCATTATCTGTGATGTATTTTTCCATTGAACCGATTGTTACTGTTCCATGTCCAGATTGCTCAATTACACAATTACCTTCACAAAGCCTATCTTGTGGACATATTCTCCCACAAACTTCTGGCATGTTATTTGTACTTTGAGATAATTCGTAGGCCTCTTTAAGTCTTCCTTCTGCTGTTAATTTAAGCCAATCTGGTATGTTATTACTTAATGGACAATGAACTTGACAAAAAGGTACCCCACATTGCGAACATCTGCTTGATTGTTCTTCAGCTTTTTTTTTAATGAAATCGTTATAAATTTCATTAAAGTCATCTTTTCTATCACTCACCTCTCTTTTAGGTGGAGTTTGTTGACCTATTTCTACAAATTTAAGCATTTTATCCGACATAATTTTTTTTTGGAACAATGGAAAATATACATTGTTTTTCATAGTAAAAGAATTATATAGGTCAGTATTTTTGACCTAAAAAAACAAAAAACCACCTAAAAGTATAAAGATTTTAACATTTGCATACCTATTATGAGTAAATGGAAATGTTTTAAAAAGAAACTTTTTAAGTTACCACACTTAATATAAATATGTTTCAAGATCTTATAGAAATCTTAATTTTATCAGCTATTCAAGGCATATCTGAATTTTTACCAATAAGTTCATCAGCACATCTAATCTTAGTTTCTAAATTGTATGATTTAAAAACAAGCTCCTTACTTATGGATATAAGTTTACATTTAGGTTCACTCTTTGCGATAATATTTTTTTTTAAAAAAGATTTATTCGATCTTAAAAATAATAAAAAATTATTGAGTTTAATTATAATTGGATCAATACCACTTATTATTTTTGGTTACATATTACACATAACTGAATTAATTAATTTATTAAGAAATGTAAAGATTATAGCATGGACAACACTAATTTTTGGGATTATCTTGTTTTTTGCTGATCAAAGAAAAATTGAAAAAAATATAAATTCAAACCTCAATATAAAATCAATTATATGCATTGGTTTTTTTCAAGTATTTGCTTTAATTCCTGGTGTTAGTAGAGCAGGTATTACAATTACTGCTGCAAGAATTCTAAAATTTAATCGAGTCGACTCAAGTAAAATTTCATTTTTACTCTCAATTCCTGCTTTAACTGGTGCAAGTTTTTTAGGTTTAAAAGATCTTAAAATTGAAAGTATCGAACTTAATTTTTTATTGATGGTTGCTGTAGTACTTTCATTTATTTTTTCTTATATTACAGTAAAATATTTTTTAATTTATATAAATAAATTTTCAATGAACGCAATTGTAATATATAGAATACTGATTTCTCTATTCCTATTTTATATCATTTATTAAGTTATTAACTAATTTATTTTTTTCCAAAAATTTTGGTTAGTCCACAGGTTGCTATCAAATAATATTGATTTGCAGAAAAAAAATCTGTAAATTCTTCTGAAGGAAAGTATCCACTGTTATCTTCTATGAGTATAACTTCTGGATCTATAATTTTTAAATTTGATGATTTTATAACCTCAAAATCTTTTCCTTCAATGTCAATATTTAACACATTTATTTTTCCCACCTTTATATAAATATCATTTATATGAAAATTATTAATATCTACTTCCTCATAATCAATATCACTTTTTGATTTAAAATATTTTGCGTGATCTATAGAGGTAGTATCTATTAATGAAAAAGGTGATTTTCTTTTAAACTTATATACTTTTATATATTTTGAGTTAGAATTACTTACAGCTCCACTGATTGTTTTTACTTTTTTTCCCCTAGCAAATCTAAACCACTTTAATCTATCATCATCCAAATCAACACAGTAACCTGTAAAACCTTTTTTGTGCAACAAATGTGTGTTGGAGACCCATCTTGGATGAAAAGCTCCAATATCTAAATACTTTCCCTTTTCTATCTTTTTATGACTCAAATATTTTAGTAGAACAAGATCTTCTCCTGACTGCGAGTAAGAAGTTTCAGAATGTCTATATCCAACCAAAAAACAGATAAAATCAAATAAAATTTTCGGAACAACAAAATAAAATACTTTAATTAATATTTTTTTCATTTTTAAACTATACAAACTTTTACTTAACTTATTTATTTAACTTTAGATAGAGGTAACAGTTGAGATAACAGAACTCCACTTAAAATAAAAAAACATCCCACTAAATTATTCATATCTAATATTTGATCTAAAAAAAACCAGGCTGCAACGGTCGCAAAAACACCTTCTAAAGAAAAAATAATAGCGGCAGGAGCTGGTGTAATATTTTTTTGTGCGTAAATTTGTAAAACAAAGGCAAAACCCCCAGATAAAACTCCAGCGTACAAGATGGAGTCTATTTCCTTTAGAATATTTTTGAAGATAAATTCCTCATAGATTAATCCAATTATGAAAGATAAAAAAGCAACTATAAAAGTTTGTATAGCACCAAGCGTCAATGGAAGATTATATTTTGTTACTATTATACCTGTAAAAATAATATGAGTACTCCAAAATAAAGCTCCTAAAATTACTAATGTATCTCCAAGCCTAACTGTAGCATCATAAAAATTAGTTAGTAAATATCCTCCTATTAAACATAAAATAACTGAGGGCCACACACTCCAGTGTAATAATTTTCGTTTAAATAAAAAAATTATTATTGGAACCATTGGAACATAAAAAATTGTAAAAAATGCTGCGTTGGCTACATCAGTGTATAATAAAGCTACTTGTTGCAAAGCGGATCCTAAAAACAGAGATAAACCAATTAAAAAAGAAAGAATACCAAATGTTTTAAATCCAAATTTTAATTCTGGTCTAAATTTTTTAGTTTCAAATAATAAAGCTAAGGGGACAATAGCTAAAAATCCAATAAAAAACCTTACGGCATTAAAGGTGAAAGGACCTATGTCATCCATTCCAGTATCTTGAGCAATAAAAGTAGTCCCCCAAATAAATGTACATAATAAAGCACTTAATAGAGAAACAGTTTTTGACATAGTTTTCGTTAAACAGCTAATTTATAGGCAAAGTTTTTACCTAAATTTTCTTTTAAATCATTATTAAAACGAGCAGCCTCTGCGCCATCAATTATTCTGTGATCATAAGATAATGAAAGCGGCAACATTACTCGCATAACTAGTTTACCATTAATATAGATTTGTTTTTTTTCTGATTTGCCTATCCCAAGGATAGCGACTTCTGGATAGTTGATAATGGGAGTAAAAAATGATCCTCCAATTCCTCCAAGGCTAGTGATTGTCATTGAACCTCCAAATAATTCTTTTTTATCAATTTTTAAATTTCTACAATCATCACTTAATTTTTTGAGCTCTTTAGATATAAGAGATATATTTTTGTTATCTGCATTTCTTAATTTTGGTACCATTAGACCATGAGGTGTATCAACAGCTATACCAACATGGTAATATTTTTTAATTGTCATTTTTCCATCTTCAATCTTATCTAATGAAGAGTTAAAGTTTGGAAATTTTTTTAGAGATGCTATCAATGCTTTAACTATAAAAGCTAAAGGTGTTATTTTTTTTCTTTCACCAGTATAAATATCTGTAAGAGAAGTTCTAAATTCCTCTAATTCAGTGATATCTGCCTCATCATGATTTGTTACATGAGGAATGTTTGTCCAAGAATTTATTAAATATTTTGAAGAAAGTCGTTTAACCCTTGGAATATCTTTAACCTCAACCTCTCCAAACTCCGAATGTAAATAATCTTGTTCTACCTTATTTTCTTTTTTTACATCATTTTTTTTAAAATTTTCATTAGAATTTGTTGAAACAAATAGTTTGATATCCTTTTCTGTAACTCTTCCCTGTCTCTCACTTCCTGATATTTTATTTATATCTATTCCAAGTTCTCTAGCAAATTTTCTTGCCTTGGGTGATGCTAATACTTGTGATAAATAATTTTTTTTTGTCATTACAATTTTGTTGGCATCGGTTTATTAATATCAATTTTATATTTTTTAATTGCTTCTGACACGTATTTAGATGTAATGAGTTGCTCTTTTGCTAAAATACTAAGTCCATAAGTAACGATATGTTCTTTATCTACCTCAAAAAATTTTCTTAAATTTTTCCTAGTATCACTTCTGCCAAAACCATCTGTCCCCAAAGAATAAAAACTTTTATTTATAAAAGGTCTAATTTGATCTGAATTCATTCTCATATAATCTGAGGCTGCTAATATAGGACCTTCTGATTGACTCAAACATTCTTCCAAATAAGATTTTTTTGGTTTTTTATCAGGATTTAAAAGATTATATCTTTCTATTTCTAACCCATTCTTTCTCAATTCATTAAAGCTTGTGGCACTCCAAATTTCACTATCTATTTGATATTCATTTTGAAGTATTTCAGCCCCTGCTATCATTTCTCTTAAAATTGTTCCAGAACCTATAAACTGAATTTTTGTTTTTTTATATTTGTGAAATTCTTTTATCTTATACATTCCTCGTATTATCCCTTCTTCACATGAATTATCTTTTGGAATTGCTGGATGTGGATAATTTTCATTCATAGTTGTTATATAATAAAAAACATTTTCTTTTTTTTCGTGCATCCTTTTTAAACCGTCTCTAAAAATTATTGCTAATTCATAATGAAATGTTGGATCATATGAAATACAATTAGGTATTGTTGATGCAATTAGATGGCTATGGCCATCTTGATGTTGAAGACCTTCGCCTGCTAGAGTAGTTCTACCTGCTGTAGCACCAATCAAAAAGCCTCTTGATTGACTATCAGCTCCTGCCCAAGCTAAATCACCTATTCTCTGAAATCCAAACATTGAATAAAATAAATAAATAGGAATCATTTCTATATCATGATTGGTATAAGAAGTTCCTGCTGCTATCCAAGATGACATAGCTCCAGCTTCAGTAATTCCTTCCTCTAAAACTTGACCACTTTTTTCCTCTCTGTAAGAACTTAATTGAGCTGAATCCTCAGGTTCATACTTCTGACCTTCATGAGCATATATTCCTATTTTTTGAAAAAACCCTTCCATACCAAAGGTCCTTGCCTCATCTGGAATAATCGGCACTAATCTTGGAGCTACATTTTTATCTCTAAGAAGACTTGTTAGCATTCTTACTAAAGCCATCGTAGTAGACATCTCTTTCTTGCCAGTAGACTCTTTCATGTTTTCAAAAATATCTTTTGGAGGGGCTTTTATAGGCTTAGCATAAGTAGTTCTTTCGGGAATAAAACCTCCGAGCTTTAATCTTCTCTCTTTAATATACTTTATTTCTGGAGATTTTTGATCGGGTTTATAATATTCAACATTCTTTACTTGACTATCTGTCAATGGAACGTCAAATCTGTCTCTATAATACATTAAATCATCAATATCTAATTTTTTTGTTTGATGAGTTGTGTTTACACTTTCTCCACTTTTGCCCATTCCATAACCTTTAATAGTTTTAGCAATTATTACAGTTGGACTTCCAATATTTTTAGAGGCCTTATGATAAGCAGCAAAAACTTTATGTGGATCATGGCCACCTCTATTTAATCTCCAAATATCTTTGTCAGATAGGTTAGATACTAATTCTTTTGTTTCTGGGTGCTTACCAAAAAACTTTTTTCTTACATAAGCACCATCTCTTGCTTTCATCGCTTGGTATTCACCATCAAAAGTTTCATTCATTATTTTTACAAGATGACCTGTTTTATCATTAGCTAATAATGAATCCCAATAAGATCCCCAAATTACTTTAATCACATTCCATCCTGCACCTCTAAAAATCCCCTCTAACTCTTGAATGATTTTTCCATTACCACGAACAGGACCATCCAATCTTTGTAAATTACAATTTATAACAAAAATTAAATTATCTAATTTTTCTCTGGCAGCTAAACCTATGGCTCCTAGAGACTCTGGTTCATCCATTTCCCCATCTCCAAGGAACACCCAGACTTTTCTTCCTTCATCATTTATTAAACCTCTATTAATCAAATACTTCATGTATCTTGCCTGGTAAATTGCCAGCATAGGCCCTAATCCCATTGATACAGTTGGGAATTGCCAAAATTTTGGCATTAACCATGGATGTGGATAAGATGATAAACCACCAGGGTTTACCTCTTGCCTGAAGCTATCTAGCTGCTTTTCATTAAGTCTTCCTTCAAGAAACGCTCTTGCATACATTCCAGGCGCACTATGTCCTTGAAAATAAATTAAGTCTCCTCCAAATTTATTATTCTTTGCCCTCCAAAAATGATTCATACCAACGTCATATAAAGTAGCTGCAGAAGCAAATGTTCCAATATGACCACCTAGTTCAGGAAATTTTTTGTTTGCTCTTACAACCATTGCAGCCGCATTCCATCTAATTAAAGATCTTATTCTTCTCTCTATATTCTGATCCCCAATTGACTTTTCTTGTTCGCTGACAGGAATAGTATTTATGTATGGAGTATTTTGCGTATAAGGAATATTAACACCTTCCATATAAGCTTTATTGATTAATTCTTTAATCAGATAATGAGCCCTATGATTCCCATCTTTATCTATAACTGCTGATAAAGATTCAATCCACTCACTAGTCTCTAATGGATCTAAGTCATGCTCTTTAACAACTTGAATAATCTGGGGTTTTTCATTTTTGATTTGGGGTTTTTGACTCTGAGTTTTCTTTAGTGCATCTTCTGCTTCAAGTATTAAATTTTCAGTATCCCTTGGTACAGATTTCAATTTAGAAGGCGGGAGGTCAGAATTTGAAATATTAAGAATTAAATCACCTTTTGAGACTTTATCTCCAACTTTTACTCTAATTGTTTCTATTTTCCCAGAAATGGTTGATGGTATTTCAACACTAGATTTATCACTCTCAATTGTGATTACTGGATCATTTTTGTTTATTTCTTGGCCCTCTTTTACCAAGAGCTCAATTACCTCTACATTTTCAAAATCGCCAATATCAGGGACAAATAATTTTTCGCTCATTTTTTAACTTATACACTATAAATTTATAATAATTTGTAATTTTCGTCATAATTTATGCAAAATTTGGACAATCTTAGCATGAACTATTAGTTTATGTTAAAAAAATTAATATCATTTGTTTTGCAAAATAAAGATTTAAATCAATTAGACAGTCAAATTTGGATCCAAAAAATTCTTTTAGAAAAAAAGTTTAGAAAAAAAAATATTTAAACTTTTTCTACACAAATAGCTATTCCCATTCCACCACCTATACATAGCGTAGCACATCCTTTAGATTTGTCTTGTCTTAGCATTTCATAAATAAGAGTAACTAAAATTCTTGTTCCAGATGCTCCTATAGGATGACCTAATGCTAAAGCACCTCCGTTTACATTTACTTTTTTTTCTTCAATATTAAGTTCTCTAATCACCGCTATACTTTGGGCAGCAAAAGCTTCATTTATTTCAAACAAATCAATATCATCAATTTTCCAATTTGCCTTTTTTAAAGCCAATCTAACTGCAGCAATCGGACCTAATCCCATTAATGAAGGATCAACCCCAACTGATGACCATGAAGTAATTTTTACAAGTGGTTTTAAAGATTTTTTTTGAGCTTCCTCTAAAGTTGAAAGAATCACAGCCGCTGCACCATCATTAATTCCAGATGAGTTCCCAGCAGTAACAGTACCATTTTCTTTAAAAACAGTTTTTAATTTTTCTAAATCTTGAATTTTTAAATTTCTTCTGGGGTGTTCATCTTCATCTAGAAAATGACCATTAAAATCAACATTAACCAATTCATCTTTAAATTTATTCTTTTCTAAACTTATTTGAGTTTTAATTTGAGAATTTAAAGCAAATTCATCTTGTTCTTGTCTAGAAATTTTAAATTTATCTGCAACATTTTCGGCTGTTACCCCCATATGGTAATTATTAAATGCATCAATCAAACCATCATTTATCATAGTATCTATTAATTTATCCTCTGATAACTTTCTATCATTTCTATATAGTAAAGCATGAGGAGCTAAAGACATATTCTCTTGACCTCCACAAATTATATACTTTGCTTCATCAAGTTTAATAGTTTGAAAACCAGATATTACAGATCTTAAACCAGAACCGCAAACCTGATTTACTAAGTGTGCAGGTATAAACTTTGATAATCCTGCATTAATAGTTGCTTGTCTTGCTGGATTTTGTCCTGTGCCTGCAGTTAAAACTTGCCCCATTATTACCTCATCAATTTTTTCTTTATCAATACCAGATCGATTAATAACTTCTTTAATTACTATCGAACCTAGCTGATCACCTCTAATATTTTTTAATGAACCTTTGTAATCTCCAATTGGAGTTCTTGTAGCAGCAATTATTACAATCTCATTATTTTTATTACTCATTTTTTTGGAATATGTTTTCTAACAAATTACATTAAAAAGTGATAATACTAAATTAATAAAAACTATTCACTATCAGCACCTCTAGCTCAATTGGATAGAGCGGCTGACTACGGATCAGCAGGTTGAGGGTTCGACTCCTTCGAGGGGCACCAAAAAAGGATTTAAAATGATTAAAAAAATTTTACAGCTGTCACTTCAAAACTCAGTTATTATTTTTTTTGTAATTATTTTTGTTATATTATTAATCCTGAC
>MDTG01165780.1_pt1 | contig 11283 bp, 14 predicted proteins | sample 811421 | NCBI WGS metagenome assembly MDTG01 (sample SAMN05326645, study PRJNA326480) | marine metagenome | isolation source: seawater | place: Pacific Ocean: South East | collected 2011
ATTTAATATTTTACATCATACAAAAATAAACCACATGCCGGTGCGGGTGGAGCACATCGTGATCTTTTTTTCGATTTAAATGCTTCTTTAAATTCTTTAAGAGTCCATTTTTTTAAACCCAAATACATTAAACAGCCTACCATTGATCTAACTTGGTTTTGGAGAAAAGATTTTGATTGAAAAAAAATTAGTATCTCATTGCCATTTTTTTTTAATTTTACACTATTTAGTTTTTTTGTTGGAGATTTAGAATAACAAGTGGATGCTCTAAAGGTGGAAAAATCATGTTTTCCAATTAATGTTTTTGCTCCTTTTTTTAGCAAAGCGAAGTTAATTTTTTTTTTTACATGCCATGCTTTGTTCTTATTTAATGATAGTGACCCCTCCCTATTAATCACAGCATACATATAAATTCTTTTTTTAGCATTATGACGAGAATGAAAATTTAATTTTTTTTTTTTAACATCCAATATTGATATTAAATGTTTATTTAGAAAATAGTTTGCTGAATTTATAAATTTTTTTTTATTATCAATGATTTTATTTGTTTTAAAATTGGCATATTGGGCAAAAGCGTGAACTCCTTTATCAGTCCGTCCTGCACCATTAACTCTAATTTTTGATTTTAATATTTTTTTTAAAACTTTTTCTAAAGTTTCCTGAATTGATTTTCCATTTTTTTGATATTGCCAACCAACAAATTTAGTACCCACATATTCAATTTTTAACAAATAGTTTGTAATATCATTTTGCATAAGTTCCTTTTTTTATCTGATTTCCTTTAAGGTATTCATCAACCTCTAATTTTTTTTTTCCTTCTTTTTGGACCTCTAAAATTCTTATTGCATTCTTCGAGCAAGCTATAGTGAATTTTCCATCAATAATTTCACCGGGTTTTCCTGATCCTTTTACCTCCGTTGCTTTTAAAATTTTTAATCTAACTCCTTGATATTCAATCCAAGTTCCAGGCTTTGGATATAGCGCATTTATTTTGGCGATTATTTTTTCAGCAGTTTCATTCCAATTAATCCTTGTTTCAGTTTTAGTTATTTTGTGCGCATACGATGCCTCTTTATCGTTTTGAGGCTCAAAAGATTTTTTTTTGTTTATAATTAATTCTAAAGAATCTAAAATCATTTCAGCTCCCAATTTTGATAGTTTTTTACTTAAATCTTCAAAATTTGTAGATTTTGAAATAGGTATTTTTGCTTTCATTAAAACTGGACCGGCGTCTAACTTCGATGTTATTTTCATTATTGATATTCCAGTCTCACTATCAAGGTTCATTATAGCTCTTTGAATTGGGGCCGCGCCTCGCCATTTTGGTAAAAGCGAAGCGTGCACATTAATAAATTTAATATTATTAATTCTTAAAATGCTATCAGGTAGCAATTTACCGTATGCAGCAACCACGATAATGTCAGGATTTAAACTTTTAATTAATTCAATTTCTTCATTTGTATCAAGTTTTTCAGGATGCCTAATCTCTAGGTTGTTTTGAATTGAAAATTTATGAATTGGATTTTGATTAATTTTTTGACCTCTATCTTTTTTTTTTGGTGGCTGAGTATAAACTTTCAGAATTTTGTGTTGTGAATTTTTTAAAGATTGTAAGATAGGAACAGCAAATTCTGGGGTTCCCATAAAGATAATATTAAAAGCCATTAAGTTTAGAGAATAATTTTTCCTTCTTCTTTTTTTTGTTTGGTCAATTTTTTTATGATCCTATCTTTTTTAAGTTTAGATAAGTAGTCTATAAATAATATTCCATTTAAATGATCAATCTCGTGTTGAACACAAGTTGATAAAAGCCCGTTTGCTTTTAATTTTTTTTCTTTACCATTATAATCCACATAATTTATTTGACATTCTGCTGGTCTTTGAATTTCAGCAAAGTAACCAGGTATTGATAAACAACCCTCTTCATATATTGAGGTAGATTTTGATGTAGCGGTAATTTCTGGATTAATTAAAAATATTGGTTTTTTTTTTTTCATCTCCTTTAGCAATATCTATAACAATTATTTGCTTTAAAACTCCGATTTGAGCAGCAGCCAAACCTATGCCAGGCGCTGCATACATTGTTTCTAACATATCGTCCATTAATTTTTTTACCTGATCGTCAACTTTGATTACTTTAGAACTTTTTTTTCTCAGTATTGGATCTGGCTCTGTTATAATTTTTTTCTTCGTCATTATTTATGTAATATATTATAATTAAACTCTTTGAGGTAGAGCTGAAATCAAAACTTTATTTCTTATTTCAATAAGATCTGTTTCGTTTAATAAACTAGTTATGAAGTAAATAGTCTCTGGATCTAGTTGATAAGGTTCATCTTCACCTATTATCTCGACTATTTTGAGGGCGAGAAACGCACTTTGCTCTTTTTTTATTAGTTGATATAGATTTTTTGGTACTTCATATTTTGAGCTTAGTTCTTTTCTATTGAAGCTTTCAGGAATTTTAAAACCATCTTTAAATAAAGAATCTACCAAAGCTAGATCTTTTGCTGAATAAAAATATTTTTTATTTTTACTGATTTTTTTAAAGATCTTATCTATATCCTTTTGGATTTTTTTTTGATCTTCTTGTTCCAGATAAAATTTTATTATTCTTGATTGATGTAAAATTTTATCATTATATTTTACTTTACCTAATGTTTTGTCATCTGCTTGCAGTCTACTCTGAGCTAATTCTTTGTATCTATCTGGAATATTATCAATTCCTAATATTTTTAAATCATTAATCATTTTTGATGAGAAAATTTTTTCTAAATTTGTTTTTTTAAATAAGTCCTCAAGTAAAAATAAATACTCAACTTTTGAGTTTATATCTTCTGACAATAAATATTTTTGATAAATTAAAGATCGTGCATCTGTATCATCTAGTGTCTGATATATATTTTTTGCATTTATTAAAGTACTTAAATTAAAAGGAACTTGTTTGTAAATATCGAAAATTACCTTTTCATCTACTTGCCCTTGATTAGCCGCTAATTCTAAATCAATAATTTTTTGTTTATCTGTTACATCCTCTAATTTTATCAAATTTGCAGCATTTAAATATTTCCAAATTTCTTTTTTTGTTTTTTTTGTAGGCGTGTAATTGAAATCTTTAATTGTAATGCTCGAAAGATAAAAATTTAATAAATTTTTTTCATTAATTTTACTTGGTGTTTTATCTGTAATCCCAAGAAGATAGTCTATTTTTTCATCAAAAAATTTATCAGATTTTTTTTGTTCCCTTAATAAATCTAATAAAAGTTGGGCTTGAGAGTTTTTATTGTCAAATACTAAACAATAAATCTTAAATTTTTCTAAATAAGAATCTTTTACTGCTTTATCGATAAACTTTATTTTATCACATCCCTCCTTTATATTTGCTTTAGCTATATTTTGATCAACCAAATATTGAACAAGTTTTTTCTTTCCATCAAACTCTTCATTTTGCTTTAAAAAAGACTCTATTAAATCGGATCTATCATTATCTATTAACCAATTTATTTTCAATTGAACAAATTTTTTTTTACTCATTCCCTCTGGTGGGTAAGAAAATGATAATAGAGTATACTCAAGAATTTCTTTTGAGGTATTTGATAAATTAATTTTTTTAATTCTTTTAAGACTTGACAATACATCTTCAGAATTAGTTGTTGACCACATATTCAAATTAAAATTATATTTTGCGGGATCATACACTCCAAATACCTCTTTTGCGTCATCACTACCAAGTGTATCTTCTTGAATTTTTGTATCTTGTTTTTTTAAGCTCTCGAAAACTTTTTTAGACCCAGCGTTAGTAGCATCGTCTTGTGAATTAGATTTTTCAATTTTTTTATCTGATGAATTACTATTATTCCAAATATCAATTTTTTCTTCACTTTTTAAAGGAGAAATTAAAAGTATTACAATTAATAAGCCAAAAAAATTTCTAAAGCTTTTTAATATCATTAGTAATTTCGATATTGAATTTCTTTTCAGGACTTGGAAAATTTATTTTTTCAATTAGAAAAATTCCGATTATTAAAATTAATGCAGCAAATAATAACCTGATCAATGTTTTAATAAGAGTACTTCCTAGACTTGGTTGTCTGTTGTATTTAAGTTGCATAGTTTTTGAATTAATTTAAACTCAATAATTAAGACATATTTATGAAAAATCAAATTCAAAATCGGATAAAATATTGAAAAAAAACCTTGTTTTAACTGGGATGATGGGGGTTGGTAAATCGACTATTGGACGAAAACTAGCAAGAAAACTGTCTTTCCGTTTTATAGATATTGATAAACTGATTGAAGATCACGAAGGTTGTAAAATTTACCAAATTTTTAAAAATAAAAGCGAAAATTATTTTAGAAACTTGGAGAGTAAAATCACATTACATGAACTTAACAAAAATAATTTGGTAATTTCATTAGGTGGGGGTGCTTTTTTAAATAACTCCATTCGAAAATCTGTTAAAAATAAGGCTACTAGTTTTTGGTTAGATGTAACTTCCAGTATTCTTACTAAAAGATTAAAGAAAACAAAAAAGAGACCTCTTTTAATTGGTAAAAATCTTTCTGAAACAATAAATAAAATTTACTTAGAGCGAAAGAAAACTTATAGTGAAGCAGATTTTAAAATAAAATGTGACTCTTTAAAGCCAGAAACAATTACAAATAAAATAATTAAATTGTACAAGAATGCAGAAAATAAAGTTTAAGAATCAAAAAAAAAGTTATTCAATTTTGATTGGCGAAAAGTCAATTAACAATTTAACAAAAAATGTTAGGGACTTATGTCCAAAAACAAAAAAAATTGCTTTAATAGTTGACACTAATGTTCCTAAAAGATTTAAGAAAATTCTTACAAATAAACTCAAAACTTACGAGACAATTTCTTTTGATTTTAGTCCTAGTGAAAAATCAAAATCATTAAATAAAGTAAATTATTTTTTAAATTTACTCTCTTCAAAAAGATTTAATAGATCTGATTTAGTTATTGCGGTTGGCGGAGGGATCACTGGAGATGTAGTTGGTTTTGTTTCAAGCATTTTTAAAAGAGGTATTAATTTTATAAATATTCCAACAACTTTACTTGCTCAAGTAGACTCTTCAATTGGTGGCAAAACAGGGGTTAATACTATTTATGGAAAAAATCTCATAGGTACTTTTTATCAACCAAAGTTAGTAATAATTGACACGACCTTTTTATTATCTCTTCCAAGAAAAGAGATGATTTGTGGTTATGCTGAAATATTAAAACACGCTATTATCAAGGATAAGAAATTTTTTTTATGGTTACAAAAAAATACAAAAAATATTTTATTAAAAAAATCTAAAGAATTAGTTTACGCCATCAAGAAGAGTTGTCAGATAAAATTATTTTTTGTCAACAAAGATGTCTCAGAAAAAAATATAAGAATGAAATTAAATTATGGGCATACTTTTGCTCATGCTATAGAAGTAAAAAATAATTACTCTAAAAATATTACCCACGGTGAAGCTGTGCTATCCGGTATGATGCTAGAAACAAAGCTATCATTAATCAGAAAAATTTGTACAAAAAATACTTTACGAAAAATAGAAAAAATCTATAAAGAAAATAATCTTACTTACACTTTTAAAAATTATTTGAATTCAAATAGACTCTCTGAACTTTTGCCATTTTTGAAAAATGATAAAAAAAATGATGATGAAAAAATAAATTTTATTTTATTGAAAAAAATTGGTAAAACGACTAACCCAAATTCAAATAAGATTTCAATCAAAAATTTAAAAAAGTATTGCAGAGTTATTTCTCAATGCTAATCTCTAAAGCATGTATTTTTGTTTTTAATTCATCTTTTAAAACTTTCATTACAGTTTTCTGAGCATTGATTCTAGAAATAGAACTTAGATGCAAAGATTTAATTTTGATATGCAAATGAAACTTTTCTTTTGAAAAAGATTTGTGATTAATATGTTTGTGAGTATTATCAACAATCTCTAGGCTTTCTAATTTTATATTATCTTTTATTTTTTTTTTAATTATATCAAAATAATTTTTCATAAGTATGATTTTACTATATAGAATTAATTAATGAAAATAATTTGTGATTGGAAGAATTGTAAAGAAGTTGGTAAATATAAAGCACCTATCGAGAGAGATAATAGTAGAAAGTTTAAATTACTATGTTTGAAGCATATTAAGATATTTAACAAAAGTTGGAATTACTTTGAAAATATGAATGATCAGGAGGTAGAATATTTTATTAAATCTGATTTGACCTGGCATAAATCAACAAAAAAATTTGGATCTTCTGACAATTTTTTTAATATTCTTTGGAATAATGCTTTAGAGGATAAATTAAATATTTTTAGTAGTTCAAATTTTAAAGATTTCAAAAAAACAAAGATATCTCAAACAGATAAAGATGCTCTACAAGTATTGGAATTAAAAGAGGATGTAAAATGGGATCAAATACACTCTAGATTTAAAGAGCTTGTAAAAAGATATCATCCTGATAAAAATCAAGGCGATAAAAAATTTGAAGAAAAATTAAAAAAAATTACTTTGGCTTATAGCCAATTAAAGAAAACCTTGGGAAAAAAATGAGCTCAGAACAGCTTTTGCAAAAACCAGATATTAAGCTTTCAGTTAAACAAACATTTGGATTTGATAGCGATATGAAAGTTGGCGCATTCTCTAAAAAGAATGAGTATGTCCCGAAAATTGATGCAGATTATAAATTTGATAAGGATACTACTCTAGCAATCTTAGCCGGTTTTTCATTTAATAAGAGAGTGCTAATTCAAGGTTATCATGGCACAGGAAAATCTACACATATTGAACAAGTTGCAGCAAGATTAAATTGGCCTTGTATTAGAGTAAATTTAGATAGTCATATAAGTAGGATTGATTTAATTGGCAAGGATGCAATAATTTTAAAAGACGGAAAACAAGTAACTGAGTTTAAAGAAGGAATTTTGCCATGGTCAATACAAAACCCTGTTGCATTGGTTTTTGACGAGTATGATGCTGGTCGTCCAGACGTAATGTTTGTCATTCAAAGAGTTCTTGAAAGTGAGGGAAATTTTACTCTTTTAGATAAAAATAAAGTTCTAGAGCAACATGATTTTTTTAGAATATTTGCTACTACTAATACAGTAGGCCTTGGTGATACAACAGGATTATATCATGGAACCCAACAAATAAACCAAGGACAAATGGATAGATGGAATATTGTTTCTACTTTAAATTATCTACCTTTTGAAAAAGAGTTAGAAATAATCACGGCAAAAAATAAAATGTTTAATAATAAAGACGGCAAGGAACTATTGTCGAATATGATTAAAGTTGCCGATCTCACAAGAAAAGGATTTATAAATGGAGATATTTCCACAGTAATGAGTCCAAGGACAGTTCTACACTGGGCTGAAAATACAGATATATTTAAAGACAAAGGCTATTCTTTTAGAATAACGTTTTTAAATAAATGTGACGATCTCGAAAAAAAAATAATTTCTGAATATTATCAGAGATGTTTTGGTGAAGATTTGCCAGAGTCCTCAATTAACGTCACTATTTAAAGTGAGTATTAAAAAAGAGAGATTAGAAGATTTTAAAGCAGCTATCAGCTCAACTGTTAGATCTTTGTCAAATTCACAGAAAGTGGAAATTTCGTTTGGAAAACAGAATTTAAATAATGATCAGAATTCAATTATTTTGCCAGATTTAGAAAGAGCGGAAAATAAGCTAAATTATGAGGAGATTAGGGCTAAGGCTGACTCTAAATCTTTAAGATTCAGATTTTCTAATAAAAAGACATTTAGAAAATATGAACCAGAAGGAAATATCTCAAAAAAGCTTTATGAAATTTCAGAAAAAATTAGGTGTGAGAAAATAGGAGCAAATTATTTTAAAGGAGTAAAAAATAATATTGAGAATTTTTATTGCCAACGAATTTCTACTTTAGACTTAAAAAAGAGTGAAGATAAAATAATTGAGTCATTCGAAAATTATTTAAGAGTAAAATTTTTTGATTTAAAAAATGAAAGTATAGTTGAAAAAAAACTTAAATCTTACAAAAAAGATTTGAATGAACAGTTTAAAGGCAAGATTAATGAACTTAGAGATTTGACATTAAACCAAGAGAGATTCAACTCACTAATTTCAAAACTGATTAAAGATTTAAGTTTGGATGAACAAGTTAATGAAGAGGAAAAAAGGGAAGAAGAAAATAAAAATGATGATAAACAATCGAAACCTCAAAATGAGGAAAAAGAAGCTAAGGAAAAAGATGAAAAACATGAGGAAATGTCGATTGATAGTGGCGTTCCTGATTTAGAAAACGAGGCAAAAGAGTCAGATAAAATAGAAGAAGAATTAGAAGTTGAAAATAGTTCGAGACCAGATCTTAAAAAAAGAGTAAATAATAATTTCGGTGATTTAAAATATAAAACTTTTACCGAGGAGTTTGACGAAATTATTAATGCTGAGGAGCTTGAAAGCGTAGAAGAGCTCTCCAGGTTAAGAAAAAATTTGGATCAACAATTACTTCAGCTTAAAAATTTTATATCAAAATTAGCTAATAAACTTCAGAGGAAACTTTTAGCAAAACAAAATAGATCTTGGAACTTTGATTTAGAAGAGGGTTTATTAGATACATCTAAACTCCCAAGAATTATTATGGATCCTTTTAACTCTCTTTCCTTCAAAAAGGAGAAAGATGTTGAATTCAAAGATACATTAGTAACGATACTTATTGATAATTCAGGCTCAATGAGAGGTAAACCTATTTCTGTTGCAGCAATTTGTGCTGATATACTTTCAAGAACATTAGAAAGGTGCATGGTGAAAGTAGAAATATTAGGATTTACGACAAAACATTGGAAAGGAGGTTCCTCTAGAGAAAAGTGGATGAAAAACGATAAGCCTAGCCTACCTGGAAGATTAAATGATCTAAGACATATAATTTACAAATCTGCTGACACACCTTGGAGGCAAGCAAAGAATAATATGGGCCTTATGTTGAAAGAGGGTTTACTCAAAGAAAATATTGATGGAGAAGCTCTGAAATGGGCTTTTAATAAGATGAATAAGAGAAAAGAGGAAAGAAAAATATTGATGGTAATTTCAGATGGTGCACCGGTCGACGACTCTACTCTTTCATCAAATACAAGTGACTATCTTGAAACTAATTTGAAAAGAACTGTAAAATGGATTGAAACTAAATCTAATATTGAATTACTAGCTATTGGAATTGGGCATGATGTTACCAGGTATTACAATCGTGCAGTAAAGATCACCGATGTACAAGACCTCGGAGATGTAATGATAAATCAATTAACTGATCTATTTGTTGATAATATCAAAAAAACTCTTCATTAAAGATTTACTTTAGTAGCATTGTCTTCTGTGTAATCTTTAATTTTGATAATTAAAATTCTAAATGGAATTAACATTATCAATGTTATAAACATTTTTACCGCGAAATCACCAAAGGCAAGTGTAACCCAAGGAATTCCTGTTGCAAAAAAGGAAATAGAGAAAAATAAAAAAGTGTCAACTATTGAACCAAGTGTGGATGATGTAAATGGGGCAACAAACCATTTTTCTTTTCTAAGCTTATCAAAAACAAGGACATCTAAGTTTTGAGCAACAAAAAATGCTAAACCTGATCCAATTGCAATTCTTATTGATATTATATCTGAAAAATTAGTTGATACTAATAGTGTTAATATTATTCCAATTACAAAACCAGTAAGAACAACTTTTCTCGCTACAATTTTTCCATAAGCACGATTCGCTAAATCGGTAATTAAAAATGTAACTGGATAAGTAAAGGCTCCATAAGTTAAAACCTCACTCAGACCGTAATAATCAATTGGAAATTGAACTAAATAATTTGAAACAACTACAACTAACCCCATCAAAATTGATAGTTTATAATATAAATTCATTTAGGATTTTGCAGAGATCGAAGCCTTAATTTTTTTCACTTTTTTGGATAATTTTGCATTTTTTGCAGATATTAGAAATTTATCCAGTCCACCTTTGAAATCTACAGTTCTTAATGCAGCATTAGCTACATTTAGTTTTATATCTTTTTTTAGTATATCGCTTCTAAAAGTAACTTTTTTAAGATTAGGCAAAAACCTTCTCTTGGTTTTATTTTTTGCGTGACTGACGTTATGACCCTTCAGGGGTGAAATACCTGTTAATTCGCATCTTTTAGACATAAAATTTCCTACTGATATATAAGTATAGTGTTAAGAAGGGTCAAGCACTAATTCCGACTGCTTCGCCTATATTTTTAAGATTTTCTTTTTTTAAAATTGAAATTAACTCTTTTTTTATCTCTTTTACAATGCCAGGACCTTTGTACACCATTCCTGTATATAATTGAACTGCGTTAGCTCCTGCACATATTTTCTCAAAAGCTGATCTACCTGAGTCTATTCCACCAACACCTATTATTTCAATTTTTCCTTTAGTTTCTTTATAAAATTTTTTTATGAGATTTGTTGATAGTTCTCTGATTGGTTGCCCTGACAGTCCTCCAGTTTCAATTTTTTGTTTGTCAATTAAGTTTTCACGATTTCTGTCAGTTGTATTGGAGACAATAATTCCATCAATTTTAAATTTAATAATCAACTCAATTATCTTACTTATTTCTGAATCGTTTATGTCGGGGGAAAGCTTGATTACTACAGGTTTTTTAATATTTTTTTCTCTTTTAATTTTGTTCAAACCGGTTATGAGCATTTCGAGCTCCTTTTTATCATGAAAGTCTCTTAATCCCTCTGTGTTTGGTGAAGATATATTTACCGTCAAGTAACTGGCGTGAATGGACAGTCTAGAGAAACATGAATAATAGTCATCTTCTTTATTTATTGTTTCTTTATTAGGTCCAATATTAATTCCAAGAAAACCATTAGGTATATTTTCTTCTATTCTTTTCGAAACAATTTCAGAGCCATGATTATTAAATCCTAACCGATTTATTAGAGCCTGATCTTTTTCCAACCTAAAAATTCTTGGTTTTTGATTACCAAGTTGTCTTTTAGGAGTAACTGTTCCAACCTCAACAAAACCATATCCGAGCTTAAATAAAGAATTATAAACTTCTGCACTTTTATCGAAGCCAGCAGCTAACCCTATTGGATTTGGCACTTTTTGTTTTAATAAAGTAGTTTCAAGCAATTCCTCGTTTTCTACATTAAATATATTTTTAGGCAAAATATTAAATTTAAGAGATTTGATTGCTAAATCGTGAGCAACCTCAGGATCTAAAGAAAAAATATATGGTCTAAAAA
>MDTG01320210.1_pt1 | contig 11283 bp, 16 predicted proteins | sample 811421 | NCBI WGS metagenome assembly MDTG01 (sample SAMN05326645, study PRJNA326480) | marine metagenome | isolation source: seawater | place: Pacific Ocean: South East | collected 2011
AATTGATAGTCGTGATACTGCCAAAGATGAGAGGTTGTCTAGTATTGCTGATACATTTAAATTATATAGATGTCATACAATAATGAACTGTACAAAGACATGCCCAAAAAATCTTAATCCCGCACGGGCAATATCAGAAATTAAGAAAATGCTTGTAAAAGCTTAGTATGTTACTACAAAAACTTCGTTGGAAATCCAGAAAAGGCATCAGAGAATTAGACATTCTGTTACAAACCTTTCTTGATAATGAATTTATAAAACTTGATAATTCAGAAAAAAAAATTTTTGAAGAATTAATTGAAATCGAAACATATGACTTACTGAATGCTATTACTGGTAAATCTAGTTACAATGTAAGGTATGAATCAATTATTAAAAAACTATCAAAGCTTTCTACTATAAATAATGGCAAAAAATAGAATTAGACTCGGTGTGAATATAGATCATATTGCAACCATTAAAACAAATAGAAAAACACCTTACCCATCTCTCTTAAATGCAGTTGATATTGCAGAAAAAAATGGTGCAGATTTAATTACAGTTCATCTAAGAGAAGATAGGAGACATATTCAAGATCAAGATTTATTTGAAATAAAAGAAAAGGCAAATCTTTTGAATCTTGAAATGGCATTGACTGCTGAAATGATCGATATATGTCTAGAAATAAAACCTGATTTCTGCTGTATTGTTCCAGAAAAAAGACAAGAACTCACCACAGAAGGTGGCTTAGATATCAAAGGTATGGAAAATAATAAATTCAAATTTTTAATTGATGCGATTAATAGAATACAATCAAAGGATATTGTTGTATCACTCTTTATTGATCCAGATATTGACCAGATTGATTTTTGTATTAAAGCAGGCGCAGGAGTAGTCGAGTTGCACACAGGCTCATATGCCGAGGCAAGAGACAAAGAAGACAAAGTACATGAACTCAATAGGATAAGAGGGGCTGCAGAATATGCAGCTAGTAACAAAATACGTGTTCATGCTGGACATGGTTTAAATCTATCTAATTTAACAGAAATATGTAAAATACCTCAAATAGAGGAGTTAAATATTGGACATGCAATAATAGCCGACTCTATTTTTAAAGGTTTTGAAAAATCTGTCAAAGAGTATAGGAGTGCAATTAACAATGATTAAAGGTATTGGAGTTGATTTAGTAGATAAGTCTCGTTTTGAAAACTTAATCAATAAATTTGATAACAGAATAGCTCTGAAGATATTGTCCAACTTTGAATATGAAGAGTACTTAAGCGTGAAAAACAAGACAGATTATCTTTCCAAGAAGTTCGCAGGCAAAGAGGCGTTATCTAAAGCAGTTGGAACAGGTTTATATAGAGATGGTATATTCCCTAAACATATCACAATTCAACATGACTCATTAGGTAAGCCATTTTTTAATTTTTCTGATAGGATTACTAATAAAATTCTTAATAATCATAAAAATATTCACCTATCAATTAGTGACACTAATAGCCAATCTATGGCATTTGTTATTATAGAGCTATGAGCGACATAGAAAAATATATAGGCAATACACCGCTAGTTCTTATAGATACAGTTGGAACAAATTCAATATACGGAAAACTTGAGGGTAATAATCCCGCAGGATCAATTAAAGATCGTCCAGCTATCAAAATGATTAAAGATGCAGAGGAAAGGGGCTTAATTAAGAAAGGCGATACATTGATTGAGGCAACTAGTGGAAATACAGGAATTGCCCTAGCAATGGCAGCATCTATTAGAGGCTTTAAAATAAAGCTTATAATGCCTGAGACTGCATCTATTGAGAGAGTGAAAACTATGAAAGCATATGGCGCTGAAGTTATTTTAGTCTCTAAAGAGAAGGATATGGAGGGAGCAAGAGATCTTGCTTCAGACATGAGTAAAAAAAATGAGGGTTTTATTCTAGATCAATTCTCAAATGAATCAAATTATCTCTCACATTATGAAACTACTGGACCAGAAATATGGAAGCAGACAAATAATAGTATCACGCATTTTGTTTCGGCCATGGGAACAACAGGCACCATCACTGGTGTTTCAAGGTATCTTAAAGAAAAAAATAAAAATATAGAAATCATTGGTGTGCAACCAACAGAAGGCTCTAGAATTCCAGGTATACGAAGATGGAAGCCAGAATATATACCAGAGATTTTCCAAAATGCCAAGGTAGATAGAATAGTTGACATAAGGCAGGAAGATGCCGAAGATGCTATGGTTTATTTATCTAGTCAGAAAGGTCTTTTTGTTGGAATGTCAGCTGGCGCAAATGTTTTTATTTCCAAAAAGCTTGCAGAGACTTTAGAAAACTCAGTGATTGTAACAATACTGTGTGACAGAGGAGATCGCTATTTGTCAAAAATCTAGTTAAGATTAATTTCTAAATTATCACCTGCAGTAAGATACTTTTTATTCTTTAAATTATTATCCTCAATAAGATTTTTCTTAGAAATTCCAAATCCTCTTATTATTTGTTCATATCTCTCACCAGAACTCACAACATAACGTAGTGTTTTAGATGATTTGTTCTTGTTCAAAATTGGGCCACGAAGTTTTATTTTTACTAAATCATTTACCTTGAGTATTGTTTTTTTTGTTGCATTATTCCATACCAAAAGATCTTTTAAAGAAACATCATATTTTTTTGCTATTTTATACCAGTTGTCATATCTTTTAATTATGTGATTGAAAGTAACTTGTTTTTTATTCACGAAATATTTAATATTATTTATCATAATGAATTCCTTATCGCTAGTACTAAACTCTGAGGGGATTCTTATTTTTTGATTAATGTATATTGTATCTTTAGACAAACCATTTGTTTTTTTAATTGCACTGATTTTTACATTATAAATTCTAGATAATTTGTAAAGACTATCTCCTTTTTTCACTTTGTGAATTTTATTTTTGTATATTGTTTTTGATATTTTATTATACCTCTCTTTAAACACTTTCGATGTTTCATTCGGTAAAAGAAGAGTATTTTGTTGTGAGGGGTCTATAATCCAAGTACTATAACCAGGGTTTAGCTTAGTCAATTCATTAATGGATAAACCAGTAATTATAGATAGTGTTTCGAAATCTATTGGGTCATGAATTTTCACTGTATTTGTAAACTTTTTATTTTTGATTTCAGGTATTTTAAATCCATATTTTTCTGGGTTATAAATAATTTTTGAGAGTGCCAATAATCTGGGAACATACAATTCTGTCTCTCTAGGAAGGTCTAAATCCCAATACGAGGGTTTTCCAAAAATATTATTAGCTCTATCAATCGCTTTTCCAACATTCCCAGCTCCGGTGTTGTACGATGCAATCGCTAATAACCAATTACCTTTAAAGTGTCGATGCATGTCACCCAGAAAGTATGTAGCTGCTTTTGTAGATTCTAATACGTCACGTCTTCCATCATATAGCCAATTCATTTTAAGGCCATATTCTCTTGCAGTTGGCGGTATAAATTGCCATATTCCTGCTGCTCTTGATGCAGAATATGCAAATGGTTGAAAACCACTCTCAACCATTGGTAAAAGAGCTAATTCATGCGGCAGATTTCTTTTTTCTAAATGAGTTAAGATATGATGAAGATAAGGCTTGGATCTCTCTATTGACCTATAGACAAAGTCTTTATTTCTTTTCATCCATTTTAATTCCTCTGTAATTCTTGAGGAATTTATACTACGAAAACAAAATCCAGATTTCATCCTGTTCCATATGCTTTCAAAATTCTTATTCTGTAATAACCTAGTCTCACATGTACTATTTACAGCAAGAGAGGGCTTATGTATTGATAACTGAGACAAAGAGTCCATGGTTGTATGCTGACAGCCAGAGAGTAGTATACCTACAAGAATAAAAATATAACTTTTATACACTAATATCAATTTATCATATGGTATTATTTAATTCTACAACCATGATTTTGCAGGAAAATAATAATACTAAAGTACAATTGAAAAAATGGTATAAAGAGCCTGCTGGACAGCACTATAAAAAAATTATCATAGAAGAACTTGCTGCTATCAAAGATTTATACCAGGGAAGGCATACTTTATTTTGTGGATCTTCCGAATATAAGAAAATATTCCAGAAAAATAAAAGCGGGACATTTTTTAGCATTGATGAGGATGTTCTTATATCTAGCTCAAACTTATCAAAGAAACTTCCGTTTGAAGATAATTCTCATGATGTAATCGTTTTGTCACATGGACTTGAATATACGCATAATCCCTATCTTCTAATGAGAGAAATAGATAGGATTGCAACAGATAATGCTACCATAGTTATTATAGGATTTAACAGATACAGTATTTGGTCAATAATCAAAGCTTTTTCATCAAAACCGCCATGGAATATTAACTTCTTATCACCTTCTATTATAAAGGAATGGTTTAAAATCTTAGAATATAAAATGAATTATCAAAAAACATTCGGCTTTTTTCCATATCTTGGTAAAAATATAACATCTCTTTTAATGAATCTCTCTTTTTTGCATAAAGTTATCCAAAATCAATTTGGAGGCCTTTTTATATTTACATACCGGAAAAAAGTCATTCCACTCACACCGCAGAAGGTCATTTTTAATAAAAATATTAAAGTATCTCATTTGGCTAAAAATAATCTATGATAAAGGTATATACAGATGGGGCATGCAGTGGGAATCCAGGCCCAGGCGGCTGGGGTTTTGTTGTTTTGGAAGATGATGATATTAAAAAATATTCTGGTAGTGAGAAATCAACAACTAATAACAGAATGGAGCTGACTGCAGCTATTAAGGCCATTGAATATGTGGGTAAAGACAAACATATGTTGCTTTGCACTGATTCTACATATGTCCAAAAAGGTATTACAGAATGGATACTAAATTGGAAAAAAAATAACTGGAAAACTAGCTCGAAAAAACCTGTATTAAATAAGGATCTATGGTTAATTTTAGACAATTACAATAACAAATATAATATTGACTGGACATGGGTCAAGGCACATCAGGCTAATAGTTCCGACGATAGTATTTATAACAATATGGCTGATGAATTAGCAACTTCTGCAATAACAAAATGAGATACGTAGTACTTGATACAGAAACAACAGGACTTGATCCAGATGATGGACATAAAATCATCGAAATTGGCTGCGTTGAAATTCTAAACAGGAATGTTACGGATAACTCATTTCATAAATATATTAATCCAGAGAGAGAAATTGATATAGAGGCGTCAAAAATTCACGGTCTTACTTATAGTAATTTAAAAGATAAACCGGTTTTTGGAGACATTTATAAAGACTTTCTAGAATACGTATCAGATTCTCCATTAATTATTCACAACGCACCTTTTGATATTGGTTTTTTGAAAAAAGAACATAGCTATTTGGAAAATAAAAACGACTTTATCAATAATGATATAATTGATAGTCTAAAGCTAGCAAGAAAAATCAGTCCAGGTAAAAGAAATACGCTTGATGCATTGTGTGACAGATATTCTATTGATAACTCTGATAGAACTCTGCACGGAGCATTGCTCGATGCACGTTTACTAGCATTCGTATATTTGAAGATGACTATTGGTCAAAATAATTTCGATAATCTAACAGCTGAAACTAATACACCAAACGTTTCTACAAATACTCAATTAAAGAGCTTTAAAGTTATTAAAGCTAATGATCACGAGATTGAGCTCCATAATAATTATTTCAAAAATAGCTAGCGAGTTTTTGAAATCCTATCTTTTTGTCGTTGCCAATCTTTATTTTTTTGATCTATTCTTTTGTCATGCAATTTCTTTCCTTTCGACAATGCAATTTCAATTTTAATAATACCTTTTTTTGAATAAAGCTTTATTGGTACAATAGTTAGACCTTTCTGACTTACCTGGCCTTGGAGCATACTGATTTCCTTTCTATTAAGTAAAAGTTTTCTTTTTGCAGTAGGGTTTTGTAATGCATTAGTCTTTTGAGTATTTATGGCTTTTATATGCGCGTTGGACAGATAAATCTCATCTTTGACAATAGTGATAAAGCTTTCAGATAATTGTCCATTTCCATCTTTCAGGCTCTTGACTTCCCATCCAGATAGCACTAAACCTGCCTCTAATTTTTTTAGAAAACTATATTTAAATCCAGCTTTTTTGTTATTACATAAGACATTCATAAATACACCACTTGAGGTATAATAGTAACATAACAATTAGGAGCAAAATCATTTCTAATAAAAGAATGTCAATCCATGGACAATGGTCCTCCAAACTTCTTTTTATATTTGCCGCAACAGGTTCAGCAGTTGGGCTAGGGAATATATGGAAGTTCCCTTGGATGACAGCAGAGAGTGGAGGGGGTGCATTTGTCTTAATATATATTGCTAGCGTGTTATTTTTAGCACTACCAATAATGTGTGCTGAAATTTTAATAGGAAAAAGAGGTAAACAGAATCCGATAAATAGCTTGAGAACTTTGTCCAAAGAAGCAAGCTATTATTATAAAGAAGAGTCTAGTTCATTTCTGAATAGAACAACACAAGTAAAAAAACAATTTGAAAATAATGAGATATTTTCTAATTGGGAACTCGTAGGATGGATGGGGATACTCGCAGGTATACTTATATTATCTTTTTATAGCGTTATTGCAGGATGGACATTATCTTATATTATTAAGTCTATCACTGGTTCTTTTTATTTAATTACAGCTGAAGGTGCGAGTTCAAAATTTGAATCTTTCGTTGCAGATCCTGAAAAGTTAGTTCTGTGGCATACGCTATTTATGATTTTAACTTGCTTTATTGTTTCTAAAGGCATAAAGAGCGGTATTGAAAAAGCAATAAAGCTGTTAATCCCAGGCTTGTTTATAATCCTGATCAGTCTTGCAGTTTACGCCTCGACATTAACAGGTTTTTCAGATGCTATGAGTTATTTTTTTATTGCTGATTTTGATAAAGTTAATGGTTCAGTTATTTTATCTGCAATGAGTATGGCATTTTTTTCTCTAAGCATAGGTATGGGATCATTGATGATTTATGGCTCATATTTACCAGACGATACATCTGTATTCCAGGTAAGTTCTGCGGTAGCTATTTCGGATACAACTGTTGCTATATTAGCTGGCATAATAATTTTTCCAATAGTTTTCACATATGACCTTGATCCAAATACTGCAGGACCAGGCCTAATCTTTCAAACTTTGCCAATTGCATTTGGAGCAATGAATTATGGAACTTTTATTTCAACGTCTTTCTTTGTTTTATTATTTTTTGCTGCTATCACATCATCAATATCACTTATAGAACCCGCGATAACTTTTGTTGTAGAAAGATTTTCCTTATCACGATCACAAGCAACAAATATTCTTGGACTCATAACTTGGATAATAGGTATTTTTACTGTCCTATCATTCAACCATCTATCAAGTTTTACAATATTTGGCATGACAATATTTGATAATATTGATTATCTTACATCTAAAATCATGCTTCCACTGGGTGGGTTATTAATGGCCTTATTTGTTGGATATGTTATGAATAAATCTATTGTTGCTGATGAACTTAACGGAAATAGCGTGTTAGCTAATATCTGGTTCGCTATTATAAAAATATTTTCACCAATATTATTAATAATTATATTTATTCAAGGGTTAATTTCTTAATGAATAGGATATTTAAAGAAGAAGATATTAATATCAAGGTACCTATTATATTTGAATTAATAAATAATGTTCAAAAATACCCCGAATACTTACCATGGTGCACAAAAACGGAAATTGAACATGTTTCCGAAAAAATTATGAATGGTAAGATTTATATCTCTAAAAGCTTTATAAAATGGAATTTCTCCACTAAAAATACTATAGAAAAAAACAAATCGATAACCTTAGAGTTAATCGACGGCCCTTTTGAAGAGCTTGATGGTAAGTGGACTTTTTCTCCTATTGATGATAACAATACAAAAGTTTCATTAGAGATAAACTACAAATTTAAAAACTCATTAATTGAGCTCTCTATTGAGCCAATTTTCACTACAATAATGAATTCTATTTTACAATCATTTATTAGTCAGGCATTTAAAGAGAAATATAATGATTAATATTTACATTTGTGATTTTAGATCAAATAAAGAAATTCAACATATGGTCGTAAGACAAAATATGACGATATCTGCTCTTTTGGATGAAGTTTTAGATCTTCCTAAAGATATAAATGTCGGTATTTTTGGCAAACTAATGGATAATTCATATACACTTAAGAACAATGATAGGGTAGAATTTTATGAGAAGATATTAGTTGATCCTAAAATTAGAAGAAAAAAAAGAGTCTCAAAATGACAGATATCAAGGACAATATTAGTAAATTAAAAGAAGCTGGCTTAAAGGTTACACACTCCCGTTGTAAGATATTAGAAATTTTTCAATCATCACCAGGGGAGCATTATACAGCTGATAAGCTTAGGGATTTATTAATTGATAGCGGTGAAACTATTGGATTAGCTACAATTTACCGAGTTTTAACTCAGCTTGAAATGGCAAATCTTATTCAGAAAAATAATTTTGATGACAATCAGTCTGCATATGAAATAAAAAAATCACATCACGATCACTTAATTTGTTCTAAGTGTGGCGACATCATAGAGTTTGTTAATGAGGACCTTGAGATACTGCAAGAGAAAATCTCACGAAAATATAATTTTTCTCTGACATCTCATGTTATGACTTTATTTGGTGTATGTAAAAAATGTAGATAAGCATTATGACTTAATGTCATATTTTAGTTTCTGTGATAATACTTTGAAATAATCGTAGTCACATGGGTGTATAATATTTAAAACTCTATTCGCTTTTTTAATCTGCACTTCTTGTGGATTTTTGATAGTCAGGTTATTTGCTCCATCAAATGTTACTTGAGAATGATTAATGGATTTCTTATTAATCTTTATTGTCACACTATCATTACTATTTATAATAACTGATCTTTGTCCATATGAATGAGGCGCGATAGGAACTATACATATTACATTAGACTTTGGACTGACAATTGGACAACCATTTGACATTGCATATGCTGTGGAACCTGTTGGTGTAGAAACAATAACACCATCAGATCTTTGTTTAGTAATAAGATTCTCATTAACAAGGATATTTGTCTCAATCATTTTTAGGCGTCCACAATTATTTATAACTATATCGTTAAGGGAAATAGATTTATGTGCACCTGAATCTGTATAGACAGTTCCTGATAGCATAGTTCTTTTATCTACAATGTAGTTACCGTTAAGGATATCAATAATTTTAGATTGGAGCTGCTTTTTATCCAGATCAGCCAAGAATCCTATTCTACCAAAATTTAATCCAAGCACAGGAATAGATTTTGTGTACGCATACTTCGAAGCAGATATAAATACACCATCGCCTCCAATTGATAAAACAAGATCATATTTTTTATTATTGGTTTTCTTAATAGATTCCTCTAAAGTATAGATATCAAGATATGAACAAGTTTTTGTTAAATATTTAATTATTCGTGATGTTTCAGATTTATCTAAGAAAGATAAAGTTGTATAAACTAATAATTTTTTGAATTTTTTCAATATAATCCTCTAGTAAAAAACACTAATAAAGTAATATGATTATATATGAATAAAACTCTAGAAAAACTAAAAAAAATACATGATTTGTGTATAAATCATAAGCTTACGATATCTACTGCAGAATCTTGTACAGGTGGATATATCGCAAAATATCTTACAGATCAAACAGACTCCTCTAAATACTTTAAAGGATCTGTCGTTGCATACTCTAACGATATCAAAACTAATATTTTAAAAATCCCTTCTGATTTGATACAAAAATACGGAGCAGTGTCACCTGAGATAGCAATTCTAATGGCTAGAGGAGCTCTAGAAATTTTAAATTCTGACATAGCGTTATCCGCGACAGGTGTAATGGAAAAAACTGATAATTACTCTGAGAAAAATACACAGGTTTTCATTACTGTAAAGTCACTTCATAATGAACACACATCACATTTAATCCTAAATAAACAAAGGGAAGCAAATAGGGAAAAAACAGTATATTTTGCATTTAACTGTTTATACGATTTCATTAACAAACATTACTTGCTATCATAGATTATTCAAAGCATACACTTGAGGAATAAAATGGAAGACAATACACAAAAAGCCCTAGATTCAGCAATAAGTCAAATAGAAAAGGACCATGGAAAAGGGGCCTTAATGAAACTAGGAGCAGGGTCTGCTTATCCTGATATTGAATCTATTTCAACAGGCTCGCTGACTTTAGATACAGCACTCGGCATTGGAGGACTTCCAAAAGGCAGAGTTGTTGAAATTTATGGCCCAGAGTCATCAGGAAAAACTACTATGGCCCTTCAAGTGATTGCTCAAGCACAAAAACAAGGTGGAACAGCTGCATTTATTGATGCAGAACATGCTTTAGATCCAAAATATGCAGAAAATCTTGGTGTAAACATTGATGAACTACTTTTATCTCAACCAGATTCCGGAGAACAGGCACTTGAAATTGCAGATACACTTGTGAGATCTGGTGCGATATCAACATTAGTAATTGACTCCGTAGCCGCACTAACACCTAAGGCTGAAATTGATGGTGATATGGGTGACTCACATATGGGTTTACAAGCAAGACTCATGTCTCAAGCCTTGAGAAAACTAACAGCAAATATAAAAAAATCAAATACACTTCTAATTTTTATCAATCAGATAAGAATGAAAATAGGTGTTATGTTTGGTAGTCCTGAAACTACAACCGGTGGTAATGCTCTTAAATTCTATTCTTCTGTGAGAATGGATATACGAAGAATAGGCGCGATTAAACAGGGCGATGAAATTATTGGTAATGAAACTAGAGTTAAAGTAGTAAAAAATAAAGTTGCCCCACCATTCAAAATTGCAGAATTCGACATCTACTATGGACAAGGTGTATCTAGGGAGTCTGAGCTAATTGATCTTGGTGTTAAGCATAATATTATTGATAAAGCTGGTGCATGGTACAGTTATGGAAGTGATAGGATTGGACAAGGAAAAGAAAATTCTCGAATCTTTTTGAAAGAAAATACTACTATTGCCGATGAAATTAGTGACAAAATAATTGCAATAACACAAGGAACACAAAGTGTAAGTGTTTCAAAAGACTCTAAAGAGGACGATGCCCAAGATTCTGAATAGCGATATTACGAAACTTATTACAAAATATCTAAGCATTAGAGAACATTCAAAGCTTGAGCTTATTAATAAATTATCAAAAAAAGGCTTTGAG
>MDTG01324773.1_pt1 | contig 11281 bp, 4 predicted proteins | sample 811421 | NCBI WGS metagenome assembly MDTG01 (sample SAMN05326645, study PRJNA326480) | marine metagenome | isolation source: seawater | place: Pacific Ocean: South East | collected 2011
CAAGCTTTGGCGCATCGCAGCGCCGGGCTAACTGGGGCCGACATCCAGAACGTATGCAACCTAGCTAAGTTACGCGCGATTGCCCGTGGCGCCAAGCGTCACAAGCTCAGCCTGGACGACATTAAGGAGGCGATGGATGAGGTGATCGTGGGGAGGGAAAAGAAGGAGCGCACGTTGTCCGACAAAGAACGGGACCGGGTCGCTCATCATGAGGCAGGACATGCACTCCTTGCACACATGTTGGTGGACTGCGAGCCACCGCTGAAGGTCAGCATCGTCCCCCGTGGAGAAGCCGCGCTCGGGTTTAGTCAACAGGAATCGGACGACTCACGACTTCACACCTGCGGAGCTATCCTCGCCCGGGTTATCGTTCTTCTGGGTGGACGTGCTGCAGAGAAGCTGATGTACGGGGATACGTCCACCGGGGCAGCTGACGACATCGAGCGAGCGTCGATCCTTGTGCACCGCTGCGTCCACGAATGGGGCATGGATCCGTCCACCGGTCCAGTCAACGCCGAGGCGGCTGTAGGAGGACTACTAAAGGAGGGGTTCACGAGGTGCACGGAGATCCTGGCCGTCCTCGACAAGAAGGCGTTGGATATGGTCTCCGCGCACGCCAGGGAGATAAAGGATCTGGCTGCGCATTTGCTAAGGACAGATACGCTGGAGAAACAGGATCTTGCCGGGATCCTTCCCGGCTCACTTAAAAACAAATTCCAGACCCAGGTAGACATTCTGGGGTGAAACCCCGGGAAAACCCCATTTCGTATTGACAAGCCTGTAAACCACTTTTTTTACTAGAGGAAGGAGGGAGCGAAATCGCATTTCCGAAAAGTTTAGGAGGGGATTTTAGTAGGGCCTAGAAAAAAACACTACGCCGAACTGACTTGTGCATATTTTCTGTTACCATTTTAGTGCATATAATGGTAACAAAAAATATGCTGACCCCCAGTGCCTCTTTTTCAGCCCTACATGATAGTAGGCAGAAGGAGCCAAAATCTCCGAAAACGCTGCCTACAGAGCATATAAAATATGCACCGAAATACAGGTGTGAAGCTTGTGACTATGAATGCAGTCGAAAGTTTCTATGGAAGCAACACTGCGCAACCCGTAAACACAAAATGGTAACAAATGGTAACATCAATCCCGATGAGACCATCATGGTCACGAAGCCGTGCTATGAGTGCCCGAAGTGCAGACGATGTTACAAGCACCGATCGGGACTTTCGCGCCATTTGAACAGAACGCCGTGTGGCGCGGGTCTCAACCTGGCTCTTGCGGAGGAAGCCGGCGGCGCCGGCGCGAGTGAGGACGCCGACAGCCTAACAAGAGAAAACGGCGAGCTTCGGGCCATGGTGAAGCAGCTGATGGCTGGGCTCAGCAACGATGCTGCGGCGCGTGAGGAGATGGTCGGGCAGCTGAAGGAGCAGAGCCAGATCATCAAGGACATGATCCCCCGCTTGGGGAGCAACAACAATAACAACTTCAGCATCAACGTCTTCTTGAATGAACAGTGCAGAGATGCGATCAACATGACGGAGTTCATTGCTTCGCTGCAGGTGCAGCTCGACGACTTGCGGTTCACTGGCAACAATGGGCTGATCGAGGGCGTCAGCTCCGTCTTGGTCAACGGGCTGAAACGGCTGGAGCGCTGCCGCCGCCCGATTCACTGTATGGATACCAAGCGGGAGGTGCTGTACATCAAGGACGATGATGTGTGGAACGCGGACGGATCTAATGAGCGTCTCCGGTCGGCCATAGGCGACGTGGCGAACAAACAGCGGAAGGCTATAGCGGACTGGGAAGCGCATAATCCCAACTGGGACTCTACTGAGGAAGGAAGAGCCGAGTATCTGAAACTCGTGCGCTCTGTCATGGCAGACATATCCCACGGCGAGGACGAGGGCAAGATCATACGCAGCATCGCCAAGGAGACTGCGGTGCCTGGAAGAGCACTTGACTGTGGGCCGGGTCTCGGAATTGAAGGCAATGTGATGCTGGACCAGCGCAAGCAATGATGATCGTACGTGGCTTCCACGATCCTGATGCGCCTGCATGGGTCGTATGGGTGGCCATGTGTAGCTCCCTTGCGTTCATACACGCCACGCTGGTGTGGACTGTAGTCGCCTTAATCACGGTGGCCCAACATCCGGTCGGTAGCCTTTCTGAACAATGCCCGGGGACGATCCTATGGCCCTTGCTGCTTATCCTAGGCGTGTTCACGGCAGCCCTCGCTATAGTTCTGCTCATGGTGGGAATAACTGCCCAGTCGGGGATGCCTTTACCAGGTTCGGAGTGGACGCATACGCGCAAGCGGCGCGTGGTTATGGCAGGAGCGGCGACATGGGCGGTGCTCTGGGTTATGAGCGGGGTTGCATCCCTTAGCTCGTGTGCCTCGGATAAACTGAAGGCGAACACCGTGCGCAGCATGGTGTTGGCTTGGTTTATCGCTCATCTAGTCATCGTCCTGGCTGCTGGCTCCTCGATTGGTGGCCAGAGGGTCCATCTGTGGTGGCGGAGGCGTCAGGTGCGGCTGGAGCGAGCAGCGTATTGCTCTAGGCAGGCGGGGATCGAGGGGACTGGCGCCGGTCAAAAAGTACTGATTTAACCTACCGGCCACGGGACACGAACCTCTACAGAATGCTGGTTGAAGGAGTCCCTTGGGGCTGCTTTTATAGAGTGGCATCGAGGTTGGCGCGCAAGAAATAACTTGTTCCGATATTACATATACATGTCAGGGCCGGGAGCCGCAGCCGCGCCTGCCCCAACCTCCACTTTTGGAGGCATCAACTATTCATCGATTGTGGCCGGAACAGGGAATGACGACAGCTACTTCGGTTCCCAAGCCGTCGTCCAAGCCGGCGCCCGAGCCTCCGGCCAAGCCGCCACCCAGGCCGCCGTCCTCTCTTTTTCAAACCGGTTCATGCAGATGAGCAGGATAGACGGCAGACATGACGGATTCGCTCTAAAAGACATTGCAAAATATTTCCCGGACGACAGTTACTACGCCGCGAGAGGGCTAAATGAGCAGCCTCCCTCCATAATTGATATGCAGAACGCGTGCTTCGGCCGACCCCTCGACCCGCCGCCCACGAAGCTGTCGCCACAAGAAACTCTGGCGGGGGCAATGGACTACGAATATAGACTAGTCAAGCGGGTTGATAAGGGCGACAGCGGGGACGACCGCGAGGCCGCGAATGCTTTCGAGGAGGCCTTGGGAGATATGGGCATCCCGGGCGGTACGGACATATTCCTGTATGTGGATGTGAACTGCGGACTGTACACAATGTTGAACTCTCTGAACCCCCCTAAATACAGCTATACAACTGTCCATAATCGAGCCACTATTACCGACCCTGCTGGCGATACGACCCCTGAGCTGGGTGCCAATAATCAGTTTAGTTTTGATCGTAACGGCTCTCCGAATGGCAAGAAAGTGGAATTTGCCATTGAAGCTGTAGCCAGTCAAAGTCCATCTATCGAAGGGTTCCGCAACCAGCAAGCCTATTTCGACGGGTTGGCCAAGGGTTTCCTCAACCTTAACGATGAGCGGCTCATCAGCGGTACGTTTGCGTCCAAATACACGGTGAACCTGCAGTATAAGTCCGCCCTCAAGTCGCTCAGCGCCCAAGGCGGCGATGGTCCCAACCCGAGAGAAATTGGGGCGGTGTTGACCCTATGTGACAAGTCCAATCAGAACCCGCGCCTTGTAGTAATGGACAGCGGGGCATGTGCGAAGAACTCTCGGGGTAGGGGCTTACCGAGGACAGCGCAGGCTCTGTGGCATAATCTGTGGCGCAAGCGCAAGCACTGGTATGGTAATAGAGGTACACACGCTCTAGGCAAAAAATGCGGAGATTGGCTCCAGGTGGTGCAAACCCTGAAGCCCGGGATGAAAATACACCGCCTGGAGAGCGTGACGCAGCACGGGCAATTCCATTACAAGCCCCCCGAAGACGTGGGCCCGGCCCGAGCGATCGTAACGCACGATAGGTTCGAGAAGACGTATGCGCTGCTATGCGGAGCCCCCATAGTTGTTTTCAAGACTGCTAGGAAAGGGGGAAACCTAGACTCTTACTACGAGGTGTACGTCAAAAAGTTCCTTACAGTTCCGTCTCTCGAGAGCCTCAAAGCAGCAATGGCTCGGCTCGAGAGCGCCACAAACAGCTTTGTAAGTCTGGAGAATGAATTCAAGAGGAATGCTGGGGAGATACGTGGGACCATCGCGACCGTGCTGGGAAAGTGCGCTGCGAGAGTAGGGAAAGCAAAAGATGCTATAACTAAGCTCGACGGAATCAACCCTACAACGCCCCCAGACACTTCAAAAGACTTTGACGAGACCTATAAGCTAGCCGTGAGTTGGTTGCATAACGTTGATCTGGTAATGAGTATTTGCAACTTGCAGACAGTGGCTTGGAAGCAGCTGGAGCAAGATGATCTGACAGCAGCAGCAGGCGCACAAGCCTTCCTCGCCCGCGCCCGCCGCGCCGCCATCCCTGGCGAAGATCTTGCGAAAGCGCAGCAACAGGTGAACACGCTGACAGACAAGGTCATAGCAGCAACCAATGAGAACAGCGCGTTGGTAAGGATTGCTGAAGAGGCATTGAGTACCGTCAACGACATCATGCCAGATGGAGAACCCGAGCCTCTTATGTCGGAGGGGTTGAAGAATAGCGTTGCGATATACAAATGGAAGACTGGTCAGGACTCCCAATTGCAGGGCCAGCTATTCATTGATGAAAACGTCGGTGCCTCGTGCTTGCGTAGTATAGCCGGGACAGAGAAGAAGCTGCGTGAAGGGCTAAGTACGTTAAAGATAATAGCGGAAAACCTGTCACTAGAACCGCCAGACGCCTCATTAGCGGGGCGGTGGGAACAGCTTAGCGAAAAATACTCGCTTGAGGTCGGGCGTCTGCAAGGGGTGTTGAATGCACGCAAAACAGCGGCGAATTATATCCGCGACGCCAGCTTTAACTGGGCAGACTTCAGAACGCGATACCAGGCGTTTCCACCTCCTCATTTCCTGCCTACCGCGAGAAGTCGGGGTCTGTATGCCGCCTATGTTTCCAAGAATCTCGAAAGAGCGGTCGAGTTGCTCGGGTCAGGGGCTGGGGCTGGGGCTGGGTGGGGAGCCGATGGGGGAGGCTCCATGGGCGATGGTGGAGGCTTCAGCGGCGGTGGTCGCAGGCGCTCGCAAGCAGGGGGGGCGGACGTCGATGATACCAAGGGGACCGTGCCGCCACCGCCCAAGAAGCCGCGGGTAGGAGAAGCAGGCGCGGCGGTCGAGACGCAAGCAGAGGCAGAGGCAGCGGCAGCGGCCAAGGCGCAAGCGGAAGCAGAGGCAGCGGCAGCGGCCAAGGCGCAAGCGGAAGCAGAGGCGGCGGCGGAGGCGGCGGCAGCGTCGGCGGGGCGTTGGGAGGAAGAGGAGACGAAGGAGGAGGCTGAGGCCAAGGCGCAAGCAGAGGCAGCGGCCAAGGCACAAGCGGAAGCAGCGGCGGCGGCCCGGGCGGATGAATTAATGGATGAGATCCTTTACAACTACGCGATGGTTTTCGACAACCAGGTTGTCTTTCTGAGGGCTGAGCAGGCCCTCGGCGCGTCGCCCGCTCAGGCCGCTCAGCCCGCGGCCCTGGGGCCCATTGGCTCAGAAGCCGAGCTAGTGGGAGCGCTGGGTATCGCGGCCACCATCGGGCCAGGCGGCCCCGGGGCACTTCTTAACAGTTTGAAACGCCTATTGGATGACAAAGAGGCGGTGCTGGCCGGGGCGGGTGCGGGTGCGGACGCGGATGTGGACGCGGATGTGGGCATGGAGCTAGTGCTGGAAATACACGAGCTCAGCAACCAGGTCAATATGCTGAAATTGTTTGTCCCGAACCTTGAACGATCCCGGTCTGACCCCACGCCTCAGCCTTCACGTCTGCCTCCGCCGCAGAGATCCCAGTCTGAGACCACGAGCACGCCATTCGACCCTCGGCGGTACGTCAGGGTAATCGATAACATTCATCTCTACGGGGCCGAGTTGTTCCCGGACAACGATGATAGGGATGTTCCCATGGACAGTGCACACACAGCTGCGCGGACGGCCTGGAACAATCTTCAGCGACTAGAAGGCGCCATGTACGGCTGCGAGGCCATGGAGGCGAGGGCGGAGGCCGAGGCAGCCGCCGCCGCCCCAGTAGCGGACGCGGACGTAGGCGCAGGCCCAGCGGGCGCAGCAGGCGCAGGCCCAGCGGGCGCAGGCCCAGCGGGCGCAGCGGGCGCAGGCCCAGCGGGCGCAGCAGGCGCAGGCGCAGCAGGCGCGGGCATGGACAAGGGCACGGCGATAGCGGTATATCTACAGAACCTGGATTTTCTTAATAGCCAGATCCAGCGGTATATCGGTCTCCGAGCTCAGTCCCAAGCCAATCGCTTGTCGCTGTGGTGGAACGTCCCTGAACAAGGCAGAGCCGCGGGCGCCGCCACCAAGCCCAACTCGATGGAACAAGGCGGAGGAAAACGCCATACCCGGAAACGGAAAGCGTCATCGACCAGGCGCGGCAGACGTACGAGGAGGAAGAAGCGTCGCAGACGTGGAGGACTAGCGTCTAAAACCCGCCCCAAAAGAAAGCCACGGAGGAGAACAATAGGTCGAAAACCCGTGCGCGGAAAGAGAGCCAGTCGGAAGAGATGACCGTGCTAGTTGCCGTCTACTTCCTGCGGTCTCGCTACCAGCGCCGCGAAGAGTAGCGCCCGTTGAGCGCCCCGCTCTAGGCGAGAGAGACCGAGGTAATTTGTGGTCAGTGTACACAGTTATGTTTCAGAAGGTAAGCGCTCTTTTAGGAAGGTTTGCGCAGGGCACTGGAGCTGGACCCCCCCAGCACACGGGGAGCGCTGCACCGGGCGCTGGAGCTGGATCGCCTCCGACATTCGGGGGAGTGGACTACGCGCTTCTGCCCGCCCCCCAGCCCGGGCAAGTCGAGTTTGCGGACGCCAACGGGGAGACAGCGGCGTCTAACTTTGCCAATCGGTTCATGCTGTTGAGTCGTATTGACGGGGATCACGATGGCTTCTCACCTAGCGCTATCTCGAACTATTTCCCGCTTGGTACCATCTACAGTGTCGGTGGCTCACATGCTGCTGCGGATCTACCCGGTATAGAGCAGATGCAAGCGGCTTTTTTTGGCGCGGACGATAGTGGAAAAGTCAATGTTCCTGCGGGATACCGGCACGCCCAGGTTCGGCGGTATGCTAATGACGCGCGTACGGCGCCGCTGTTCGAGCGGGCCTTAGCAAGACTTGGAGTGCCCCAGCGGGACATTTACCTATACGTGGACCATCCATGTGGCATATATGACGTGCTAAACGCTCTCCCGCCTACGAGCAAATACAGGTATACAACCGTTTTCAACCGGGCTACCCTTACAGATCCAGCGGTGAATAGCGTGGCGAAGGTGGAGGGTACGAACCGATTCTACTATGGGGACAGGGGCGGCGCTCCTGGGGGCAAGGACAAAAAAGTTAGATTTGCCGTTGAGTCTCCCGAAAGCGGCGACGTGCATATCGAGGGCTTCGCAGACAAGGGTGCGTATCTGGCGGGGCTGTCCAATTTCCGGGACACGTGGAGAATGATCAGCGGTACGTTTGCCTCGAAGTACAAAGTGAGTTTGACGTACGCAGGAGTTAAGGCTCTCCGAACCCCAGCTAAGCCCGGGGATGACGTGCGCGGCCCCAACCCCAAAAAGATGAGCGCAGTTCTCCTGCTCTACGATCTCAGCAACAATCAAATTCGAGTAATGGACAGCGGGACGTGCCGGAAGAAAGGAGGTCATACAGCCGCCCTGGGGACGGCCTGGGACGTGATAGTGGAACTCCTCAGAAGGCAGCTTGGGAAGCGGAAGAACAACTGGCTGGGGGACTCGACTGGCGGAACCCATGCGCTGGGCAAGAAGTGTGGCGATTGGCTCCAGGTTGTGCAGGCTATGGAGCCCGACATGCCCATACACACGCTGCAAGCCGTTCAGGGGGGCGTGTTGGGTTCCAAGTTCTTCTATGGCGGAAAGACTAAAGTCGGTCCAAACAGAGCGATCGTTACGCATGACAGGTACGAGAAGACCTATGCATTGCTATGCGGTGCACCGATGGTAATTTTCGGACGAAGCGGATTCTATGACATCTATGTACGCTCCAGGGCCGCAGCGCCCTCGCCCCCGCCACAGAGGAGGTCCGTCATAGAGGTAGCAAGGGGAGAGCTAAAGGAGGCTCTAGATGAGCGTGACAGTGTCCTACGAGATCTGGCGACCCCGCGCGCGCCGAACCCGTCTACGTTCGTCGAGGATCTTGCGCTCGAAATCGACGCCGTAGTCAAAGCAGCGCGGGCTAGCATTGGCGAGATGGCCAAGTACGCCAATCCCTTCAAGAGGGACTTGGTTCAGTTCGCGGAGGGGGCGCGGGGGCGGGCAATGTCATTCGATCGTTACTACAAGGAGACGATCGGTCAATTACAGACTGTGAATGTTCTTCTGGGATTCCTGGATTTCAGTTCGATTAGCTCTTACGTGCACTACAATCCGTCCGAGGCGCGCGCCGCTGCCGCTGCCGCTGGTGGGCAGCCTTTGCTTACACTTCGGCGGCATACAGAAGAGGTCCGTGCCTCCACAGTGCAACTAAGAGCATTTGCTCGTCTCAGGGCCGGCTGGACCCCCGACAAGCTTGGAAGTTGCCGCCGGGTGCTGGAAATCGCCCGTCAGCCTGGCAACGTCGACGACAACATCGCTATCTTCAAGTTCAAGCGCGCCTCTACCGATTCTCCCTTGCAGTGCCAGACACTCATTGACGAGAACGTTGGTCGGCCGTATCTGCAGGGTATCGTCGCTGCGAGCGAGTCTATGTTGCTCATTGACCGTGGTCTTCGGCAGTTGGGAGCTACGTACGACCCGTCGTCGCACGCGATGCCCTGGATGCCGGAGGATTTCCAGCGTAGCTGGCGGGCCTCCACAGAGGCGTACAGAGAGGCGCGTTCCAGCTTATGGCGGCTGCTGGTTCGAATGATCTGGCGTTGGGGGGAGAGTAGAAACTCACTCCCAGACGCATTCCCAGACCCAAAAGAGTGGGATGAGTTCGCCAAACCACCTGTCGGCGCTGAGCTCCCCCCGTTCGATAAACGCACGCTCTACGCAGCTTATGTTGAACTAAATCTTGGTGAGGCAAGGACGGGGCTCAGACCCGTCGGCGCTGGCGCGGGGGGGCGCCCCCGTGCGTCAGGGGGGCAGGGAGGCGGTGGCGATGCGGACCCCCAGTTGCGGCAGAAGCGTAGCGGAAGCGCCCTCCCTCTCCCCCCTGGCGCGCGGCCGCGCACCGAGCCGAAGGACGCGGCCATGGACATGGATCAAGACCAGGGCACGGACGAAACGAGAGCGGAGGCCGACGTAGACATGGGGCCAGAAGTCCTGTTACGTGCTCATCCTCCCGCGCCCGAGGCGGCATTAGGTCCCCTGGCCACGGCAGCGCCGCCCCCGGGCCCTGTACCACCGGGCCCTGGACGACAAGGCCCTAGCGCAGCCGGCCCGAGTGCAGCAGTCACCGCGCCCGCCGCCGTCGCGCCCGCCCCGGTTATGGATTTAGTGCAGGCGAAGGGCATCATGAGACAGGTGCTGTACAACTACCAGACGGTATTCGACAACTACCTCACGTTCCTGTGCCTTGAGCGGCAGCAGCCGCTCCCCGCAACCGATCAGTCAGGGATCGGAGAGGTGCTTCGAGAGGTTCAGACCCGGCTCGCCGACGTACCCGCCGCCGCGCCGCCGCCGCTGGAAGAAGTCGGGCAGCACTATCTGAACTGGGCACTAGATCAACAAAAGCATACCAGAAATCCTATAGAGCTGCAGCGCTTGGGTAACCTGATTCGCATGATAAAAACACTTTTCAATATCGATCAGCAGCCGGATGCCGCTCTAGACCGGAGACCGTATGTGGTTTCCGTGAACAACATGGGTGTGTACACTGCGGACGTAGAACAGAGGATGCGGGGCGCAGAAGTCGAAGGTGGAGCCGTCGGAGGAGGCGCGGTGCAGGACATTCCGAGCGAGGCGGGGGTCATGGCTACTCTGGCGGAGATCAGGCGCCTGGAGCAAGGCGACGAGGCGGACGAGTGCGGTGAGACCGGGGAGAACGAGGCGGTCACCAACGCCAGTCTCATGGCGGATGCCCCCGACAGGCTTATGGCTGCTACTGACTACGCAGATACTGACGAGGAGAGGGGAGCCATGCGTAAGCCCACAGAGGCCCAACAACTTCGCAAGCAGTTGGATGGTCGGCGTGGGGGAGTAGAGCGTGCTGAACGGCGGCTAAAGGCAGCAATACAGCAACGCGATATCGCAGTAGGTTATCTCAGGGGCGTCGCAAAGGTTCAAGCCGGGGAACACCGTGTGGCAGCCGCAGCGCGAGAGCGAGACATAGTGGAGCCGACCCGTGAACAGGCAGAGAAACGGATAGCGGAGCTGAAGAATAAGTTAGATGCCGCTCGTGCCGCCCTGAAGGTGACCGAAGACAAATTGGCGGGCATACAGGGTGAAGTTTTTTCCGAGTCGTCCCCAGCTGACCGGGGCAGCGGCGCGGATGGCGGCGGCTGGGGAGAAGGCGGAGGAAAACGCCACACCCGGAGACGGAAAGCGTCATCAACCAGGCGCGGCAGACGCACAAGGAGGAAGCGCCGCAGACGTGGAGGACTAGCGTCTAAAGCCCGCCCCAAAAGAAAGCCACGGAGGAGAACAATAGGTCGAAAACCCGTGCGCGGAAAGAGAGCCAGCCGGAGGAGATAGGACGGGCAGCGCGCTCGACGTAGCAGCAGTTAACGTAAATTGATGACACATAGGTAAGGTCCACCCGCCGCATCTACGCAATCATGTCTCGTTCGTCCAACAATACCGCTATCGAGGCGTGCGCGATGCTGTTCGGTTCTCTCATTACCGTGGCGCTGGTCGTCTTGAGCATCATGGCCTTGGTCGGTGAGTCCAACGCAGATATGCGCGATACGTGCGCGGGCACCAAACTCTGGTGGGTACTGCTGGTCGAGGTACTGGTTCTTGGCTTGCGGGCGGGAAGCGCCGCGACGGCCGGAGATGACGAGGAACTATGCGGGGCATGCATGTCGTTGCTCCTCGCTCTAGGCATTGCCTCATGGGGGCTCGTCGAAGCCTGTACCCAATGTGCGCGTGACCACCTAGCTGACAGCAACGTGCGAAAAATGGTCCTCATATGGTCCGCTCTTGTTGTCGCGGTCTGTGGTGCGGTTCTGATCATCGGG
>MDTG01161163.1_pt1 | contig 11280 bp, 8 predicted proteins | sample 811421 | NCBI WGS metagenome assembly MDTG01 (sample SAMN05326645, study PRJNA326480) | marine metagenome | isolation source: seawater | place: Pacific Ocean: South East | collected 2011
CGTTACGGGCACCCGCCGACGAAGGCCGCGACGAACGCCTGCACATCGGCAAGGTCGAGCACGCCCGCCGGTTCGGCGATGTCGGCGAGTGACTCGCCTGTGGTGAACGCCCCGATGAAGGCCTGGACATCGGCGAGGTCCAGCACGCCCACGGGCGCCGCCTGGTCCGCCTCGTTGCAGGGCGTTCCGAGCAAAGAGAGTTCGGTCTCGAAGTCCGAACGCTCGGTCACGCCCGGCTCGCAGAAAAGATCGAGCGAGTTCCAGACCACGAATCGGTAGGCTCCGGGCGCGAGGCGGTAGGTCGCCTCCCGCCGATCCGTCGTCGCGGCGCTGAGCGAGATCTCTTCGAACGGCGCTTCATCGACCCGGCCTAGTTGCACATCGACCCGGCCTTCGCCTTCGACGAGCGTCTGCTCCGCCCGCATCGCGATAAGGGACTCGCTCTCGATCACGAAATCGACATAGACACGCGAGTAGCCGTTCGAAAACGCGTAGTAATCATCGTCGCAGGGCGGCGTTCCGGCTCCCTCCTCGGCCCAGACCGAACCCGAGCCGCTGATCAGAGTTGGCGTGAGCTGCGAGACGAGCGAGGCATCGCAGCGGAAGTACGAATCCGGGCTCACCTCGATGCTGACGCCGACGGCGTCGTCGAAGTCGCTGAAATCGGGAACGGGCCTGACGCTCTCGAACTCGACATCCTCTGAAACCGGGAATCCGTTGAACAACCAGTACCGTTCGATGCTGGTCGCGATCTCGCGCGTGTCTTGCTGGTAGACGAGCTGCCCCATCGCACACTGGCACAGCACCGCGAGACAGAGCACGGGAAAAATCGGCTTCGTAGTGGTCATGAGTCTTCTCCCTCCGATCTCAAGGCAGGGTACCAACAAACGACCGAGTCCAAAGCCCGTTCTGAGAATCGCTCGCGGAAACGCGGCGCACCCGCGCCCACGCGTCGTCAGCCCATGGCGCACGGCGCACGCTGGAACACCGATCTGTCACGCGGCACCCGGCAAGGGGAACGCGACAAAAAAAAGGGCGCCCCCGCGGAGCGCCCTTCTCTGGTGATCAATCGACACGCGGGGGTGTTCGCGTCACGGGCAGCCCGAGACGAACGCGTTGATGAACGCCTGCACATCCGCGAGATCCCACACGCCGAACGGCTCGGCGAGATCGCCCAAGGGTTGCTGCGTCGTGAACGCGTCGATGAAGAGCTGGATGTCCGCGAGGTCGAGGATGCCGTTGCCGTCGAGGTCCGCGAGGCAGGTGTCGGGCTCGACGCCCAGGATTTCGACATCGTCGATGTTCCATCCGGAGTAGAGCCACGAGCCGTCCGTCGTGCCCATGATCCAGCGGATGTAAACCGTGGGCTGGTTGTCGGCGTGCTGGGCGATGTCGTACTCGACCTGCTGCCAGGACGAATCGGTGATCTCTTCTCCGTTGGTCCAGACCTCGTGCCAGGTCGCGTTGTCGTTGGAGACCTCGATGGAGGCGTGGTCGTAGGCGGGCTGCTCGACATTGAGCCAGCGCATGAACCGGAGGGAGACATTGGTCAGGTCGGAGCAGTCGATGGCGCTCGTGGTGAGCGCCCGCTCGGGCATGTTGTTGGTGTAGTCGCCGCCCAGGTTGTAGCCGTAGACATTGGTGCCGGTGAACCCCGAGGTGGGGTCCGGGCCGCCGTACTGCCCGCCGCCCCCGGTGGGCTGCCCAAAGGCCCAGTCGCCCTCGGTGGTCCAGTTGGGGGTGACCGCGAAGTCGTAGGTATAGACGGGAACGGGCACGCCGACATCGAGGGTGATGAGCCTGGCGGTGTCGCCCTCGTGGTCGGTGAGGTTGACGAACGAGACGCTCGCTTCGTAGTGCCCGTTCGCGAAGGCGTTCGCGGCGCTGTTGAGCGACACGGTGATCTCGTCCTCGCCTCCAGCGGGGATGAAGCCGTCGGCGCCGGTGACATCGAGCCACGACGCGTCGGCGGTGACCTCGTACACCAGCTCGATGTCGAGGTTGTTGACGACGGTGAAGGTCGCGGAATCGGGCGTGAAGGGACCGCCCCTCGCGCCCTCGGCGGCGAACCCCGCGCCGCGCACGGACATGCCGGTCTGCGCGGGCCAGAGCGTGTCGACGATCCGCGTCCCGGTGTTGCCCGGATCGAGCCAGTCGCGGAGGCGGCTCGACGCGGAGGTCCCCGCGTCCCAGGACACGCTCATCTTGCCGTACCAATCCGAGGTCTGGCTGGTGCAGCTCGCGTAGCCGCCGTGGAGCTGCCCGATGATGCGGTGGTCCTGGTTGTAGAGGGGCGACCCCGATGAGCCGGGCTCGGTGGTGCCCAGGTCCCAGTCGATGACGCGGACATGGGTGCCGTCGCCCGGGACCGCGTTGCCCAGGTAGCTCGTCGTTGTGGTCGCCTGGTACTCGAAGCTGATGCGTTTCTCGTCGGTGCTGGGGTGGTGGATCGCGACCGCCATGTCGGCGTCGGCGCCCGTCGCGTCGAACCCCGAGAAGGCGAGTTCCCACGCGGGATCGAGCGCGTCCTCGATCTCGACGAGCGTGAAATCGCTGGCGCTGCGCGAGGCGCGGTGGACAACACCCGGGCTGAACATGGTCAGCGGTCCATCGCCTGCGCTGCCCGAGGCCCCCGAGCCGGGCGGGCGGCACCACGAATTCTCGTAGTTCCAGTAGACGACGACGGACTGGTCGTTGCTGGTGCTGACGCCGCAGTGGTTGGCGGTCAGGAAGTAGGGCGTCTGGTCCTCGTTGGCGTTGTTGATGAGCGCACCCGAGCAATACCACACGCCGTTGACGGTGTAGACGCCCGACGAGGGGATCTCGGCGCGCCACTCGTCGCCCTCTGGGCAGACGACATCGACATTGCACGAGCCGGACCGTGCGCCCCAGTCGCCCATCGCGTCCCCCATGCCGAAGCCGCGATAGGCGGTGTTGATCTGCCCGATCTCGAGTTCGAACGCATTCTGTTGCTCGAAGGGCAGGGTGACCTCGATGATCACATCGCCCCCCACCGTGGACGGCGTCCAGAGTTCGCCGTGCGCGTCGTTGTCCGCCGCGGTGAAGGGGCGGATCGAGCGGTCGCCCTGCGCCTCGTAGATGTAGAGGCGTCCGCCCTCGGGCATCACGAAGCGTGTGAACCCGAAGTTGATCGACACAGCGTTGGGGCAGGAGACGCGGAGCCGCCACATCACCGTGTCGGCATCGACCTGCTCCCAGACGCCGTGCGTGTCGGGTGTCATGAGCACGGGTTGCTCGAGGGCGAACCGGGCGGGGAGCCCGTCCGCCTGCTCGGCCTGCTCGATCGCCGCGAGCACGCCCAGATCCATCTCCGGGATCTCGACGCGCGGCACCTCCGCGAGCGGGAGCGAAGAGAAGGTGGCCGCGGTGGGCTTGATCACCCCGCCCGCGGACGCGACCCCCGCGGCGGCGAGCCCGACGGACATGAACCAGAACCGATGGGCATTCCGCATCTGAGATCCTCCCCTCGAAGGCGGGGCGGAGCATCCGATCGCCCGCCCGACACACCCGGGCGGCCACGGCACCCGCCGCCACGCCGACCTGTTGGTGACAGCATCCCCCAATTGGGGACCGAAGTCTACTTTATCGGGGATTTTCTTGTTGAGCAAGAATTTTTGCGATCTGGCATAAAAACAGCCGCCCAATGGGACGGCTGCGTGGGGTCGGAGCGAAATCCGAGCATCCGGATCAGTCGGTCGCGGGCATGGTCTTGAGGACCTTGTCGATGAGGCCGTACTCGACCATCTCCTGGTCATCGAGCCAGAGGTTGCGGTCGCAGTCGCGGAGGATCTTCTCCTCGTTCTGCCCGGTGTTGGCGCTGTAGAGCTTGTAGAGGCGCTCGCGGATGCGGAGCATCTCCCTCGCCTCGATCTCGAGGTCGGTCGCCTGCCCCTCCATGACCCCGCTGAGCAGGGGCTGGTGCATGAGGTTGCGGGCGTTCTCGAGCGCGTAGCGCTTGCCCTTGGCGCCGCAGGACGCGATGACGGAGCCCATCGAGGCGGCCTGCCCGATGATGTAGGTCGCGACATCGGGCTTGATGAACCGCATGGTGTCCACGATGCCGAGCCCCGCGGTGACCGACCCGCCTGGCGAGTTGACATACATGTGGATGTCCGCCTTGGGGTCCTCGTTGGCGAGGAAGAGGAGCTGGGCGACCACGAGGTTCGCCATGTCGTCCATGACGGGCCCGCTCACGAAGACGATGCGGTCCTTGAGCAGGCGCGAGTAGATGTCGTACGCGCGTTCGCCCGAGCCCGATTTCTCGATGACGATCGGGACGAGGTTGCTGGTGGGGTTGCTCACGCCGTTCTCTCCGCTATTGGCCTGGTTGACTGGGAAGTTGTAGAACTGCATCACGCCCCCGCTTTCTCGCTGCCCTTAGGCGGATGGCTGAGCACCTCGTCGACGAGGCCGTATTCCTTCGCCTCCTCGGCGCTGAAGTACTTGTCGCGTTCCTTGTCCTCGAGGACGCGCTCGTAGGACTGGCCTGTGTGCTCCGCGATGATCTCGGTGAGCATCTTCTTGCTCTTGATGATCTGCTCGGCCTGGAGGCGGATGTCTTCCGCCTGCCCCGTGACGCCCCCGTAGGGCTGGTGGATCATCACCTTCGCGTGGGGCAGGCAGTAGCGCTTGCCCTTCTCGCCCGCGGTCAGCAGCACCGCGGCGCCGGAATAGGCGCGTCCGATGCAGTAGGTCGCGACGGGGCTGGAGAGGAACCGCATCGTGTCGTAGAGCGCCAGGGTGTCGTCCACCGCGCCGCCGAACGAGTTGATGTAGAAGTTGATCTCCTGCCCTTTCCGCTGATTCTCCAGATAGAGCATCTGCATCATCACGCGGCTCGCGGACTGGTAGTTGATCTCTCCGACGAGGAAGACGATCCGGTTCTCGAGCAGCAGCTCGTCGATCGTCATCTCCCGTGTGCGCTGGTAACTGACTGCTGCGGCTGGCATGGCATCCCCGTGCTGGGCCCCGGAAAGAGGCCCGGGTGTCGTGCGGTCCGGAAGTGGGCAGCGAGCGGGCCCGCTCGCCTCCCCGGGGCCCGACGGCGGACCCCGCTCCGGGTGGTGATCGGGTCGATCATATCCCGCACTGAAGACAAGCCCGGCGCATGCGGCGCCTCCCGCGTCTGGCGGATGCTCTCCGCTGCCCCTAGCATTCGCGATCGTGAGGCCGACCCGCCCGAACGGGGGCGGCCCTGCTCCGACCCGCATCCCCACGCCGAGGCGGACCGGGCGACGAACGCCCGACCCGCGTTTTCCGAAAGCCTCCTTCCGTGCCGACCGCCGTCATCAGCGACATCCACGGGAACGCCGTCGCCCTCAGGGCCGTCCTCGCCGACATCGAGTCCAAGGGCATCGATCGCATCGTCTGCCTGGGCGACATCATCGGGTACGGCCCCGACCCGCTCGAGTGCGTCGATCTCGTCAAGGAACGCTGCGCGTGGAGCCTGATGGGCAACCACGACTTCGGCGTGCTCTACGAGCCCACCAACTTCAACCCCGGCGCCGAGAGCGCCGCCTATTGGACACGCGACCAGTTCGACAACGAGCCCGACGACGCAATGCGCGACGCGCGGTACGACTTCCTCGGTCGCCTCCGCGTCCGTGTCGTCGACGACATGTGCGCCGGGAAGCCCCCGGTGCTGTGCGTGCACGCCTCGCCCCGGCGCCCGATCAACGAGTACATCTTCCCCGATGATGCGAACGACGCGCCCGACAAGATGAACGCGATATTCGACCGCGTCGAGCGGATCGCGATGGTCGGGCACACCCATGTGCCGGGCGTGTTCAGCGAGGACCCGGATTTCTTCCCGCCCCGCGAGATGGGCGACCCGCCCCGATACACCTTCAGCGATGACGAGAAGATCGTGATCAATGTGGGCAGCGTCGGGCAGCCCCGCGACAACGACCCACGCGCCTCGTACGCCGTCATGCACGACGACCGCGTCGAGTTCCACCGCGTCGCGTACGACATCGACGCGACCGCCGACAAGATCAAGAGCATCCCCGAACTGCACGATTGGCTGGGCGACCGCCTCTACGACGGCCGCTGACCCGCCCGCCCCCCGCCGCGGTTCCGCGCGGCCCCCCAACACCCATGGCACGCAAGAAGAACACCCTGCTCAGGACGCTGGTCCCGATCATCCTGATCCTCGCCGGCGCGGGCGTCGTCGCCGCGGTCGCGGTCAACACCGCGAACCAGAAGGCGCCGAAGACCACCGATCCGGCGCCCGCGGACCGCACCGAGACGGCGCTCGCGCCCGAGGACACGGACGACCCCGCGACGCCGACCGGGCAAACCGAGCCCGCGGCGGGCGCACAAGCCGAGCCCGAAACGGACCGCGAACCCGTCGCGGCGGTGGACGACCCGGTCGCGGATCCACCCGCCGACACCACGAGCGGGTCGGACGCCGCGGTCGACGAGCCCGCTCCCGAAGCCGCCCCGGCGCGCGAGACCGCCGCACCGCTCCCGGCGGGCTCGCTCGCGGGTCTCACGACCCGCGTGTACCCCGAGGCGCCCGCGCCCAGGGGGCTGGGCTCGCTCGACGGCGAGGGGGGCGACTCGATGCGCATCGAGTTCAGCCCGTTCGGCTCGGGCATCGCCTCGCTCAAGCTGGGCGAGGGCTTCTTCGAGGAAGTCGACAGCGAGGAGCATGTCGAGCTGCAGGCGCAGCGCACCGTGCCCAGGCCCGGACGCTCCGACCTGACCGCGGTCCCCTTCGCGGCCCTCGCGATCCGCGTGACCGACCCCGCATCGGGCGAGCGCGCGACCGTGGGCCTCGCCGGGGAGGGCGTCTGGCGCGAACTCGACGGCATCCCGGGCGCGTTCGAGGCGTTCATCGAGACCGCGGACGGCTCGCCCCTCGTCCGCCTCGAGCGCCGGTACGCGATCGAGCCCGGCACCTTCCGCGTCACCATCTCCCGGCGCAGCGAGAACCTCACCGACCGCCCCCTCACCGTCACCTGGTACGAGGCGGGCCCGATCGACCTCCCCGAGCCCGTCACGCGGTACGGCGGCGACAAACGCCGCGTCCGCTTCGGCTACCTGCTCAACCCCGAGGCGCAATCGGGCAGCGCGTTCGTCACCGCGGACCGCGACCTGACCGGGCGGGGCAAGGTGCTGGGCGACCGCGAGACCGACGACGCGGGGTACGAGCGATGGAAGCCCGAGGACACGCTCTGGCCCACCCCCAAGAGCGGCAAGGAGGGCCGGCGCCTGGTCTGGACCGCGTTTACGGGGCGCTACTTCGCGGTCGCGCTCCACCCGGTCTTCGACCCCCAGGCCGTCGGCGCCGGGGGCGAGGAAAAGCTCTTCACGCAGGTCGAGCAGATCGACCGCCTCGTGCTCAACCCCTACCTGGGCAAGAAGGACATCGACCACGCGGTGATGCTGATGCGGCTCAACCACGAGCCCGAGCGGCTCGCGCCGCGCGGCGCGAGCGAGCAGACGATGGGCGTCTACGCGGGTCCCCTGCTCCACGAGGACCTGACCACCGATCCGCTGCTCGCGTCGCTGAATCTCGACGGGCTGATCGTCTACAACTTCGGCGGCCCGTGCGGGGAGATGTGCACCTTCTCCTGGCTCACCTATGTGCTCATGGCGGTCCTCCGCTTCGCGCATTCGATCACCGGGGACTGGGCGATCTCCATCATCCTGCTGGTGCTGGTCGTGCGCACGACGCTGCACCCGATCACGAAGTGGAGCCAGATCCGCCTGCTCCGCTTCAGCAAGCAGATGCAGTCGATCGCGCCGATGCAGCAGAAGATCCGCGAGAAGTACAAGGACGACGCGAAGCGCCAGCAGCAGGAGATGGCGAAGCTCTGGCAGGAAGAGGGCATCAACCCCGCGGGCGCGCTGGGCTGCCTCCCGATGCTGCTCCAGTCCCCGGTGTGGATCGCGCTGTACGCCTCGCTCTACTTCGCCGCGGAGCTGCGCCACGAGGCCGCGTTCTGGGGCGTGTTCCAGTCGATCACGGGCGGGGAATGGCGCTTCCTCGCGGACCTCTCGCGCCCCGACCAGATGGTCCCCCTCCCCAAGGCGCTGCACTTCACACCGCCGCTGATCGGGGGCATCTACGGCGAGATCAAGTCCATCAACCTGCTCCCCGTGCTCATGGGCGTGGTGTTCTGGGCCCACCAGAAATACCTGAGCCCGCCCCCCAGCGCGAGCATGAGCGCGGAGATGGAGCAGCAGCAGAAGATCATGAAGGTGATGTTCCCGCTGATGATGCCGATCTTCATGTACGCGGCGCCGTCGGGCCTGACGATCTACTTCATCACCAACTCGACGCTGGGCATCCTTGAGAACAAGCACATCCGCCACAACGCGGAGAAGAAGGGCCTGCTCGACCCCGAGAAGATCAAGGCCCAGAAGGCCGCGAAGCGCGCCGCGAAGGGAAGCCAGCCCGCCAAGCCGGGCGGGTTCATGGCGAAGCTCCAGGCCCTCGCCGAGCAGCAGCAACAGGCCCAGCAGCAGAAGGCGGGCAAGGCGAAGAAGGTGCAGAACACCGCCCGCAAGCCCGAGCCCCGCGATCGGAACTACAAGAAGCGGAAGTGAGCGGCACGCGGGCGGATCACTCCACTAACTCGGGCACCCGCCCACGAACAGCCCGATGAACAGGGTGACATCGCGGAGATCGAAAACGCCGCTCGCGTCGAGGTCCGCGCCCGTTTCCGCCGCGAGGAACGCGTCCACGAATGCGCTGACATCCGCGGTGTCGAGCACGCCGAAGGGCTCCGCGAAGTCCGCGTCGTTGCAGGGCCCGCTCCCGAAGCACGACCCGATATCGATCACCAGCGGCCCCGCACCGCGCACGGGAACGAACGCGAGATCATCCCGCAAAGCCGGGCGGAACGCGGACCCCGCGGGCGTGGTCTGCAGCGAACCGATCATCACGGGGAGCGTCGGATCGCTCGCGTCGAAGACGCTGAGACCGGACGCGCCGCCCACCAGAACCGTCGAGCCGCGCACCGCGACGCCGTAAGCCAGGTCGTCCATCCGGTACTCACCGACCTCCACCGGCGCTGTCGGATCGGACACATCAACGATCCGCAGACCCCAGGACTGGACCGCGAGGTACGCAAGGTCATCGACGACCACGACATCGTTCACGCTGCATCCTGAGCAGGTGTAATCCAACGAACCGAGAACCGCCGGGGCGGCCGGGGCGGACACATCGACGATCTGCAGGCCCCCGCCGAGCGACGCCACGAACGCGCGCGAACCCGCGACACGGACCTTGAAAGCGTGCTGCGGCATGGTGACGAATCCGACGGAGACCGGCGCGGCCGGGTCCGTGATGTCGAAGATCCAGAGCCCGTCGCTCCGCCCCCCCGCGACATAGGCGAACCCGTTCGCGAGATCGACCCCCTGCGCACCCGACGGCCCCGACCCCTGGCCGATCAACACCGGCGCACTCGGGTCGGAGACATCGACGATCAGAAGGCCCTCGTCGTCGGCTGCGACATAAGCCAGCCCGTCACGCACAACGACATCCCAAGGCCCGTCAGCGAGATCCAGCGAGCCAATCTGGATCGGTGCGGCGATATCCGTGAAATCGAGGACGACCAGCGCGTGATCGAGCGGAACGGAGGTGTCGAGGTCGCAGACGAACGCGAGCGGCCCGTCCATCGCAACCGCGTAGTCGCGATTGGGCGAATCCGCGGCGCCGAGCAACACCGGTTCGCAACTCTGACCCAACGCCATCGAGAGCGTGAATACAGACGCGGCGGCTGCCGCAACGCGGGAGCAAAGAGCCGTTTTCATGTCCGATCCCTTCCCCGGCCCCGATGCATCCTTCGATGCACGGCACCGGCAAGAAGACCGGCCGCGGTCACGATCCGGCGTGCTGCGCACGGCCGGTCCGGTTCCCTCCAGACCACAATTCTAGCGCAACGCCCGGCCCGCTCTCAGGACGACCCGGAGACGGTGCGGTCCAATCATCCGTGCGCCGCGCATGAAAAAGCCCGGGCTCGTGCCCGGGCCTTGTGAACACACACACGGTGAATCAGGTGTTCAGTCCATCGAGATCGCGCAGCTCCGCCCGTGCTTCGCGTTGTAGTCCTGGTGGTAGTCCTCCGCCTCGTAGAAGGGCGCCATCGGTTCCACCTTCGTGACGACCCGCCCCGCCCAGCGGCCTTCCTCGTTCTGCGCCTTGATGAACGCCTCCGCCTTCTCCCGCTGCTCATCGCTCGCGGGGAAGATCGCGCTGCGGTACTGCGGGCCGACATCAGGGCCCTGCCGGTTCAGCTGCGTGGGGTTGTGGAACTCAAAGAACTTCTCGAGCAGCTCGTCATAGCTGATCGTCTTCGGATCGAAGACCACCTTCACGCTCTCCGCGTGCCCGGTGTCCGTGTAGCAGACCTGCTTGTAGGTCGGGTTCTCGACATGCCCGCCCTGGTAGCCGCTCACGGCGTCGATCACACCGTCGAGGTGCTGGAAGCGGTCCTCGACACCCCAGAAGCACCCGCCCGCGAAGTACGCGGTCTGCGTCTCGATCGGCTGCGCCGCCTCCGGCATCTGGTCTCCCTTCTCATAGAACTTCAGGCTCGCGCTGTTCAGGCAGAAGCGCAGCCCGGTGGGTTTGGGCCCGTCCTCGAAGACATGCCCCTGGTGCCCGTCGCAGCGGGCGCAGCGGATCTCGATGCGCCGCATGCCGTACGAGTTGTCCTCGATGTACGAAAGGTGGTCCTTGCTGACGGGCTTGTAGAAGCTGGGCCAGCCCGTCCCGCTGGTGAACTTCGCGTCGCTGCTGAACAGGGGCAGCTCGCAGAGGCGGCACACATAGGTGCCCTCCTTCTTGTTATCGAGCAGCGTGCCGCAGAACGCCGCCTCCGTGCCGTGGTCCAGCAGGATGCGCCGCTCCTCGTCGGTCAGGCCCTTCGCCAGCTGGGCGATGGTCTCGTCGCTGAGGCGCTCGATGCGGTAGCCCGCCTTGGAGATCGTGGGGTGGTCGGTCATGGTTTCTTCCAGATTCGCGGCCTGATTCGCCGGCAGGCCGAAAACGCGAGCGGCGCTGATCCGCTTCCCGTCCTCGCCCGTGAACAGGCCCGCGTTGCCCGAGGTCAGGGCGTGGGCCGCGAAGGCGACGGACGCCGCGAGCAGCGCGAACGACACAGCAGTGTGGAGTTTCAACATCGTCACTCCCTGATTCCGCCCCCGGCGATCGAACGCGGGGCGCGTGAAGTCTATGAGCGTCTCTCTATGTGACGAATCGGCCCGCACGCCCGCTCCGATGCAGCGCGATCGCCGATCCGCACC
>MDTG01160917.1_pt1 | contig 11279 bp, 8 predicted proteins | sample 811421 | NCBI WGS metagenome assembly MDTG01 (sample SAMN05326645, study PRJNA326480) | marine metagenome | isolation source: seawater | place: Pacific Ocean: South East | collected 2011
CAGTGGGCCTTATCGGTTTGCTCGTGATAGTGCTACTGACTGCATTCAACGGGATAACCGATGAGCACGAGATCGGGTACGCGTTTCAGGAGGCCCTGCCCTTCACTGCGCTCCTCGTGGTGTTTTTCGCGATAGTCGCGGTGATCCATGAGCAGCACTTGTTCACACCAGTTATTGAGTCGGTATTAGCGATGTCCAGTGAGGTCCGCCCGGCCATGTTCTTTCTGGCCAACGGTATCCTGTCTGCGATCTCGGATAACGTGTTTGTAGCAACGGTGTATATCTCCGAGATCGACGCTGCGCTCAAAGCCGGAGAGATCGATCGCGCCGAGTTTGACCGGTTGGCGATTGCTATCAATACGGGCACCAATTTGCCTTCTGTCGCGACGCCAAACGGTCAGGCGGCCTTTCTGTTCCTGCTGACTTCGGCATTGGCACCATTAATTCGGTTGTCTTACGGCAAGATGGTACTGATGGCCCTCCCCTATACGGTCGTGCTGACGTCTGTGGGTTTGGCTATGGTCGTTGTCAACCTCTGAATCACTGGAGGGGTGATCGCCGCCACACCGCCTCGCCCGCACTGAGGTCGAGCTCCCGGAGCTTCGCCTCATGGCGCTCGATCTCCTCAGGGCTTGCCCTGATCACAATAAGCGGTGCTCTTTCTCCCCGTAAGCGCCGGATGCGACTGTCGGGGCCAGCTCCATCAGTGAGCGCATCATTTCTCTCTGCACCCAGTCCAAGCGAGGCCTGACCTCCTGTCATCGCGAGATACACCTCTGCGAGTATTTCGGCATCCAGCAAAGCGCCATGCAGCGTTCGACTGGTGTTATCGATCTCGTATCGTTGACACAGGGCGTCAAGATTATTCCGCTGACCCGGGTGCTTGTGCCGCGCCATCTGCAGCGTATCTATGACACTGCAGACACTGTCGAGCGCGCCGCGACGGGGCTCCAGCCGATCCAATTCGGCATTTATAAAGCCCACATCAAAGGGGGCGTTATGGATCACCAGCTCCGCACCGCGCACAAACTCGAGAAACTCCTCTGCGATCTGATCGAAAGTCGGCTTTCCAGCCAAAAAGTCTTGGGTAATGCCATGCACATCAAGTGCACCGGCATCGATGTCCCGCTCAGGCTGGATGTATTGGTGAAAGTGGCGGCCGGTGATACGCCGATTAACGAGCTCAACGCAGCCAATCTCGATAATGCGATGACCCTGATTGACTTCGAGCCCCGTGGTTTCCGTATCGAGTACGATCTGCCGTCTATCCATCGATGTCTCTCACTTCGTCCATGCCAAGGTTCGCCAGTCTGTCCGCTCGTTCGTTTTCAGGATGTCCACTGTGCCCCTTGACCCAGCACCAGTCTATATCATGCTGCGCCGCCTGATGATCCAACGCCTGCCATAGGTCCCGGTTTTTGACCGGCTTTTTGGCGGCGGTCTTCCAGCCGTTGCGCTTCCAATTGGCCAGCCACTGGGTAATACCGTCTTTTACATAGGTGGAATCAGTTGTCAGGCTGACCTGGCAGGGCTCACTCAGTGCCTTTAGCGCCTCTATAGCCGCAGTGAGCTCCATGCGATTGTTGGTAGTTTCCGCGGCTCCACCATGAAGCTCCCGCTCGTGATCGCCGAACTGCAGTACCGCACCCCAGCCTCCCGGTCCAGGGTTCCTGCTGCAGGCTCCGTCCGTAAAGACGCGTACCTGCTTCATCAGGTGGTTTCAGCGCCGTCCTGCTGGAATCGGCCGACACGTCGGGGCACTGGCACCCCCTCCTGTGCTTTTCCAAGCGGGATCGAGATGAGCCGAGGCCTGTGGAACTTGACGCCCGATTCGAGGTGTGCCGCCGCCCGCTTGCGCGCATGCAACAAATAGGCGGTACCCATCGGAGAATTGACTCTTACCAGCCAGCGGTCGAATCGATCCATGAGTCGGCCGACCCGCCCTCTGCCTGGAGGCGCAAAGTTCGCAAAATAACGCGGTGCGGCGTGGGAGAATCCAAGCAGCGACAGCCAATCTCCCAGACGTCGACCGCTGACGCTCTTAGTGTGTTTGCGCCCAAAGCTCAGCCACCGGCGCAACGAGTTACTCGCACCATGGATACTGAGAGGATTAAATGAGATCACGAACAAGTGACCGTTCGACACCAGCACCCGCTGGCACTCACGAAGTGTCTGATGGGGGGCCGATGAAGCATCGAGCGTATGACATAGCACCAGCGCGTCCAATGAATCCGTCGCAAAAGGCAAGTCGTGACTGGCGGCCACTACGGCCTGAAGTGGCTGATTGGTGCTGGTTCGCGTTACAAGCCTGAATAACCGCTGTGTCTTGCCAATTCGGCTCAGCTCCAGGTTCATATCGACGCCGGTCACAAGCATGTGGTAGCCGAATACCTGTTCGAGTGACTCGTTAAGTGCTTTGGTTAACTGAGTAGTCAACCGTCGGCCCACTGGTTTATCCCGATACCAGCGGGACAAATCGTTGTGACGATTTGCTTCTTCTGTCATGGGGCTGGTCACACTCACTGACACAGGGTAGCCTCTGGGCACCAAAGGAGCCGGTTATTCAAAAGATATGCTAACTATATCGCCGATTCGCGCCCTCAGCGACAACTACATCTGGTTGATTGTACGCAACACCCAAGGCTTCGTTGTGGATCCGGGAGAACCGGGACCTGTGCTAGCGGCTTTAGAAGCTAAAGAAATTCAGCTTTCGGGGATTCTGGTCACTCACCACCATTTTGACCATACAGGCGCCGTCGCTGCCCTGAAGACAGAGGCAGGGTGTGAGGTATGGGGGCCACCGGATAGCCCCGCCGGTCCCTACGACCGCACTGTGACAGAGGGTGATACAGTATCAGTGTTGGGAGTCGATTTTTCGGTACTGAACGTTCCAGGCCACACTCTGGACCACATTGCTTATTACAGCTCCACTGAGCACGCCCTTTTTTGCGGCGATACGTTATTCGTGGGCGGCTGCGGGCGCGTATTCGAAGGCACGCCACCGCAAATGCGAGGGTCGCTGGAAAAATTCCGTGGTTTACCTCCGGAAACGTTGATCTTCTGCGCGCACGAATACACGCTGGCTAACTTACGTTTTGCCCGCTTGGTTGAGCCCAATAATGACGCGTTGAGCGCGTTTTTGAATGCTTGCGAGGCGAAACGCGCCAATGATGAGCCCACAGTTCCCTCCTGCATTAGCGACGAGCTGGCCTGCAACCCTTTTCTCCGCTGGGACAGTCCCGAAATTAGGGAAACGCTCGCAGCGTCAGGGAAACTGGCGGACGACACGCCAGATGGGATCTTTACGGCTGTCCGAGAGTGGAAAAACAGTGCTTGAGCACCTGATTAGTGTCCCTTTGAGAACTTACCGCTGTTGCCATATTACGGTATCTTGTCGTCTCTCGTTGAGTTATGCAGTCTGCACACGGTTGGCGGCGCGGATATGGCGAAGCCAGACAACGCTCTCTCTGGGGACACTTTCGTGATAGTATTCACCGAAGTCCCGGCGCTTACTCTGGAGAAGATCTAATCAGCGCAGTAGCGTCCGATTTATCTGCAAAAACCTGGCGAACCTCGGGTTTTTGTAATTTGCATACGCTGAGGTGCTGTATTGCGGGAAAGTAAAGTGCCGCTTTAATCGGCGCATCGACTTCCCATTTCATCTCGCTTACCAGCTCAACATAATTTTGGAGCTGCTCTCGATACCTCTCACATTCGCGCGCTTCAAAGTCAGCCAATGTCTCGCCGACCATAGGCTCGCTGGTCTTATAGTCAATAACCCACCTTACGCCCTCTTGGTCGTCCAAGAAAGCGCGATCAATGACATAGTTTTTGACCTCCCCTGCCTCTACCCGGCTGACCGCTAGTTCCGACCACGCATCAATTTTAGCACCGAGAATCCAACGGCCCGTCTCACAGGTCAACGCCCGCTCCACGAGTTCGGTCACTCTGGTTTTTGCCAACTCAGCGAATTGCGGACTGAGCGCACAATGGGAGAGATTGTGATCGATCCATAACTTCACCGTCGGATCTTTCGCGCTCACGAGCGACTTCTCTGACGCGGCCAACTCCAATACTCGGTGCGCCACTGCGCCAATAATACGCTCTACACGATTGCCGGCGCCTGGTAAGACCGGTGTTGTATTGGTTGAATTAAGAGCGACAAAGTCCGTCTGGTCAGTACCTTTACGGGCGCGCGTTTGCAAGGCGCTCTGCGCGTCTAGGGTCAGGCGGTAGCGGGAAGTTAGCCGCTCATTTCCACGAGCACTGCGATCAGCGCGGGATGCTGGTTCTGCGGATGACTGAGCGGTGGCGCGGCTGGATGCGGCCGCTGATGACATGAGTATTCGAAGGAGCGAGCCCGAGACTCCTTCCGTGCGCCCCTCCTTTTCAACCGAATTCACTGAAGCCGTCAAATATGCTGCAACCTTGGCTCTAGTCACACCGACGTAAAGCAATCGCTTGAGCTCTTCCCGATCCTTATTTTTCTGAAGCCAGTTTAGGTAGTTATAAAGCGTTCTTGACTGAGTGTCATCATCATTGGCAGAGATCAGCAGCCGCCTGCCTCTATCGTCCTGATGCCAATGCCAGCGAATCAGTTCTCTCTGGAGTGCCCGCGTGCGCTTTTCCAAACGTGGCATGAAAACGTAATCAAACTCGAGCCCTTTTGCCTTGTGTAGCGTCATAATCTTGACGGCATGATCGGTGTTGGGCAACTCCAATCCCGTCATAGCAATCTCTCGTTCAAGCCAGTCAAGGTCGAGGCCCAATCCCAGTTGCTCGGCCTTACGAAGAGAGGCCAAAAATGCCTCTACGGATCGTAAATCCTGGCTTCGCGTTGACAGCGCGCCACCCAGGCGCAACCAGATCTGTTCAATCCATATCGACAACGCCAGACGATCACGCTTCATTTCAGCCCACTGCAATACTGCGGAAATCTGCTGCAGACGCTTGACCTCGTCATCGGCGACCTCTGGAAGCTGCCCTAGCGCCCGTATTAGATTGAGAGGTCGTTCCGGATGCGCAGCTAGCAACTGGGCCAGCGTGGGCAACGTGACGCCACACCACGGTCCTCTGAGAAGCGAGACCGCTGCGACTGTGTCTGCAGGATTGGCAAGATAGCGGCACAGGGCCAGCAGATCACTAGTGGTCGGTTGCTCGGCGAGCGACTGGATCGCGTCACCGCTGAAAGCGATTCCGGCCTGCTCAAGCGCTACTGCAACCTCATCTGCATGACCTTTGGCGCGAACAAGAATCGAGATGCTCGCATCACCATCTTGCGCGACAATATTGGCCACCTGTTTTGCGATGAACTGTGCTTCTCCGTGCCCATCACTATCCTCAAGCAGCCTAATATGGACGCCAGCCTCCGCAGATGGCTCGTGGCTCAATAAACTAATTGCCTTCACGTGGCTCACCCTACCGTAATGAGGTGCGTCCTCTGTTCCCATGAGGTCCGCAAACGCGTCGTTAACCCACGCCACAACTTCTGGTCGAGACCGAAAGTTTTGGGTCAACGTCACAGACTCCAGCGCAAGACCAGCGAACTGCCCCTGTCTGGCCCGCAAAAACAGCGTCACATCTGCGTACCGAAACCCATAAATTGACTGCATCGCATCCCCAACCATGAATAGGGTTCTGGGGGGAGCCCCGGTAGCGTTATTTTCAGGCCAGCCTCGCATGAGTCGCTCCAAGAGCCGGGCCTGCGAAGAAGAAGTGTCTTGGAACTCGTCGATGAGGATATGCTCGATCTGATAATCCAGCCGTTGCGCCAATGCCGTCGGCATCTCATCCGTACCCAAAGCTTGAATCGCCGCCAGCGCGACGTGGGCGTGGTCGACCTGCCCACTGCGTTGGAAGACTAGAAGCAGGTGCGCCTGCAGCACTGGTAGTAAAGAGGAGATGAGCACGACCAATTGCCAGGCGTCCGCACCGCGCGCGGTAGCGGGCAGGTGCCTAATTTCAGTGAGAGCTGCCAGCAGTAGTGAATCAGAATCCAGTGTCTCGAGAATCGAAGAAACTTGGATTTTTTGATCACTTTTGGGCGGAAAGCCAAGCTTCGCATTAACCCCAGTGGGCTTACGCCATTCGCTCTTGGCAGTGAGCAGCATGCCTATCATTGCGTGCCAATCAGGCAGAGATTCAGGGTTATCGGAGAGCGAGAGCGGGGTCATGTCGAGGTGCGCCCTCGCCTTGTTTATCGCCGGCATCAGCGCGCCCAAGTGCCCCTCGAGCCGGTGAAGGGCATCCCGTAATCGGCTTGAACTGAGATTAATGATGGTCTCTGACAACGCCGCTTCTGCGGCCTCTGAGTCATTGTGTTGGGAAACCACACCGGCCCAGTCACCCCTGCGTTGCAGTAAGGCGACCAGTAACTCACTGGCTCGTGACCAGCGATTGTCAAAATGCTCGAGCAACTGGTAGATACGCTCACCGACGGCACCTTCTCCTGCCTGAGCGAGAAATTGCCTGACGGCCTCTTCATAAAGCGGCTGCGCGTTGTCCACCGGTTCTACCAGTCCGCCTGTCCCACTTAGTATTGGCATTTGTCGTGTGAGTTCATGACAGAAGCTGTCGATAGTCCGGATGTTGAGCGTCGTGTCGTCCAGTCGCCACTGTTTGTGTGCCGCGTGATCAATCACTGCAAGCGCGAGCTCTCTGGTCTGACGCTCATGTTCCGCGGTCACCGGACTATTTTCACGCGCCTGATCCAGCTTTTCCATTACACGGAGAGTCATTTCACTCGCTGCTTTACGCGTAAATGTGATGGCCAATACCTGCTCTGGGCGATGCACTCGCGCCAGCAGTGCCAGCAGCCGCTGCGTGAGCAGCTCAGTTTTGCCCGAGCCGGCGGGTGCACTGACACAAAAGCTCCGCGTCGGATCGATTGCTTCCCGCCGGACGGGGCGGTCTGAGGCCGTCAAGCTTGATCCTCTTGGGCTGCGGCATGGTTGCTAGCCTTCAACTCGTTGATGCGGCACAACGATGCCAGATCGCAATAATCGCAGGCGCCGGGCTGAGGGCTAATGGCGGCCTCCCCAGCCATGAACTCCAGAGCCAGTCGCTGTAATGATGCCTCCCATTGCACAACCAGTTCAGGCCATGTGGCGGCGATGCTCCGAGTTTGCTGCTCAAGAGATTTTCCGTCACCTCCAGCCAAGCCGAGGTCCTCGCCTAATGCGACGAACTGAACCGGATCATTTGTCGACAGCTCAGCAAATGCAATGCCCTGTATCTTGGAATCGAGCAAGCTATATAGCGGCAGTTGCGGTTCTTGTGGACGTCCCCCAAGCCAGCGAGTCTTCGAAGGTGCCCGGGTTTTGTAGTCGATGACCGCTCTGCGCCCATCCTCAAATTCGTCGATTCGATCGGGGCGCAGGGTGAGCGACAGGCCCTCCAACTTAAGCGTTTGGTTTTCCTCCATCTCAACGATGCGAAACGGCGCACTCCGCTCACGCTCATGCTGTAACCACTGTCGCAGCAAATCAACGCACAGGCGCTGCTCTAGTTGCCAACAAGCTGAGCCCACCCGCTCTCGCAGGCTGTAACCTCGGGCCTCGCAGACGCTCTCGGTCTGCTGCATAGCATCGGATACTGCTCCCTCAATCAGGTCCTTCTCCGCTTTTGGTGATAGTGCTGCCAATGCATGACTTGACTTGATCTGGCGCCACAGTCTGAACAAAGCCTCATGGAGAAAAGCCCCTCTCTCGGACGCCGAGACCCCAATCAGTGTCGGTTGGATTGAGGGAAGATTTAGCCGGTGTCTAGCAAAGGCGCGAAAGGGGCAGGCCGCCTGATCACGGATGAGCGAGGTGCCGCCGGCTGTCTCAGGCGCATGAAGCGGCAGTAATGCGTCGTCCGGAGCAGGCTCTAATTGCAATGGCTCATCCCACCGCGCTGGCGGAAACCAAGAGGTATTGGCGTCGCTAATCTTGCCTGACAATAAAACGCTAGCGTGCTGAGGCAGTCCTTTCGCAATGCTATGGAAGCTGGCAAATACCTCTTGACTACCCGCAAACCAAACTTGAAGCAGCGTGCTGGCTTCCTCAGTCAGTGCCGCTTCATCGATATCCACTATGCCCAACGATTTCTGAATGGCCGCTGGCAAAAATGGTTCAACGCGAGGCCGCACTGGCATTACGTCCCGTTGCGCACCACAGATCCACAGGGCATCAAATTGACCTCCGATGGCCTCCAGCGGGCCCAATACTTGGATGCTGTCGTAGGGGGTTTTGGGCTGGAAGACGGTAGTGGTCAGACAGTCCCGCCAGAGACCGAGGGCAGATTCATAGGATTGATGAGGTAGCACCGCTGACAAGGAGGCAAGGGCATCGAGGCTCGCATCAAGACGCTGCACCTGCTGATACTCAATCGAATCCAGCCGCAGCCTGCCCGGCCACTCCCAAAGTGCTAGACGCTCGCGAATCGCTTCTGTCCAACTATCGAGATTCTTAACACCCTTCTGCATACGACCGGATCTGATCGAGCGCAGAATGCGGGTCACCTCGGAGGATGAGTCCTGTTGCGCTGCGATGTGTAGCGTACTCTCAAGTGAAATCTCATGACTTCCCGACATGAACTGCGCCCGAATCAATCTGAGCATCATCTCGGGGTCATTTTTAAATGCCAGATATGGCGAGCGAGTCAGACTCAACCACTGGGAGCGACCAAGCGGGTGCACCTCCCATTCCAGCGCGGTCAGCGCATCCCGAAACAGAGGCGTGCTGGCCAGCGACATACCGGTCGCGAAGTTGACTGGCAGATCGTTGTAACGGGCGTCCAGGCAATCGAATTCCTGTCTCAGAAAGTACTCAAGACGATTGCGATCGTTGGCCATGTCCAGCAGCACAATCCCGACGCGCTTCTCCGAGTCAGCGCTGCTCGAGTGCGCCCACTGTGCGGCAGCGAACAGTTCGTCATCCCGGGTAATAAAAGACTGCACAGGGATATCGGCATGATCGCGCCGGTCCGGTTCGATACGCGTCACATTAGCCAAATAGTCGAGAGCTTTTCGGGTCAGCGGCGGCAGATCAGGTACGGTAAAAAGCCCCACTCTCGGCCGCTCTGTCACCCGCAGCGTGAGCAACTGCTGATAAGCCCCACAGCGCGATAACGCCCTCAACTCACTGAGCCGCGCGGTGTATCGGCGTGCCCACTCTGAAAACACCCGGCAGTCATCGTCGAACTGAAAGGCTGACCAGAGGTCTCTCAAGCCGGCGCCGCCATACATCATCAGCTTGCTCCAAGCGGCCTGAGCACGCTGGGCGGCGGCTCGAGGGTGGGTGAGCGAGAAGCCGATACGCTGCTCCAGATCGCTCCGTATGAGCTGCTGCCAGACGGCCAAATCCTGCTGTGGCGTCAGCAGTCGTGCGGGAGGCAGCCGACCGGCCTCTACGGCGCGCAACCATGCCTGCTCCAACCAGCTATCAACCGTTGTCACTCTCGGTGTAGCGATGACCGGGCTGTCGCTTTCACAATGCCTGACCCAACTCTCTGTGATCTCGCGCGCGAGCCGTTTGCCCGGCGTCACGATGTACACTCCCGACTCCAGTAAGGGTAAGAAGAGCGGTAAATCAACAGTGGTGCGCATGGCGCAGAGTATCCCATGGGCGTTAGAGAATCGGTAACCCAGCGACAAGTGGCCCTGTCGATTGATGCGACAGATCGATGTGTCCCAATGCTGTGGCTGAATTTTACTCACTGAATCGTTACACTCCGGCCCCCTGAAGATGCCTGGCTTCAATCACGACGTTATTAAGCCCAGGACGAACTGACGAGACTTCAGCCTTAAAAAAAGAGGACCGGATATTAACCAACCTTCAGATACATAACGTGAACGCAGTGGATCAGCGGGATACTATCGGGATCTCAGGCGCGATTTATGATCATGATCTCATCAGCTGGTCTGCCATCGGCGCCAGAACCACCTATTCACAAATACACCGTGAAGTGGCCAGTGGGCTATCTTCTCCCGTGGGATTCAAAAATGTTACTAACGGCGGCTTGGCAGCAGCGGTCAACGCATTACTTTCAGTTGCCTATCCGCATCGTTTTTTGGGCATCAACTCAGACGGTGAGGTTGCGATTTTCGAAACCAGCGGCAATGACTGCGCCCACACTGTGCTCAGAGAGGATCGTCGAGGGTCCAATTACCATACCGAGCACAGTGCTAAATGCGCACCAGCTTCAGGCCGCGAGTCTCCCCGCCAACATCATGGCTAGCAGTTACGCAAATTCCGAAAAGGCTCCGGTACCGCAGCCAGCAGTGGCGCGCAATGTGAGTGAGCAGATTGTCGATAGCAACCAATCTATTATCGGACTCATGGTGGAAGGCCACCTCAAGGCGGGAAATCAAGCGATCCAAACGGATCTGTCGGCGTTACGTTGTGGCGTGTCGGTGACGGGTGAATGTATCGAGTGGGCGACCAATAAGTCGCTCATCCTCGAGCTCTTTGAGGTCGTCACCTTAGCATTGAAAGCGCCGGCGGCTAGGTATCAGTAATAGGCTTGACTGCGATCGGTGTGGTCAGTGCTATCCCGGACGCCTGCAAGCTGCGGGATTTGCTCAAGCAGGGTCTTTTCAACTCCTCCTTTCAAGGTCATATCTACCGCGCTGCAGCCTTGGCAACCTCCGCCAAATTGCAACACCGCAAACTTGTCTTCGGTTACTTCGATTAAAGACACCTCTCCGCCATGTGAAGCCAATGAGGGATTAACGTCGTTATACAAGACGTAGTTAATACGATCTTCAATTGGGCTATCATCTGACACCCGAGGCATCTTTGCATTGGGTGCCTTAATCGTGAGCTGCCCCCCCATTCGGTCAGCTGAGTAATCGACAAGTGCATCCTCCAGGAATGGGATACTCCTGCCCTGAAACCAAGCTGTGAATTGGTCAAAGGCCTGCTCGAAATCACCCTCTTCGATATCGCCGTCTCGGCAATAAGCAATGCATGTCTCGGCGCGAGGGGTACCGGGGTCATTTATAAACACCCGAACGCCTAGTGCATCCTCTTGCTTTGAGAGGAGCTCTGCCAGGTATTCCTGGGCGGATTCAGTGATCGTAATCATGGTGCCGTCTTAGCCTGATGAGCAACCAATACTAATTGATGATACTCTGATCTGGTTTGGGTGCCAATCAATCGAGTTCTCCGAAAAAATTCGATTGATTTAGCTGATAGAGACATTTCTTCGGGCGAGACAACACCAAGACAATCGAATAATGACTTGTTGTTAATGTAAGTTCATACATCTTGGCGATAGACTGCGACGAGCGTCCA
>MDTG01325348.1_pt1 | contig 11279 bp, 11 predicted proteins | sample 811421 | NCBI WGS metagenome assembly MDTG01 (sample SAMN05326645, study PRJNA326480) | marine metagenome | isolation source: seawater | place: Pacific Ocean: South East | collected 2011
AGTAGGTAACGGGGTATCCTTTGAATCAACTCCGGGCCATACACCCGGCCACATCAGTGTTAACATAGAGTCCAAGGGAGAAAAAGCAGTGATATCGGGAGACATGATGCACCACCCTTGCCAGATAGCCAAACCAGAGTGGGTTACCCCCTTCGACAATGACAATAAAACGGCTATGGAGACAAGAAAAGCCTTCTTAGAAAAATATGCTGATCAACCAGTGCTTATTTTCGGCACTCATTTCGCTAATCCGGTAGCCGGTCATATTGTAAGGGACGGCGACACTTATAGATTTAATGTTTGAGAGAGGACAATCATGAGCAAGCAAGTAAACTGGTATTATTTCAGAAAGGGATGAACGACCTGTATTAAAGCGTCCAAGTTTATGGATGCCAATAAAATTGAGCCCAAAGATATTGTGTTGGCCAGCCAGAAGCTGGGCCAAAAAGATGCCGAAGACTTGGCTGGTAAAGCAACAAAAATAATGGTCTTCAAAGGGAAAAAAGTTACCGAGTTTAGCGGTTCCAACAAACTCGAGAAAGAAAACATTCAGTCTATGTTAGGCCCTACTGGTAATTTAAGAGCGCCGACATTGATCTCTGGCAAGACTGTCCTAGTTGGCTTTAATGAAGAAGAGTTCGCAAAAGTTTTATTGTAATTACATATAAAAAAGATTGTGTTTTTTTCGGGGAGGGAAAGCTTTATGAAAAAATGTACTGAAGATCACCACCTTGCCACTACAATAACAGGCTCGTTGCCCAGACCTCACTGGTTCACTAAAAACCTGGAGGGCAGACGTATGTCGAGCGCCTATCTAGGGGACTTTCAATATCATGAACAGTATAAGGATGCAGTGAGTGCGTGCATTGCCGATCAGACTACCGCAGGACTAGATATTCTCACGGATGGGGATATGCGGTTTGAAATGGACATAGGAGGAAGAGATTGGTTTGGGCACGTATATGACAGAATGGGGGGAATAGAAGATTCTGCAATTCGATCTCTGCCATTTGGAGGCTCCCCGCGCGAGGAACAAGCAGGCGATATATTTCACGAAATAATGGTATCCAGGCTACCGCCGAGGGTGGTAGGGCCGGTAGATGCGGGAAATTTAGAATACGACGTGATCTGGAAAATAGCTCAGGCGCTCTCGGCAAAGCCGGTAAAATTTGGTGCGTGCTCCGCACAACTGGTCGATATGCTAGTGATAAATGAGTTTTACAAAAGTCGTGAAGATACCATTATGGCTTTATCGGAAGCAAAAAATACCGCCTATCACAAGGTCGCGGATGCAAATTGCCCGATAATACAGATAGAGGAACCTTGTTTTCATTTTGTTGAAGACACCGAATGGGAAGTTAGCCCAGAGCTTTACGTAGAAGCCTTCAACAGAGAAATTAGAGGTCTGCGAGATAAAACCGAAGTTTGGTGTCATACCTGCTGGGGTAATCCTTTCGCGCAAAATCTAGGATATGGCGCCAAATACAAGCCAGTGCTTCCTTATCTTGAGCAACTTGATGTAGATGTTTTAACTTTTGAAATGAAATACGCCGATTTCTTAGAACTTGACGAAATAGCGTCAACGATTGGAACGGACAAGAAAATTGCGATCGGAGTCATTTCGCATCGCACATTACAGGTCGAAACACCGGAAGAAGTCGCGGCTGATATCCGTCGAGCACTCAAATTAATTCCGCCCGAGCGCCTAATCATAAGCAGTGATTGTGGATTCGGAAGGCAAGGTATAAGCAGAAAACATGCGTTTTTCAAAATGGTTTCCTTAGTCAAAGGAACCAATATCATTAGAGAAGAGCTTGGCCTAGAACAAAAACCAGTTTTGGCAGCTTTGGATAATTTAAAGCTCCTATGAATTTTTTAATTCGGCATTGATCTAGAAACTTTGGCTCTTAACCTGATGAAAAGCCGTATTTATTACGAGCTTCCTCTACTGAAATAAAACCTTCAGCGATATCTTCATCAATGGCCTCGGGAGTTCTTTGAGAAGGAACGCCAAAACCACCACCGCCTGGAGCAAGGACCCTCACTCTGTCGCCTGGCCGCATCTCTACATTAGAGTATTTACTAGGGCTGACCTTACCGAAAGCGTCTACAACCGTCTTCCATTCATCAGAGCTGGACTTCTTGTAGAGTGTGGCGCCGACCTTCCCTTCAAAACCTCCCTTTAAACCCCACGCACCTATTTTATGTTTATTTGTCATCTGACTTACTAACATCTCACCCGTGCACAACATTTGTTTTACATTACTGAGACCTCCCCTATACTTACCAGCTCCTCCGGAATTAGGACGCAACGCATATTCCTCAACTATCCAAGGAAATCTTGTTTCGAATACTTCCATGGGTGTATTCGCACAATTTCCGTTGATAGAGTCGGTTGCGTCATTACCATCTGCAAAAGACCGTCCCCCATACCCCACATAGCTAAAATCAAATCCCCCAAAAGGCTCATCAGTAACTTTATCGTGCCCCCCAAAAACAAAACATCCATGGGTGGTACCCTCAGACGCCATGACTCTTTCCGGAACACAATTAGACATAGCTCCAAATATGGCGCACACGATTAAAGGGTGGGTCTCAGTATTACCTCCCACTTCGGAACCGGGATAATCAACATTCATTATTGTTCCGGCTGGTGCTATCACTCTAATCGGCCTAAAGCACCCTGAATTTTTCGGAATACTTTGATCTGTTAGGTGTAGCATGGCGTTAAATGCCGCAGACCAAGCGACTCCCAGTGTCGCATTTATCGGCCCTTTTGCCTGAGGTGAAGACCCACTATAATCGATAACCACTTCGTCACGATGAACATGAACCGCAACGTGAATTTCATATTCCTTGTCTTCTATACCGTCATCTTCAACCCTATCAACGAAGGTATATTTTCCGTCAGGGAACGCACTTATCTCCGCTCTCATTCTTCGCTCAGAGTAGTCCAAAAGATCAGATAAAGTCCTGCCGAAGACGTCCGCTCCATACTTAGATACCAACTCTCTAAACCTCAGTTCTCCTAAATCGACGGCGCTAATTAATGCGCGCATATCACCGTAATTTCCTCTCGGTGTTCTCACATTCGCAAGCATCATTTTCCAAACCTCGGGAACATCCTTCCCTCGTTTGATAATTTTTACCGGTGGAACCCGTAAACCTTCGTGGAATATCTCAGTTGCTTCTCCAGGAAATCCTCCAGGAGCCATTCCGCCAACCTCTACAAAATGCCCTACAGCAACAGCAAAAGCTATAATTTCGTTGTCAAAAAAAATCGGTTTGAATACTGTGTGTTCAGGAGTATGTAATCCACCTCTATAGGGATCGTTATGAACAATGACATCTCCTTCATCCATTTCAGCGAGCGGAATTTCTCTCAACATCGATCTAACCAACAAGGGCACTCCTCCGATTTGAGAAGGACAAAAGTCGGCTACTGCAATTAGTTCCCCCTCTCTATTAGCTAGAGCGCATGTAAAGTCTTCAGCTTCGCTAAAAATGGTCGAGTAAGCCGTCTTTTGGACGTTTATACCCATCTCTTTAGCAATCGCTATCATCGCCGACTCTATAATATTCATGTTGATCATATCCATGGCTTATCCTCGAGTTTTTCTAATTTCACCCTATCAAATGAATACCATCGCGGGGTAAGGGAATATTGGGATCATCTTCGCCAGAAAATTTCTTTTGAGCCCAATCGATACACCACTCACTACAGAAAAGAGACTTACTTCCAATCGATTTCTTTAAACCCTCTCCATAAATGAGCATTCCACAATTATCACATTTAATATATTTTTCGATGTAATATTGGTTGTCAGAAAATTTCACAGTTTATCTACCTCCCAACTCGTAACTCTCGACTATCTCTCCGATTAAAAGATTACCGAAATCATCAACCATTGCATTTATTCCTGGACTAATTACAGTTACCGACGCTTCTTCTTCGACTAGAGCCGGCCCTGATATCTTATGTCCACAAGTAAGATGTGATCTCTTAAAAATCTGAGCTTCAATCTTCTCATTATTGAAATATACGAGACGCGTTTCACAAGGTTCCGCTTTTCCATTAGACCTATCCAACCGTGGGAGCTCTGGGTTAGGTGTTTGGCACACTGCGGTCACTTTTATACTAATGAGTTCTATCGTTTCCCCAATGATTTCAAAGTTATACCTGTCCTTATGTGTCTTATGAAATCTCGTCCAAACCGCAGGAATCGAAGATTCATTAAAAACATCATCCGGAAAAGGCATTTCTAATTCATGATTCTGTCCGAAATACCGCATCTCTAATGTCCTCACAAGCGCCACCTGACCCTCGTAACCTTGCAACTCAATGGCTATTTCAGCCTCCTCTGTCAATTCTCTCATAACCTGATTGGCATAGACCGCATCGAAAGTCTTGGAAGTCATAGGGACAGTGCGCTCTAGATCGATTCGAGCATCCGTAATCGTAAAACCAAATGCCGAGAACTGGCCTGGATAATTTGGTACAACGGCACTGGCTAAATTTCCAAGCTCCATTAAATCGGTGACGTGCACAGGGCCAGCGCCCCCAAAGGCAAGCAGGGTGAAATCTCTAGGATCTAGACCTTTCTCGGTAAGCACAAGTCGCATAGCTCCTACCATGTTGTTGTTCGCGATTTGCAAGATACCCATGGCAGCCTTATCAACTGAGGTTTTGAGCTGTTTTGCTAAACCGGCTACCGAACTGTATGCAACGTCTCCATTCAACTGCATTTGGCCACCCAAAAAATAATCGGGATTTATTCTTCCCAGCACCACATTCGCATCTGTCACCGTAGGCAAGCGGCCTCCCTTATCATAGCAAGCAGGGCCTGGTTCAGCGCCCGCGCTTTCCGGCCCAACTCGCAACATTCCTCCCTTATCTATCCACGCTATCGACCCACCCCCAGCGCCCATTGTTCGGATATCTATCATCGGCATCTGAATAGGCACTCCAAATTCTATCTCATAGGTCGTAGTGAACGACTCTTTTCCTGAGACAATTGTGGAAACATCAGTAGAGGTCCCACCCATATCAAGGGTAACAATATTATCGATTAGGAGCTGATTTGCTAAATATCTAGCGCCAATGACCCCACCAGTCGGGCCAGATAAGCTCAAATGAATTGGATTAGCGCTAGCGTTATCAATTGAAACTTCCCCACCGTTCGATTTAATAATCGATGTCCGATTTACATTCGCTTTTTTTGATAACTGTTCTTTAAGTCTTTTTAAATTATCGGCAACAAGTGGCTTTATATAAGCATCAGCAATCGTTGTCGACGAGCGCTCATGTTCTTTCCATTTTGGCAAAATATCGTAAGATATGGAAAGAGGTTTAGAGGGAATTTCTTCTTGAAATATTTCCCGCAGTCTTCTTTCGTGATCTGGATTAACATAAGAGCAAAGCAGACAAATCGCAATCGAATCAATCTCGGATAACTTTGCTATACTCTTTGCAACCCCTCTTGCTTGCTCTTCATCCAAGGGTATATAAACCCCCTCTCGAGGGGTTATTCGCTCTTTGATTTCGAAGCAATGCCGCCTCTTAACCAAAGGCTTGGACTTTATCCAATTGATGTCATAATGACTCTGTCTTTTACCCCTCTGAATGAAAGGCACGTCTTTGAAACCTGAAGTTGTAACAAACGCAACGGTCGCGCCCTTTCTCTCCAAGATTGCATTGGTCGCTATGGTCGTCCCTAACCTTAAGTAATCGATGGCACTAAGCTGGCCGGCTTCTATTCCTCTAATAATCCCAATAGTAGGATCACCCGGGGTGGAAAGAGTTTTCCAAACCTTTAAGGTTTCCAATCCTGGCTCGTAATAGACAAAGTCTGTGAAGGTTCCACCTACATCAATTCCTAAAATACTGGCCATGTTCTCGCCCCCCCTTTGAACGTGGTCTTCAGAGCTTTCCAAAACGAATACAGAAGCGACTAACCTCCGGCAATACCAACTAAGAAGGTCACTAGCTCCCCATCGTCCAAGTGGTCTTCAATTGAGACACGCAGTCCTTTAGAGTTTACAAACATGGTGCCTCGATCATTCAAACTTTTATTCTCGGGATCCATCAACATCGCTTGCATTTTTTTACCATATTTCCCGCAAATTTTTGACGCGAGTTCCTTCATGTTCCCGTTCTCTAATTCAAAAGAGTCTTCCGAGGTCCCCGCCAGTTCTTTAAAATGACTTTTGAAACAAACTTGAACCGTTATCATGAAGCCAAGGCACCATCTTCCGCTAGAACCTCCGCAACGTCTCCCAAATCTAATGATTCCAACTTCTCCCTAGTTTGAAGACCTGTTTGACGCTCCCAGCCCCGCCAATCGTAGTACTCATCCAGAACTTCTTCAAAAACATTAGCTGCGACACTACCGGGATACATACCTTCATCGGTGGGTTCCCACATCCAACGCTCACAAATGGTATCGTGTTCTCTGCGCATACCTATCCTAGAGTTTATCGCTTTCTCCAAATTACAAATTCGCTCCCCGTCTCGCATCAGCTCTTCAGGAACACGGTCAATTCCTGTAGCTGCTGCGTAGGCCTTCCCATAATACTCTTGAGGGGTATAACCTGCTGGGTCTAACATCCAATGGAACATACAAACCCCATATGAATTTAGTAACGCCACTTGGTTTTCAACCAAAGCAGTAGTGGCCCCTTTTAATTCCGGTGTAGACAAATCAGCCGCCTCAGTTCGACCATCAAAATAAATTTTTGATAAATCTTGTCGCTGAAATTTTTCAATAAGCCCTATCCCTTTCAGATGATCTGCGCCCCTAGAAGCAACCGCCATATTGTTCATCCAAGTGGGGAAAGGCCTCATCTCCTCTGTGAAACTCGCTCCGCCTTTTCCGTAAATCGCATACTTCATAAAGTTTTTACCTTGCCGCTCGGAGTAACGCAAGGCGCCAAGATAGGGCCCATCGCAAAATAATTCGCCAAACAGATCTTTCTTGAAGACTACGCTCTCTACGCAGTTTTCTATGTCATCCATGTTGCCCCATTCCAGACTCTGCTCCCGCCCAAACAAATCCACAACATCTTTCCGACTAATTAAATCTCTTTGCTTCAATTCCATTAAAAACGAGATAGAACAAGAAAGATCCTGATTATCAATTCCATAGTCATTTGTGATTTTCCCCCAGTGCCCAACCTCTGACCAATCCCTCACGTCTAGAGCACCCGCGGCACTACCGGTGGTGAGGTATTCCGGCCGCCGAAACGTCTCACCCGCATATTTTGCCGCGGCTTCAGACTCATCGCCCTTGATTTTATATTTCGAATCACAAGCAATAAAACAATCAGACGAGCATACCTCTGAGTACTTTTGATATTTTTTCACCCAATTATCTGAAGAGGTCACATCATCGCCCCTAAACATATTGCCCTGGTTATTACGCCAAAAATGACTACCAATATGTTGATACATTTCAACCGCCCCTAAGGTGCCTCTTCGCTTAAACCCGTAGACCGCCTCGTTCTCATCTATCTTCTGACGAAAATCGTCGGACCAGGCCAGCATTTCATCTGGCATTTTAACCGGGAGCCCACCGTTACCTTGAACCGCTATTGCCTTTAAATTTTTTGAACCAAGTACAGCACCACCACCACATCTAGCATGTATCCTTAGAGCGTCTGAAACAACGCTAGCAATACCTACTTGGTTTTCTCCAGCCTGACTGATCGTTAGCGTGTGGGCTTTGGATGGGTAAGACCCTAGTTCCGCCTGCAATAGCTGATGGGTTTCTTTTGTATCTTTTCCCCAAAGATGAGAAGCGTCTACCAAAGCCACCTCGTCGTTACATATATGTAGATATACTGGGCAGTCAGCCTTTCCGGTGATAGCAATATATTCAAACGCCGTAAAACGAACAGCATAAGGAAATTTACCCCCACCCGCAGAATCACCGAACATGTTGTAACAAGGGCTTTTGAAAGTGATTCTTCCCTTTATTCCGCTACCAGCACCTGTACCGGCTAGCGGTCCCACTCCAAAAACAAAAATATTATCAGGCCCGCGAGGATCGCAATTAATGTCGTGCGTAAGAAAATGCTCCCACATGATCCAATTGTTTATTCCTGACCCTCCAATCCATTTTTCAAACACAGAGTGAGGGATAACTTCACTTTTCAATTCTCTTTTTGTTAAATCTACTCTAAGTAAACGGCTTTCCATATCAACCACCTCTTTTTCGAAACTCGAAATAATCGGAGCGTCTTAATCTAAGCAGAACTAGATATCTCTCCTCTTTCCAACATCGCTTGCATCATACCCACTTCGTCTTTCATCTCCGGCTTCTCTTTATGAATGGAATTAAAGTCTGCTTGTTTCTCATAAAACAGAACCGGTAAGCGAACATACTGCTTTCCTTGGTTAACCATTTCAGGCCGTGATGCGCAAGCCTTCACACAAACAGGATCTCCCGCGCACAGATCACATTTCAACAGTTCACCAGACGGTGCTACAAAAACTGCGTCAAAAGGGCACCCTGGAATACACTCCATACATTGAACACATTTATCTTGCTCTATCACTGCTGCTTTCGTTTTAGGATCGTAGTAAAAAGCATCCGTAGGACAAACCTCCGCACAGGGGGGCGGGTTTCCGCAATGATGACAAATGCCAGCTACAAAACCTAATCCATCTGGGTTAACCCTGGACGGTTTTTCAGGGGCATGCTCGATTTTAAGTCTGGCCATCTGAGGGTTAACCATCCCGTCATTAGAATGCACCAAAGAGCAAGCGACTTCACAAACGTTGCATTCTGTGCACTGATTTCTTAGGGCAAATAGTTTCTCTACTACATTCGGGACTTCTTCACCTTCCGCAAACCGATCCATTCCTGTAGCCATTTCTTTTTGAAATTGTTCAGTCACTCCTAAAACTCCTTAGCCAAAAATGCTAATATCGATCTCACATTTCACAAGCTTAATATGCTGCAGTGCCAAAAGATAAGCATAAGATTAATATAACAAAATATTGGTTTTTTAGGTAATCTATTATGAATGTAAAAAAGTCAGTGGACTGGTACGAAAATCAAGAGGGCACTTGCCTACCAGCTATCAGGATACTCGAATGCGTGTTTGTACTCGAAGAATCCGAGAAGATCTTACATCTCCATACTGAAGAGTTAGATATTAAGATGGTCGAATCTGAAGCAAGGTACATCAAAAATAGCACCCAACCCTTAGAAGAACGCGCCCGATGCCAAGTAATACCACCGTTTGTAAATGCCTTCAGAGCAATAAGACTCAGCAAAACAGGTTGAAAAAGGTGAATCAATTATCCGCCATCCAAGCCGCTTCTTTTTTCGAATCCAATCCCGATGCGCTTTATGTCGACGTGCGGACCGTTGCTGAGTTTGCGCTTGGTCACCCAAAACTACGGTGCGTAAATATACCGGTGCTCTTTCGCTATCCTACAGGCGATAAAACTTTACAAAACGATGCTTTTTTACTGGTCGCAGGTCACGCTTTATCGGAGACTGATGAGCTTATCGTCGGTAGCGAGAGAAATGCTAGAGCCAATCAAGCATATAAAGTGTTGGAAGATTCCGGTTTCTCAAAAATTGGATTGCTAGTAGACGGCCACCTGGGATGGATGAAATCTGGGATGCCGACTACGGGAGACAATAGAGATGGCGTTAGCTACGCTTCTTTATTGACAAGTGCTCGTCGGACTAAAAAAAATAAAACCGAATAATATTAAAATTTACCCGTTCTAGGTGGCGCTGCCATTGCTGGGGTATTTTTCAGGCTAGTACTAGCTTGTCCGTAAGACTTCAAGGACTTGGAAGGGGTAACGGGAGCATTGACTGCACTTCCCCCTCCAATCAGACGCTGTACTGGCGTATCCGCCGGGGTGTCTCCTAACTCAGCTTTAGCATACTCACACAATTGGCCCCAGGTTTCGAATCGCTGAGACATCCCATGAACTACCTCTAAAGTCACACCGTTTTCTTCGCAAAAATAATCATATAGGGGCATCTTTAAGACCTCAAAATTTAAGTCATTACCAGTCCAATTATAAGGGATACTGGCCTCAGTCCAAGTACTCAGGCAAAATTAATTCCAATATCAATGACACCATTGCAAAATGGAACCGCTGGGGGGCGTGAAGACATGGATAAATCAGAAGCATCTTTGATGTGGCCAAGACGCTACTCCATCGTAACTCTATGTGTTTTGGCCGTTTTCGTCTGCTACATCGACCGAGTAAATATTTCTGTTGCGATTATTGCTATGCAAGCCGAGTATGGCTGGAGTGAAACTACCAAAGGACTAGTATTATCATCCTTTTTTATAGGATACATGCTATTTATGGTCCCGAGCGGTTGGCTAGCCAATCGGTTAGGTGGCAAGTTAGTACTCGGGGCAGCGGTCCTCTGGTGGTCCATTTTTACCTTCCTGACTCCTGCTGCTGCCAGTTTTGGATTAGCTCTGCTATTGGCAGCTAGAATTGCTATGGGGGCAGGTGAAGCGGCCATGTTCCCCTCAGCCTACAACCTATACGCGAGGTGGGTGCCAGAGCGGGAAAGATCGCGCGCAGTAGCTTTATTGATAGGTGGAATTCCTATGGGTACACTTTTTGCGCTTGTTATAACCGGATGGCTAGTAACTCGATTTGGTTGGGAGAGCGTTTTCTATCTTTTCGGAGTGAGCGGCATTCTTTGGTACTGGCTTTGGCATTATTTTGGGCATAACGATCCTCAAACGGACCCACGATGTAGCACTCTAGAAAGAGAATTTTTGACTAACAACCTTCGGGGCCTTGATAAACAATCGAAAAACAATGTGCCTCAACACATCCCTTGGAAAAAATTCTTTTCTACGCCGGCTATTTGGGCTTTGATAATAAATCACTTTTGCAGCAACTGGGGCTTCTACATGCTTTTAGCCTGGTTACCTAGCTATTTCAGCGCTACATTGAGCCTGGGCATAATCAATGCTGGTATCTATTCTGCCGCCCCTTGGTTAACTATGTTTTTAGTAGGTAATATCGGAGGTTTTGTGGCTGATAATTTAGTATCAAGAGGCTTCCGATTAATAACGGTTAGAAAACTCATGCAGGTCACAGGGCTCTTGGGGTCCGGATTATGCTTTTGGATGGCTCAAGACGTTACGAGCGCCCCAGCTGCACTATCGTTGATGTGTGGGGCTCTAGGATTCGTTGCTCTAACTTGGTCCGGATTTGTCCCGAACCATCTCGACATCGCCCCCAAATACGCAGATATTCTAATGGGTGTGACTAATACCGC
>MDTG01381860.1_pt1 | contig 11279 bp, 6 predicted proteins | sample 811421 | NCBI WGS metagenome assembly MDTG01 (sample SAMN05326645, study PRJNA326480) | marine metagenome | isolation source: seawater | place: Pacific Ocean: South East | collected 2011
GCCCTGATTGGGACCAACTCCCAAAGCACCTGCACCTGGATACAATTGCCACTGCGTTCCAGCCAGTTCATCTGAAGCAATTGCACAAGCCGCACAGCTTCCAAAACACACTGCATCAAGAATGGCGTCTGCCGAACCCACGATGTGAACGCGGTTGTTGTTGCTGGCGCATTCTGCCGGAATGGCTTCATCGAGGCCCCAGTTGGGTCCGTTGATGTATTTGAATTCCAACGTTTGACCTTCAACAAATGTGGCTGTGTACTCCCAGATGTCGTCTCCATCTTCGTCCGACATGGCAGTGGCACCATCGGCCCATCCTTGGAAGCTGCCTGCGATGAAGACTCCAATTGGGTTTGTGGTCTCCTGGCTCATGTCAACCCGGAAGGTGACGCTGTATTCATCGGTTGAAGCAGCTTCACAATCCGAGTCACAGCTGTTCCAGCACACTGCATCGAGTGCAACATCACCTGCAATAACCAGACTGCGGTTGGTGTAACCGTCGATGGTGGAAGTGCAAGACGTGCCCTCGGCGAAAGTTTCCTGGTCATTCCATCCGTCCACAGTGAACTTGTACTCAATGGTGTCGAGCGGCAACTCAATGGTCAAGTCGTAAATGCCGTCGCCGTCGCCGTCTTCCATCGGGTTGCAAGAACCACACCAGCCGTTGAACGAACCGTTCAGGTTAACCGTGCCGTAGGTGCCGGCGTACGAGGCCATGTTCACCTGGAAAGTCACCATGGCGGATGCCGCTGGTGTGCCACATGAACCGTCTGTGGTGCAGAAGCCGAAGCATGTATTGATCACAGTGTCTTCAGTGATGTCTGTTAAACGACGGTCGTTGTACGGTGGAACTGCACAGTCTTGACCTTCAATGTTCTCTTTGGCCCACCAATCGGGACCGTTTACAAAGGTGTAATCGCCGGTGTAGCCGTCAGGCACAGAGACGGTGATGCTGTACACGTTGTCGCCGTCTGGGTCGGTCATGGGGTAATCCCCTGGGAATCCGAACATGGCGCCGCCTGCAAGGAACAAGCCTTCTGCCGACAACGTCTCGTTCTCCATGTTGACGTTGAACGTCACGTCGTGGAACACAGAAGGGGGAGCTGGGCAAGAACCATCTTCTGTGCATTCGCCGAAGCAAGTGCTCACGGTCATGGCGCCGTCGACCACAATCGTGCGGTCGTTGTAGTTGTTGGGGTCGGCGCAAGCCTGGCCTGTCAAGTCTTCCTTGCAGCTCCAGTCGCCGCAGTTGCCGTTCAAGAACGTGTAGTTGCTTGTGGTTCCTAGGGGAACGCTCATCGTGATGGACCACGTTCCATCTCCGTCCTCGTCGGACATGGGGTTGTCTCCAGGCCATCCGAAGAATGTGCCTCCAGCAATGTAGACGCCTGCAGCATCTACAGTTTCGTTGCTCATGTTGACGTTGAACGTCACATCAACGCTCTCAACAGGGTCACCACCGCCACCTGTGCCGGTGCATGCGTCGCAGCTGTTGTAGCAAACCACACCCAATGTGGTCGATTCAGTCACCTCCACGGAACGGTTGTTGTAACCGTCAATGGTGCTGGTGCATGCCTCAGAGCCGTCAAACTCCTCTTGAGCTGTCCACCCATCCAAAGTGAATTTGTACTCGTACGTGCCTGGCGCCAAAGCCACAGTGACATTGTAGACACCGTCGCCGTCCGCGTCGGTCATCTCGACACAAGAACCACACCATCCTGTGAAGGAACCGTTCAGATTCACCACTCCGTAGGAGCCTGTGTAGTCGCTCATGTCCACCTGGAACGTCACGTCGACGTCTGAAGACGGTGGTGCAACACCATCGTTGCAAGAGCCGTCGCAGGTGCCATAAGAATCGTTGGCAGTGCTGTTGGCTTCAATTTGACGGTTGGCGTAACCGGCGTAGTCGGTCACAGGCGCGCAGGAGGCGCCATCCACCATGTCGTTGACCAAGTTTTCTTGATCTGCAAAACCGTTGATGGCATACTTGTACTCAACGAGGCCAGTCAAATCAGCCACAGTGACAGAGTAAATGCCGTCACCATCGTCGTCGGTCATGGTGTTGTACGTGTCGTTTGCACACCAACCACACCAAGGGCCAGTGACGAAGACATCAGTGAAGCCCTCTGGGGCACACGTCATGTCGACGTTGAATGTTGTTTGCGCTTGAAGGCCAAAGCTGATCATGGCGCATGCAAGCATGAGATAATAACGCATGAGAGAAAGGTTTTTAGAGTCGAGCAGAGAATCGAGTTCTCGACGAATTGGTAGAAAAACGGGACGAGGACTCATTTTCCCCAGATTACAAATATAGAGAATCGACTTTTGGTGTCAATTGAACACTGCCTTGAGTTGTTTGTTTCCGGTCACAGTTTTTCCACATCCACGCTCGCCGGAACGCGGAATGAGAGCACCGCCGCAAGCGCCATCAGGCCTCCTCCAATCATCACCGCAGCCATGCGATTGCCGTCCAACAGATGCTCCATCAACCACCCAAATCCGAGGGAGGCGATGATCTCTGGCAACACGATGAAAAAATTGAAGATGCCCATGAACAAGCCAACTTTGGCCGGAGGCAAGCTTGGAGCCAGCATGGCGTAAGGCATGGAGAGGATGCTCGCCCAGGCCACGCCAACTCCGGTCATGGACACGAACAACCACGACGCGCTCGGAACCACGCTGACCGACATCAAGCCGGCCGCCCCCATGAGCAGGCACACGGCATGCGTCATGCGCTTGCCCAACGACGACGCCATTTTGGGCAAGGCCAACGCAAACAAGAACGTGACCAAGTTGTAGAACGCCAGGGTCAACCCCGCGAACTCCACCCCTTCTGTGTACTCCGGACTCGCCGGAGCGGCTTCAAACACGTCCACCGCCACTGCAGAGCTGTAGTAAAACCACATCAAGAACAAGCCAGGCCACGTGAAAAACTGAACCAACGCCACGCGTTTCATCACGGGAGGCATGTTCGTGATGCCGTGCCACACCTCCTTGGCCACCTCAGCGACGCCTTTGCTTTCTTGCATGGCAGCCAGCTCCTCTTCGGTGGGCGGATGTGGTTTGGTCTTGAATACTGTCCAAAGCACGGCGCCCAAAAAAGCCACTGCGCCCAAGTAGAACGACCATTTGACGGTGGCAGGGATGCCGCCTACTTCAGGGTCGTTCACCACACCAAACACATTCCCAAGCAACCACGGCAGCGCAGAGGCCACGACAGCCCCAACTCCGATCATGAAACTCTGCATCGCGAACCCTTTGCTGTGTTGCTTCTCAGGCAGCATGTCCACCACAAAGGCACGGAAAGGTTCCATGCTCACATTGATGCTGGCGTCCAAAATCCAAAGCAAGCCTGCCGCCATCCACAACGCGGTGGAGTTGGGCATGAACACCAGCGCGATGCTGCTCAGGATGGCCCCGACCAAAAAGAAGGGCTTCCTCCTTCCCAACCTGGTCCACGTCTTGTCACTCCATGCCCCGATGATGGGCTGAACCACCAACCCTGTCAGCGGTGCAGCCAACCAAAGCATCGGGATTTCCTCTGGCTGTGCGCCGAGGTATTCGTAGATGGGACTCATGTTGGCCATTTGCAGGCCCCATCCAAACTGGATGCCCATGAACCCAAAACTCATGTTCCAGATTTCCCAGAAACTCAGATTTCGCTTTTCCATCGTGAAGGTGTCTTGATGTGTGCTCGTAAGGCTTCAAAAATACCCTCACACCACTTCGTGTGCAAATGACACTTTCCCCAAATTACAAGCCTTGAACCCTCAAAAGGTTGGCAAAAAAAACGCCGGGCAGTGCCCGGCGTTTCTTCATTCGTAGATGCTCATCATTAGAGGTCAGAGCAAGCGGCACCGTACGCGACCAAGAAGTCGAGCAAGTCGGCAGAACCAATCTCACCGTCGCCATTCGAGTCGAACGGACAATCAGACTCTCCGGTGCAGGGCTCGAAAATGCACGACCCGTCGTCGTTGTTGGCGAAGGCCACGTAGTTCTCAGCCGACGCATCGGTGCACCCAGAGAACACACATGATCCGTCGTCCACAGTGTACACCGCATCGTAGTTGTCTGCACCAGGGTACGTGCATCCAGCACCCACACAAGACCCGTCGTCGTTGTTCGCCGCAGGATCGTAGTTGTCCGCAAGGGGGTTGGTGCAACCGCTGATGATGCAAGAGCCGTCATCGTTGTTGGCGACAGGGTCGAAGTTGTCCGCAGACGGGTTGGTGCAGCCGCTCACGATGCAGGAACCGTCGTCCACATTCGCCACAGGGTCGTAGTTGTCTGCAGCCGGGTTGGTGCAACCGCTGAACAAGCAGGATCCATCGTCGTTGTTCGCCGCAGGATCGTAGTTGTCCGCCAAAGCATCTGTACAACCGCTGACGATGCAAGAACCGTCGTCGTTGTTCGCTGCAGGGTCGTAGTTGTCCGCGTCTGGGTTGGTGCAACCGCTCACGATGCAGGAACCGTCGTCGTTGTTCGCCGCAGGATCATAGTTGTCCGCATCTGGGTTGGTGCAACCGCTGATGATGCAAGAGCCATCGTCCAAATCTGCCGAAGGATCGTAATTGTCCGCGTCTGGGTTGGTGCAACCCTCGTAAAGACAAGACCCATCGTCTACAATTGCGTCCGCGTCGTAGTTGGCCGCAGACGGGTCAGTGCAACCTGAGCAAGAACTGTTGTCACCGCCGCACACGCCGCACAAGTCAAGCGACAAGCAAGAACCGTCATTCTCCGTGGCGTTGATGTCAAAGTTGCACGCCAAGTCGTCGGTGCAACCCAGTACTTCAAGCTCATCACACACCCCGTCGCCATCCGCGTCGTTGATGCATCCGTCGCAATCGTAGTAAGTGTCTGGGAAGACACAGTCCGCATCTCCTTCTGCCTCAGGGTTGTAGTTGCACGCCAATTCGTTGTTGCAACCCGCGCCTGCCACAGGGAAAGTCAATGTCATTCCTGAAGCGTACACGGATTCTTGGTCGGCATCCCTGAACTGGATGTTCACCACGGCATCCGTGACGCCCTCAGTTGTGACTTGACCGAGAAGAACACGACCGTTGATGGGGTTGCCCTGACCGTTTGCGCCAGGGACGATGAAGATGGAACCTCCGATGAAGGTGTTCACCACAAAGTCTCCGCCGTTGTTCCAGTCGTCAAAAGACGTCAACGCTGCATCGAACGCCGAATTCAATCCATCTTCGTCGCCTGGCTCCGCACCAATGGTCCACCATGTGTCAAACTCAAGCGTGGGGAATGCGCCAAACAACAATGGGTTCACGCTGCCGCCGAAGTCCGACCCGAAAGCATCTTGATAGAAAGGCGCATTGCCGATCAACGACCAAGGCTCGGTGTCGGTGCCGTAGATCGCTGTCACCTCCACGTCTGAGGACGTGAAGTTGGCGTAGATGCGGTAGGTGGATGCCCCAGTTCCGAGCGGATCACTCGCCACGAGGTCGTAGCTCAAGCCCGTGCACAATCCGTTGCCAAAAGTGCAAGAACCGTCGTCGGCCAAGGCGTCTGCGTCGTAGTTGTCGGCGGAGGGGTTGGTGCAGCCCAAACAAGTGGTGCCGTCGCCTCCACAAATGCCGCACTCGTCAAGCACAGCTGTGCCGTTGGGGACGCCCTCACAATCCACACAGGCGGAGTTGTCTCCACCACACTCGCCACAATCGTCAATCACGTTGCCGTCGCAATCGCAGGTTCCAGGCGCAATGCCCGAGCCCCCACAAACGCCGCATTCGTCGAGTGTCGTGCAAGACCCATCGTCTTCTGTGGCGGCCAAATCAAAGTTGCAGGCCCCGCTGTCGGTGCACCCAAGCACTTCCAACTCGTCGCACACGCCGTCTCCGTCGGTGTCATTCAAACAACCGTCACAATCGTAGAATTCCGCCGGGAAAATGCAATCGCCGTCTCCCTCGTCGAGTGGGTTGTAGTTGCACGCCAACTCGTCGTTGCAACCTGCACCCGCAACCGGGAACACCAGCGGCATGCCTGAAGCGTAGAACGATTCCTGGTTCGCATCACGGAATTGCACATTCACCAACGCCTCTGTGGTGCCTGAGGTGGTCACCTGGCCCAACAGCACTTTGCCGTCCACGGGCACGCCTTGGGCGTTGGCACCAGGCACGACGAAAATGGACCCGCCAACGAAAGTGTTCACGACAAAGTCTCCGCCGGCATTCCAATCGTCAAACGACGTCAACGCCGTATCAAAGGCTGAGTTCAACCCGTCGTCGTCACCGGGCTCAGCACCGATGGTCCACCACGTGTCGAACGCCAAAGATGGGAACGCGCTGAACAACAAGGGGTTCACACTTCCTCCGAAATCCGAACCGAAGGCGTCTTGGTAAAAGGCCTCGTCCCCCACCAACGTCCAAGGCTCGGTGTCCGTGCCGTAGATTGCTGTCACTTCCACATCGTTGCTGCTGAAGTTGGCGTAGATGCGGTAGGTGTCTTCCCCAGTGCCAATGGGGTCGACGGCAACAAGCTCGTAGCTCAACCCTGTGCACAACCCGGCGAAGATGCATGACCCGTCGTCTTCGTTGGCCACGGGGTTGTAGTTGTCCGCCGTCTCAGAAGTGCAACCGGGAACTGGAACCTCGGGGAACACCAAGCTATATCCTTCGGCGTTGAAGGTGTTGGAGGCCGCATCGTCCCACTGGAAGTTCAACGTCATGTTCACCACACCGTCGGTGGTGAATTGGCCCACCAACACGCGGTTGTCGCCTCCGGCAACGGCGTCGGCGCTTTGGCCGGGGATCAAGAACCATGAGCCACCGATGAAGGTGTCGATGGTGAAGCCTCCTCCTGCTTCGAACGAGGAGAAGTAGGCATCCATGCCCACTTGCTGGGCGTCGCTGGTGCCTTCTGCATCTTCAGAACCGATGGTGAACCAGCTGTCGTAGGCCAACGATGGGAACGCCCCGAACAACAACGGGTTGACACTCTGGGCCAACGCGCCGCCGAAGGCGTCCTGGTAAAATTCTGTGGAAACACCCAACACCATGGGCGCCGACTCGAGGGCGTACACGGCCACCAACTCGTCGGTGGGGTTGTCGAAAATCGCGTAAACACGGTACGTCGTGCCGAACTCAGATTCGCCGACGGTTTCGTAATCCACGCCTACGAATCCACCCCAAGCCAGGGAGGATGCCAACGCCAACAGGCAGGCTGAGAAGAAGTGTTTCATTGGGTTTTGGTTTGATTTCGGTTTAAGGGGCAATCCAGTCCGATGAAGCACAACGGACCTTACCATCTCGAAATCTACGACAATCTGCCCCAACAATGTTGGGACCAATGAAATACTTCTCCCGACCAACAGAGGTCAACGTCGGACCAACGAGACCAATTTGGATGTGGACGCATCGTGCTGGCTCTCAGCGACAACACCTCGAATTTCAGGAATCAAGGCGTTGGCCAGCGCTTTTCCGAGCTCCACACCCCACTGGTCGAAGCTCGCAATGCCCCACAGAACGCCCTGGATAAAAATGCGATGCTCGTGCATGGCAATCAGCTGACCAAGCGCCCTGGGGTTCAGCGCGTCGAACAACATGAAGGTCGACGGCCGGTTCCCTTCAAAGGAACGGTGGGGCTCCTCGGCTGCCGGGGTTTTGCCGGTGAGCAAAGCCTCCGACTGGGCAATGGCGTTGGACAACAACAACTCGTGCATTTCAGCGTGCCCGCTTGTGGGCGCCTTGAAAGCCACGAAGTCCACGGGGTGGATTTCTGTCCCCTGGTGCAACAATTGGAAGAAGGCATGTTGGCTGTTGGTGCCAGGTTCACCCCAAACCACGGCACCTGAATTCCATGAAATTCGTTCGCCCGTCCGGCCCACAGACTTGCCGTTGCTCTCCATGTCGGCCTGCTGCAAGTAGGCCGGCAAGCGACTGAGGTCTTCGGCGTAAGGGATGACGGCGTGGGAGCGCCACCCCATCACGTTTTGGTTCCAATGGCCAAGCAAGGCAAGCATGACGGGCACATTGTCTTTCAAAGGCGTGTTTTTGAAATGCACGTCCATGTCACGGGCGCCCTCGAGGAACAGCTCGAAGTTGGCCCTGCCGACCGCGACCGCAATGCATAGCCCCACGGGGCCCCACATCGAATAACGGCCACCGACCCAATTCTCAAACCCAAACGTCTGAGCTGGGACCACTCCAAAAGCCTGGGTCGCCTCCAAGTTGGTGGACACCGCGACAAGCTGCTCTGAGAGCGTGGCCCCGCCGGCTTCGAGCCAAGCTTTGGCGATGGCCGCATTGGCCATGGTTTCTTGGGTTGTGAACGTCTTGCTCACCACCACCACATAAGTTGTGGTCGGATCCACCCCCGCCAGCACAGCCTCGATGTGCGCCCCGTCGACGTTGCTCACGAAATGGGTCCTTGGCCCCTTGTGAAACCTGCGCAGCGCTTTGCATGCCATCGCAGGACCGAGATCCGAGCCGCCAATTCCAATGTTCACCACATCGGTGACCCGACCTGCAGCGTGGGCTTCATAAACGTTGTCCACAAAATCAAGCATGCGACCCCTCACCTTAAGAACGCCAGGCATGACCGCCTGCCCTGCCACGTTGTAGCCGTCCGCGGCCTGTCCGCGAAGGGCCATGTGCATCACGGCACGCCCCTCGGTATGGTTGATGACCGCTCCGCCAAATTGGTCGGCAATCGCTTGCGGCACCCCGGCTTCCTCCGCCAATTGGAGCAAAGCCTCCACCACTTCACTGTCCCAGCGCTGCTTGGACGCATCCACGTACAAGCCTGACAGCGCCCAAGACAACGTCTCAAGCCGGGCGGGATCCTGGCCCAATGCAACTCGAACGTCGAGGCCAGCCTTGGCCTTGCCAAGCTGTTGCAGTTTGGCTTCCGCGCTGGACTGGTCCAAACGGAAAGACCGCCAATCTGATGTGGAGGCGCTCATGCTCACTTGGATTGTGCGCCCGTGGCGTTCAAATCCTCAAACGCTTGGGTCAGGCGCGCCACAAAAGCGTCCTCCCCCTTGCGCAGCCATACGCGCGGGTCGTAGTGCTTCTTGTTGGGCACATCGTCTCCTTCGGGGTTTCCGATTTGGGCCGCCAAGTAACCTTGCTTGCCGTTAATGTAATCGCGCACGCCGCTCAAGAACGCCCACTGCATGTCGGTGTCAATATTCATTTTGATGGTGCCGTACCCAATGGCTTCACGAATTTCATCCAAAGAGCTGCCGCTGCCGCCGTGGAACACAAACTCCACAGGCTCTGGTCCGGTCTTGAAGGTCTCCTCGATGTGCTTTTGGCAGTCGTTCAAAATGCTCGGGCGCAATTCCACATTGCCTGGCTTGTACACGCCGTGCACGTTGCCAAATGCCGCCGCCACCGTGAAGTTGGGCGAAATGGCGCTGAGGACCTTGAACGCCTCTGCCACCTCCTCCGGCTGCGTGTACAACCGGCTGCTGTCGATGTCGGTGTTGTCCACCCCGTCCTCTTCTCCTCCCGTCACCCCGAGTTCAATCTCGAGGTGCATGTCGATGGCGGCCATGCGCTTGAGGTACGCAGCGCAGGTCTCCAAATTCTCCTCGAGACTTTCCTCACTCAGGTCGATCATGTGCGAGCTGAACAGCGGCTTGCCCGTCTTGGCGTAGTGCGCTTCGCCCGCGTCCAACAACCCGTCCACCCATGGCAACAAGTTGCGCGCACAGTGGTCGGTGTGCAAGATCACACTCACGCCATACGCTTCAGCCATGGTGTGCACATGGTGCGCACCGGCGATGGCACCCAACACCGCGGACTTTTGGTTGTCCAAAGACAAGGACTTGCCCGCGTTGAACTTGGCGCCTCCGTTGGAAAACTGGATGATGACAGGGGCGTTCACCGCCTTGGCGGTTTCAAGCACCGAGTTGATGCTGTTGCTTCCAATGACGTTGACGGCAGGAAGGGCGTAGCGATGGGCTTTGGCGTGTGCCCAAACGTCGGACACTTGGGTGCCTGTCAGGACACCTGCTGGAAATTTCGACATGATCGTGGTTGTGTTTCGGCGCGAAAATACTTGTCAGATTCACGCCATCCTAACCCTTCAGGGCAGCATCTCCGCGGGAAGCGCCCCTTGTCCATCCATCCACGCCACGCTCTGAAGCGCCGTTTCAGCCTGAGGTGTGCCGGGGTGGATGGCCGCCGTCCTGAGGTAGGCGCGACGGGCCAACGGTTTGTCCTTCAGATGGACGTCGTAGACAAAGGCCATCAACAACGCGCAATCGGGGCGCTTGTCGAACTTGGGATATCCGTCGTGCAAATCCTGGTATTGCAGCACCGCTTGCTCGAATTTCCCCGCGGATACGAGCAAATCCGCCCGACGGAACAAGGCTTCTGGCGCAAAGGCATGTTCGGCATGCAATCGGGCGAAATCGCCGTAGGACACGAGGAGCGCAGTCCGCACGTCGGAAACCATGGCGTCTCCGTCGAAGGCCCGCTGTTCAAGCGCTTCGATGTCCGCCAACAACGCAGGCTCGACTTGGCCTCCGCCGCACCCAAACCCAAGCCCCATCAAAATCAAGAGGACGCCCAACCTCGGTTTCAACGCCGCCGGGTTTTGGGAAACTTCATCTTGTAGTCGACCGGCACCTTGCCCAACCCGATGTCACGGAGCTTGCCATGGAGCAGCATCCGCTTGGCGGCGGGAATGTGGTCAGGGATCATGGTGCCGTCGAGGTGGTCGTTCTCATGTTGCACGATGCGCGCCGCAAGACCCTCCAAGTGCTCCTCGACAAGATTCCAGTCCTGGTCGTAATACTCCACGCCCACACGCTCTGGCCGGGTGACAGGCTCGCGAACGCCGGGGATGGACAGGCAGCCTTCATCCATGGAGGACGTTTCTTCCGACAAGTCAAACAGCACGGGATTGATCATCACCCGCTTGAACCCCACGCACCCTGGGTCGCCGCCTTCCCCTTCTCCAAATGGCGACCCGTCGGCCACAAACAACCGGAGGGACAACCCGATCTGCGGGGCCGCGAGTCCCACGCCATCCGCCTCGTACATGGTCTCCCACATGTCTTCAATCAACTGCCCCAGGTCGGGGTGGTTTTCCTGCACTTCGTCGGCTTCCTTTTTGAGAACAGGATCGCCGTAGGCAACGATGGCTCGAATCATGTCACAAAGATAGGTTTGGGGCGCAGCACGGGCACCAGGACGAGTACCTTTGAACCATGTCCAAACTCCACAGCATTCCGGAAGCCATTGAGGCCATTCGTCAAGGTGAAATCATCATCGTAGTCGACGACGAGGACCGAGAGAATGAGGGGGACTTTTTGA
>MDTG01001909.1_pt1 | contig 11278 bp, 11 predicted proteins | sample 811421 | NCBI WGS metagenome assembly MDTG01 (sample SAMN05326645, study PRJNA326480) | marine metagenome | isolation source: seawater | place: Pacific Ocean: South East | collected 2011
AATAAATAATATAAATTATATAGATCTACAAAAAATAGGTATAAAAACATTAAATGATTTTTTTATTGAAAAATATAGCAAAAAAATGAAAATATTATTTGATATTAAAGGTATAAGACGCAATATTGTAAGTAAGATTATAGAAATATGTAATAAATATAATGCACACTATAATAAAATATTTATGAGTAGTTTTAATAAGTTAATAGTATCAGATTTAATTAAATACAAAAAAAAATATAACTATAATTTAGGTCTTATTAGTGATAATAACTTTTATTACGATGAGATTAATTATCAACTAAACAAAATTGATTTTATATCCATTAATTTTGAAATGTTATTAGCATGTGATGAAAAATTATTAAATAAATGTAAAAAACGAAATATAAAAATATTTGTATGGACTATAAAGAATAAAGATCAATCTGAATTATTGAAGGACTTACCAATAGACGGCTATATTAGTGATATTAAATTAAATTAGTGATTTTAAAATATCATAAGTTTGATTTACATCATCTATTTTATATCCAGTTACTAAGTTATTATTAATGATTTTATAATCATTTCCGTCTTCATCATATTTATCTCCGAAATATATAATTTTATTGTATCTATCTTGTAATAATTCTATTACTTGAACTTTATCATATTCTACTGGATAAACACCTATACCGACTGTTCCGCCATAATTAATACTTAATTTATCTAATATATTTAATTTTTTTGCTTCTTCTCTCAACAATGTTAATAAGTTCTTTCTTATATTAAATGTATTATCCAATTCTTTAAAATATGATCGTTCATTTTTGTTTGCTTGCATTCCTATTAAACTAATGTATATAATACCATTTCTCAAATCTATAAAGTGTCCTGCTACGTTATATGTAACAGATGATATAAACTCTAGTGCTTTTTTTACTATTATATTTATTTTATCATATAAATAATGTTCTCTTATATTTTTTTTATAAATATTATTTAATTTATTATCATAATAATCGCAACCGCATTCAGTAAAATAATGATCAAATTGTATTTTATTAAAATCTAGCTGTTTTAATATTTTTTCTAATGATCCCCCACCTACTACACCTATTTCATATTTATCTTTTAGTTTATTTAATATTTTATAATTATTTTCATTATTTATATTCTCTCCACTATTAACTAATGTTCCATCCACATCAAATAGTATAATATCTTTATTCATTATATTATATTATTTAAAATAAATAAATTTAATTTTTACGCTTAGTTTGTTTTTTTCCACGTCTTCTTTTGCGTTTTGTTTTATTATTCTTAGACTTTTTCTTTCTTGTAGCTTTTGAAGGACACATACTTGACATCCATGTAAATAAAGATGCATTATCCCTTGATCCTGTATAAGTTATTTGCTTTCCATTTTTAATGGCAACTATATGAGGAAATCCATATATATCCGATGTGTTTATATTTAGCTGATTCATATATTTCATATTAACAAAACTAACAATACCATTATTATTAGATACCTTTGCTAATTTTTTAGCCGCTTTTTTCCATTCGGGATGTAACATTTGACAATGAATACATCCTTCCATATAAATCGCAATAATATTACAACGATTTGATTTAATACTTTTATTTATTTTACTAATATTAGAGACACTAGATTTAATTTCTAAATATTGTACCATATATATTATATTAATATTTTTATATAATAAATATATATGTATAAAAATTATAAGTTATATATAGCAATAATTATATTCTTGATGGGATTATATGTAATGTCTTGCTATAAGAAGGATACATTATATGAAGGATTTGATACAAAAAAATGTCCAAATATGTTAATTCAAATAGGATCAAATTATTATTTATATAATTCTAATAACGCAAAGGTTCCAGGTGTAAATCCTATTCGTTTTAATAATTTAGAAGAATATACTGAATTTATTGATTGGCAAAAAAGTCAGGGGATTAATTGTCCTATATTATATTTACAAAAGTCATTTGATACACAGGGTACATCAGTATATAAAATCAGACCTGATCCTAAAGATCCAGAAGGAGGATTACCATCAACTATTCAAACCGCACCTGTCGATAAAAGATTTCCTAAACAAACAGAGCTTATTGATGCTGGTAGAAATGACAAACCATTTAATTTAAATTCTTATCCAGGATTTGATCCTCATGGATTATATATTGGCGTGGATACACCTTTAGATAAGTTATTTTATGTAAATGAAGATTATATATTAAGTGATAATGCTATGGATCAAAACTGGGGTGGTACTGAATATAGTAATCAAATGGCAACTATTCAAAATAAAGGTGATGGACGATTAGATGGTCAAAATTTTAAACCATTTTATATTTATAAGGAAGATTTAAAGTAATTTCGTTATATAAAAATAATATATTTATTACTTTTTTATAATACAGTATATGTCTAATACAAAAGAATCTTATACCCAAACAAATGATGAAGATATAGAAGATAATAAAAATATTCCTCACGAATTTAAATGTAAAATAGATAGTAAATTACATAAAACAATTTTTAATAAAAGTTTAGTTAAAAATGTATTATTAAATGATTGGCTATTAGATAATTTTAGAAATTTGATTGGATGTTATTATTCAATATTACATAAAATGATCATGATAATGGGATTATTTATTATAATATTTAGTAATGATATCATATCATTATGTGCAGTATTATTAATACTTTTCTTAGATTCTGTTAGTAATATTATTATGTATGATTGTCCTTTAACAATGTTAGAAAAAAGTTATTTAGGACATTCATTTACATCTACAAGACTTGAGTTTTTACAGAATATTGGTATTTTATATACAAACTCGCGTGTATATGACACTCAATTAGAACTGATTATTAATGTTAGTGCCGCATGTATATTTAAAATTTTATTATTATGTATTTTCAAATGGTATAATATTATTACATTAAAATAATAATCCAAATATATTTTATTATTTTAATGAAGAATTGGAAATATTTTAAAGAATCGTTAATTATAAATTATAAATCTTGGATAGCTTTATTAATATCATCATATTTAGTATGTGATTATAATCTATTTACAGGAATATATAATTATATAATTGGTATGTTATATATATATTTTGGTCATATATTTTATCATTCACCTTTATCAACATTTTATTATTATATTCATACTTACCATCATGATCATAGTGATAATAATAGTATATTATTTGAAGTTGTAATGGAATTTGTAGGTACTATGATGCCTATAGTTGTCATTTATTTATTATATAAATGTGAAAGATTAATATTAGGATTTAATCCTTATGTATATTTATTTTTCGCATTATTTTATTCTACTGTTCATATATTTAATTATACATTATTACGATATAATAATACACACATGGAACATCATATAAATATTAATGGAAATTATTTTCCGGATATATGTGATTTATTATTTAATACAAAACATAATCCATCAGATGTAGAAAATACAGATCATTGGATACCAAATATAATTGCTGTAACATTATTTGTATTATTTGCTAAAAATTTTTATAGAAAATATAAAAATAAAGAATTTTTAAAATTATTATTTTTTATTATTTATGGATTAATGTATGATAGTATTATAATTTTTGGAATATATTATTATATTAAAGATTTGTTAGAAAATGATATTTTAAATAAACAAAAATTCGAGAATAATATATGTTTTATACAAAAAAAATTACATAATAATCTCTAATTTTTTATTGGAAACTATAATATGGATAATAATATTAATAAAATAAATATGAAATTTTTATTAAATAAACAATACAATGTAAATACAAAAGATAATAGTGAAAAAAATAATTCATCTGTATGTAATAATGATTTAAAATTTTATAAAAAACGTATAATTGATATTTCTAAAAAAATAATAAATAATGAAATAGAAAATAATGAAACAAATAGTTCTATTATAAATAGTTTTAGTTTATTTGCAAATAATTGTATCAAACATTTTAAATCAATCGATATAAATGATGAATATCAAAGTAACTTTAAAGATATAGTTAAAAAAGAAAAGAAAATCAAAAAATTTGTTTCATTTGAAGATGATAAAAATAAAATAAATGAAATTTTATTTAAAGAGGAGAAAATACCAACATTAGATACGTTTGTTACAAAAATAAAAACGGCAGATGAACAAATTATTATACCAAAACAAACTATACCAAATATTTATAGGTCTGAAAATAGACGTAAAAATATAAAAAAGAAACAAAATAAAATATCATCATTATATAATGAAGAAGAAAATCAGAAACACAAAAAAGAATAAACATAAAAATAAAAATAAAACAAAGAAAAATCATGATTTTGTACAATGCGGTCCTCTATCTGGTAATAAATCATATACCTGTTTTACAAGTAGTCAAATATTTAAATTAAAAGATATTTGGAATAAACGAAGACCCGATAAAAAAATAAATAATAATGACCCCAGAGGAATTTGGAATATACTAAGAATTAATATGCAAAATTCATGTAACCGCGAATCATGCTGGTTAAGACAAAATATATTTAGCTTAAAATTAGATAAAGGATTATTTAATGTATTTGCGCCTCTTAGACCTAAAACATGGGATAAAAATAAAAATGAATGGTTATCTGGTAGTGATATTGAAAAAGTTATGAAACAATATGAAAAGAAATATCCATATTTCGAATTTATAGGTCCTTCACCTATAGATTATGATGTAATAGAAAGTTATGGTATATGTGTATGGGAAGAATTATGTAAATTTAATTTACAAAACATAATAAAAAGAGGTATAAAAAAAATAGGTATTATATTTAATTTAGATAAACATACAGGACCTGGAACACATTGGGTATCTATGTTTATTGATATACCGAAATACAATATTTATTATTATGATAGTACTGGATTTGCTACACCTAAACAAATAACAAAATTAGTAAATACTATAAAAAAGCAACAATTATTAATCAATAAAGATAAGCCATTTGTATTACATATAAATAAAGTAGAGCATCAATTAAAAAACACCGAATGCGGTATATATTCACTTCATTTTATAATTAATATGCTTACAAATAAAAAATCATGGAATGATTTTCAAAAATATAAACTACCAGATAATTTTATCGAGAAATTTAGAAATATTTACTTTAATGATAAATTATAGTTATTATACAAATATATATATAAAAAAATATCTGTATTGTAATTATATGTCATTATTCGTAAATGATTCAAATATAATTACAAATTCAATATTTTTAGAGGGGCAAGTAACAAGAAAAGAAATAACAAATATTGCAATATTTGAGTTCGAATATCCATATGTATATATTACTTTTAATCACGAACAAATAACTGATGATTATAATTTAGAAATATTTTTTCAAACGTGGTTAAGTATTTATAATGATAAAAAACCATATATTATTATTTTTGATGGTACAAAAGTTCAGTATGCAAAACCAGGATTTATATTTAAATTTGTAAAATTTATGAAAAAATTAAGAAAACAAGAACCTCAGTATTTACAATATAGTATTATTATTATTGATAATTCTTTTATTAGAGGATTAATGAATATGGTGTTTAGAATTCAAAAACCAGTAGCTCCTGTATATTTATGTAAATCAGCAGATGAATTACTAGAACTACATAATAAAATTCATAAAAATACTGCATCACGTGTAGTCTTACAAGATAATACTGATGTTACGGAACAAGAAATAAAAAAAATATATTTTGATAATAATTATAGAGAAGAAAACATTTAAATTTAAATAAATATATTATTAATAAATGTCTATTAATATATTTACGGATAATAGTAATAAGGCGTTGTTATGGGAAATATTGCAAGAATCATTTGACAAAATTGATCAAAATGATTATTCTACTTTTAAAAATTTCTTTGAAATTCATATTGAAACATTAAATAAAAATATGGAAAAAAATAACAATAATGAATTAATTGAAAAAAATAAGTTTTTTATTCAAGATACATTAGCATTAATTAGAAATAATCAATGGAAATATAAGTATAATAAACAACCATATACATCAGATGAAGTAAAAGAACAGAATATGAATGAATTTGAAAAAAGATTTGTACAACGACAAAAAGAATTTTCTAATTTAATTAACATCAAAAAACCAGAAGAACTGTCGTTTGAAGATAATAATTCAGATTTCAATCAAGATATAAATGTACAATTGGAGAGAATGCAGAGAGAAAGGGAAATAGAAATAGATTTTAATACTCAAAATGAAAATATTAGTGGTAAAAAAATACAAATATTAGAAGATGAAATACCTAAGAAAAAGGTAACATTCAATAACTTAATAGACAGTATTGAAACAGAGGAAAATATACTTCAGGATACAACACAAATTGATTTTATTAATGATATTAAAGAAGATATTTCATTTATTAAAGAAGAAATGACTCAGTTAAAAAATACAATGAATCTATTATTAAATAGAGATAATTAGTGCATATTTAATTATTTTCTTATTAATTTATAATATGGAAAAGGAAATAGAAGATGTAGATAAATATTATAAAAAAAAATCGTACTATAATAATCTAAAAAAAAAGCAAATTATTAAAATTCGTAAGGATAATACATTGAATAAGCAAGAAAAAATGGAAAAAGCAAAAAAACTTAGACTACCTTGTCTATTCTGTAAAAAAATGTATGGAACTATTTTTGAAAAAAAGGAAAACCATTTAATTTATAGATGTGGAGGAGAAGCAGGAGGTTGTGGTAATATAGTAAAAATTAAATTATATGCTCATACATCTGGAGAAAATATTAAAAAGTTATTTTATGACGAGATTAATGAATTAAAAGAAAAAATTATAAAATTAAAATGTTCATTATTATTTAATTATGTCAATAAAGAAGTAGCTATTGAAAGATTTGAAAAATTTAATAAAGAATTAAGTATTAACTCTGAAATATATCTACATACATTACGAAAATATAACAACCATGTTTCAAATATTAATTTTATTGACGATGAATTAGAAGAAATGGTAAAAGAACATCAAACAAATGTTTTAAAAATAAAAGATTATTTTGAAAAATATAAAACAGATCCCACACAAGCATATTTAACTGATATAGCCACTATATACAAAACAATTATTAAACCATTAGATGACAATATACGCAATAAAAAATATAAAAATATGGAAGTTATTATTGAAGAAGAAAATGGTAGATATATCAGTAAATTAAAATATAATACACATAATCCAGCTGATATTGAAGAATTTTATGATTTAGAAGAAGAAAAAGTTGTTAAGAAATCAGAACCTATTGTTAATACACAATTAGCAGATGAATTAGTTGAACTCATAAACAAGGTACAAGTGAAGGATAATTTAATATATTATGATAATAAGATAATACTAAATAAAAGAAATTATGAAGAAAATAAAGAAAAATTAGAAAATATGGATGAATTAGATAATGATATTGCAAAATCTAAGAATTATATAATTGAAACAATATATGAATCGGAAGATAAAGGTGAATTAGTAGCAATCGATCCTGATACTGGTATCTCTTATAAAATAACTTCTTAGATACTAACACGTACATACGTACTATAAGTATAAACTATTTATATAAACAACTTAATAAGAATATAGTAAGTTGTCTATACATGAATGTCATATCATACTTAGTAAAACACGATTATATTTATCCACTCGCATGGGAAGATCCTGTAGTTGATAACGAAGTTTTAAATATTAATAGTAATGATACTATTTTAGGAATTACAACTGGTGGTGATAATATATTAAATTATCTAGTACATTCTCCTAACAAAATTATTACATGTGATTTTAATAAACATCAAAATTATTTATTGGATATGAAAATGAGTTCTATATCTAACTTATCACGTGACGAATATTATGAAATGTTTTTTAATAAAAATCAAATTATTTGGATATTTAATAAATCAAAATTATTAGATTCTTTGAAATTAGAAGGATCTAGAGAGTTCTGGGAAAAAAATGGTGATGAAATATTTAAATCTTTTATTTATTCTGGAACATGTAAATATGCAAAATATCTTACATATATCATACCAAATATATTATTAAATTTATTTAATAATCATTATGAAAACTTAGAACAACAAACAATCGCATATAATAAAATTCGACCATCTATTTTATTTATTACTAGTATTATGGACTTCATATTATTTACATTAGGATTCGTTACTCTATTTGGTGTCCCCAATGAACAAGTAGATACAAATAACGAATTTAAATGTATTGAATTTATTGATTTTATATGTAGAAATACTATGCTTTCTACTAATTATTTTTATAGTGCTTACGTAAATGAAAAATTAGAAAAAAATAATTTACCAGAGTATTGTAATGAAAAATATTATGACATTGTTAAAACACAATTACACAAAATAACAATACATACATCTACATTAGAAGAATGTATGACAAATATAGAAGATAATAGTGTTACAAAAGTATCACTACTAGATCATATGGATTGGATGGGAGATGTTACAATTAATAATGAATTATTTCAATTACAAAGAATTGTAAAAGAAGATCATACTATTATATATCGAAGTTTTTCTAAGAATATTCCAAAAAAATGTCTAGTTAAAAATACAAATTGGTCTGATTATACTCATAAAACAACATTAAAAAATAAAGATAGATTAGGAACTTATTTGTCATTACATACTATTAAATTCAATAAAACTGAAGAATTTATTCCATATATTGATATATCATTTTGTAAAAAATATAATCTATATGATGAAGTTAAAATGTTATATAATATTTATTTTAATCAAATGAATACAGAATTGTTATCACATAAAGATAGATTAGATAGTTTTTATGAAAATCAATCAGAATATTATGATACATATAGACAATATATGTTACATGGTAGGGAATCATTAATTGCATCTATTCCTTTTAAGTATAATTCAAAATGGTTGGATATAGGTGGAGGAACTGGTTATAGTATTAATTTAATTAAAAATCAAATTAATTTATTTGATAGAATTGATATTATTGAATACTCTACTTCAATGTATAACGTTCTTGTAAAAAATATATCTCATTTTAAAAATGTTAATGCGTATTGTGAAGATATACATAAATATGAATCAGATGTAAAATATGATGTAATTACATTTAGTTATAGTTTAGTTATGATACCTGATTTAGAAAAAACAATAAAGAAAGCTATAAGTATGTTGAATACTGGCGGAATATTAGCAATCACAGATTTTTATGCCGATAATAATATAAAAGGTAGATTTTTTAAACATATTTTTTCATATGATGGTGTTTATTTAACTAATAAAATACACGATAGAATTATTAGTAATATGATGTGTAATTTCCATACAAAAATAGACGATGGTAGTTTTCCATATATACCTTTCTTAAAATGTAATTATTTTACGGGTATTTATAAATTAAAATCTATGTAAAATATATGCCAGTTGTAGGTGAAGGAACGTACGGGTGTGTTCATAAACCTAGTTTAAAATGTAATACAACTCGAAAGATAAATTATACAAATAAAATTTCAAAGTTAATGACAAAGAAAGCTGCGGATGAAGAAATTAAAGAATATTCTAAGATTAATAAATTAGATAAGACATCAAAACATTATTTAGGTATGCCTCTTAAATGTTTAGTTGAAAATAATAAAGAGTCTTTTAATGAAATAAAACAATGTAAAAAATCATCCAAATTTTTAGAAAACAAAGATAAGTTAAGATTATTAGTTATGGAAGATGGTGGATTAAATTTAAGTGATATTTTTAATAACGAATTTTTAAATTATTCAGTTGAAGAAAAAATACATACATGCGAATTAATTTTCATATTTCTATATGATATATTTTCTAGTTTGAAATTTTTTACAAAAGAACAAGTTTATCATCGTGATATTAAATTGGAAAATATTGTATTTAATCGTAATGAACGAAAAATGAGTATTATTGATTTCGGATTAATGGATAGTAAAAATAATTTAATAAAACAAGCAATTAGTGATAAATATAATTTAGGTGTTGTATGGTGGTCTTTGGCACCATACTCATTATTTATAAATAAAAATGATTTTGTAGAAGCAAATATTTTACAATCTAATCCTAATTTGGTAAATAAATTTATGTTAGATAATAAACTATATAATGGTGATCAGATTAATTATTTTTTTAAAAGAATTACATCTAAAAATAATATTGATAAAACATTATTACGTAATACTTTATTAAGTCAATTAAAAAACACTATATCATATCTAAAAAAAACATCACATACACAGTTTCTAAATGAAGCATTTCCTGCATTAGATGTACATAATCTAGGTATGGTATTATTAGAATTGATTGGATATACAAAAGAATATATAAATAATCCCGAGTTTATGAATGAATTAAAATCATTAGGTATGAGTATGATTAATTTTGATGTGTATAATCATATAACAATAAAACAAGCTTCTATTAAATATGAATCTATACTTAAAAAATCTGGATTACTTAATAAAAATAAGTACTGGATAAGAGACGATAAAGTATTTAAAATAGATAGAAATATATATAAATCAAAAAAAAACAAAGAAGAAGATTATCCAGTTGATATGATATTTAATGTATTTGATAAAAAATTTAGACATCAAACTAGAGATAAAGAAAAAAGAAAAAAGATATATAAAACATATGTAAAGAAATTTAGTACTAGTGATAAAGCCCAAACTAGAAAAAATACTAAAGTATCCCCTGCTAAAACTAAAGCTCAAACTATAAAAAATACTAAAATATCTCCTATTAAAACTAGATCGCAAACCAAAAAAAATATTAAAATATCTCCTATTAAAACTAGATCTCAAACACAAAAGAAGGTAGTTAGATTTGTTACATCTATTAAAGATGGTACTACAAAACAATTAAAAATCCCCACAAAATCTAGAATAGAACCCAAAGAATTAACAAGAGAAGAAACCAAAAATTTAAGAAAAATATTAAAAGATATCAAAACACCAACAAATAATATATCACAATCTAGACAAACTAATCAATCACAATCTAGACAAACTAATGTTTCACAATCTAGACAAACTAATGTTTCACAATCTAGACAAACTAATCAATCACAATCTAGACAAACTAATGTTTCACAATCTAGACAAACTAATCAATCACAA
>MDTG01020027.1_pt1 | contig 11278 bp, 10 predicted proteins | sample 811421 | NCBI WGS metagenome assembly MDTG01 (sample SAMN05326645, study PRJNA326480) | marine metagenome | isolation source: seawater | place: Pacific Ocean: South East | collected 2011
AGTATTGGATCTGGTTTTTCTGATTTACAAAGAGAGGAGTTTTGGATCAATAAAGATAAATTAATAAATCAAATTATTGAAATAAAAGCAGACGCAGTCACTAAAAGTCAAGACGGGGATTTTTGGAGTGCACGTTTTCCTCGATTCAAAACTTTTAGAGGGTTTAATAGAAATGAAAAACTATAAATAACCTCTCGAATAAAATTTTTTGATTAGTAACGGCAAAAATATTAAACAAGAAAATAATACAGAAGACAAACTGATAAATAATAACAAACCCATCGAAGAAGTTCCATAATGTGAAGAAATAGAAAGAGTGGAAAAAGATCCTATGGTCGTTAATCCACTTGAGAGCACTGCATTCGGAGTACTACTAAGTAATAATTTTTCTAGTGACTTAAGGTCAATAAATCGTTTTACAATATAAATCGAATATGATGTTCCTAAGCTAAATAATAATGGTAGAGCAATCATGTTTGCAAAATTTAGATCTATCTCAATGATCTTCATAAGTATGATTGATAATGCCATTCCGAAAAAAAGTGGCATTACACATAAAAGAAGAATTTTTAAATTTCTAAAAATTAATAATATAAATGAAATTAAAAATGATAGTGAAATTAAAAATGCAAAAATAAATGCTTTTATCACAATGTTTCCTGCTTCATATTGTATTATTGGCATTCCTGTAGCATTTTTAAAAAATTTATTTACATGACTAACAAACTCTAAAAGATTATCTCTTTCTTTTATATCCTTTTTAGCAATTATTTCAAAACGTTCCACACCTCTATCTGAAATATATCTATCTTTATAATAACTTGGAAACTCTATTTTACCATAATTTTTGTATGGATCTATTTCTAGTATAACATATAATTCTTCAATAAATTTTTCATAATTTTTGAACCAAAGATCTTGTAAATTTAAAAATTTTTCAGGTGTATTAATTTGACTTAAATTTTGTAAAAGTTTTTTCGAAGTTTCTGTTAATTCATGGTTATCCAACATTGTAATATTATTTAAGATTGAAATTAGTCTTTCAAATTGCTCATATTCTGAGTAAAATTTTATATTTTTTCGTTTTAATAAAAAATTTAGATACGATATTTCATCAATCGTTTCAGAATCAAGTTTAAACTCTGAGATACTAAAAATATCCTTTACAATCTTATTTTTTTTTATATTAAGTTTTTCAACTTCATTTTTTTCATCTATTAATACAGAAACTGTATAATCTGAAGAAGGGTTTTTTTCCATTAAATTTTTTGCTAATGTAACCGATTGTGATTTCTGATTTTTTAGTTTCATTGGATCAGAATCAAATACAATTTTATGTGAAAAAATGATTCCTGCAAAAAATATAAAAGTAAATATTAGTAAAAAGAAATTATTCCTTTTATTTATAAAATTCATTATTTTATATAGATTGTTTTCTATTTTTATAATATTTTTATTGTGAATTTTTGGAAGTAACATACAGCAAGATGGTAAAAAAATGAGATTACAAATTAGACCGATTATTAAACCAACACTCGATATGATTCCCAGTTCAGACAAACCTACATAATCAGTAGGAATAAAAGATAAAAAACCAATCATTGATGTTATTGAAACTATCAATAATGATTTTAAAATACCCTTAAACGTAATAATAATTTGTTCTTTCGAACTAGACTTACTTTCTAAATACCTCAGACAAAATTGAATTCCAAAGTCAACTGAAATACCAATAAATAAAACAGCAAAAGCAACAGAAATTATATTAAGATTACCTACAAAAATAGAAGTTAACCCAAGAGTTATTGACAAACCTGTAATAATTGTGAGGATCAGTAAAAAAATAAAAATTTTATGTTTAAAAGTAAATAATAATATCAGCGTAATTAATAGTAAACTTAAAAAACCAGCTTTTATTGCACCATCTTTTACTGATTGAACTTCTTCATAGTCCAATACCAAGCTACCAGTAAAATTAATTAATAATTTTTCATTACTCATTTTATAAAATTCAAATAAAGTTTTATAAACTTCATCAAATTTTCCTTCATTAATTTCTTTATTATTAATTTTTAAAAAAATAAAAAATTCTTTTTTTTGATTTGCAAAAAAATTATTCCAACTAACAAACTTCTTTTCAGAGATAGAAGAATTAAATTTTTCTAATAATGTATTTAATTGTCTTAATGATTCATCACCATTATTTTGTATATCAGCAATTAATAGCTCTAATAGATTGTTCAGGCCATCAATTTTAGGATTATTATTTAACTCTGAAAAGAATGGTTGTTTTTCGTAAAGTTTACTTATTATCTTAGATCGATTTTCTTCGCCCATTAATAATAAAGAATATTTTTTATAAAAAGGTTCAGTATTAGGTGAAAAAATAAAATCAAGATTTTCAATTTTATTTTTTAATTCTTTTACTATTTCATCTACTTTATTTTGTAGAAGTTCTTCATTATCACTTTTAAGAGAAATAATAATATTGTTTGATAGAATTGGAAATTTTTCACGAAGTTCTCTTTGGTTTTTTTTAAATTCTAAATTTGATGAAATAAGTTTATCTGTATTAGTTATAACAACTAAATTATTTTGAGTGTATATAATACTAAAAAATGACAAAAAGAGAAATACCAAAATATTAATTTTAGGTCTGAGAAATATTAAATGAATAAATTTAGTTGGATTTTTTATTATATTCATTACACTATATTATAAATACAATTAGAAATGTAACACCATGAGCTTAGTAGTAAATGATATTCTTGAAAAAATTACTGAAAATCATTTTTCTGGTGAAAAATTTAAAATAGTGAATTTGAAAAATATTAATGGTAAAGTTCACGCGTCTATTGTAAATATAAAGGATGAAAGTTCAGAGTATGTAATTGCTTTATCTGTTTTGGAAGACGAAAATAGATTTAGAGTTGTAAAAAACAATATTTAAGAGGAAAAAATGTTCAAAGCTAAAAACAATGATAAAAAAAATCAAATTCAATATATAAAGTTTTTATTTGATATCCAGAATAAATTAATAAAATTTAACTGGAACTTAATGGAATCCTACAAAAGTACCAAGAAGGTAGATATAGTAGACTCTATGAATTTAATTCAAGATTCAATTAACTCACTAAATAAAGCCCAGCTTAATTTTTCAAAAGTGACTAGGGAAGAAAACGTCGTTAATATTAATAAAACCACCTCAAATAAATAAAAATAAAATGAGAAATTTTTTAAGCTGTTTATTTTCATTATTATTTTTTACTAGTTTAAGCGCTCATGGGCCATCTAGACAAAAGGTTACAGAAAAAGTAGAAATTAATCATTCACCAAGCGTTGTATGGCAATTAATTAGCAAATTTGATGAATATAATTGGCATCCTGATATTAAAAGTTCTAAAGCTGATGGAAATGAGGTTGGCTCTCAAAGAACTTTGACATTTAATAATGGAAAAATTGTTAAACAATCTCTTGAAAAATTTAATGATAAAAAAATGTCACTCACTATTAGAATTTTAGAAACTGATTTAGAGGTACTCCCTGTCAACAGTTTTTCTTCTATGATACGAGTAACCGAAGACGAAAATAATCCAAATAAAGCAATTCTTACATACAGAGCTGCCTTTTATCGTGGTTTTATGGGAAATGATCCACCTGAACATTTAAATGATGAGAATTCGAAAATAAAAGTTAAAAAATTTGTTAAAAATTCAATATCTGGTATCCAAAATAAGCTTAAATAATGTTTTTTTTTTTTTGTTTTCTTTTGTAACTTTCTTTATGCGAACGTAAATCTTTCAGAATTAGTAAATGAAAATAATTCTTACGCTTTTATTACTAACCAAGAAAGTAACAAACTCGATATAATAAATATTGACAAATTAGTCAAAATTAAAGAGATACAAGTTGGTAAATCGCCTGCTGGTATTGATGTTAAAGAGCAAGCTAGAAAAATATTTGTTGCTAATCCAAATAGCAATACTATTAGCATAATAGATTTGAAAAACAACACAATTAGCGAGTTAAAAGGTGGAAATAGCCCTGTTGGAATTAAAGTTTCAAAAAGAAAAAACTTAATTTATGTAACTAATTGGTATGACAATACAGTAACTGTAATCAATTATAAAAAAAAAAAAAATTATTCAAACTATTGATGTTGGAAAATCACCAGCTGGAATAGATATTGTTTCTGAAAATCAACACATAGTTGTAGCCAATAGGGATGATAATAATATTTCAATAATTGATGCTAATAAATTTAAAGAAATAAAAAGAATTAAAGTTCAATTATCACCATTTGGAGTTTTCGTTGATATACAAAATAACAGGTTGTTTATCACTAATGTAAAATCCCATAGTGTTTCTGTAATAGATACAAACAACTACAATACAATAAAAAATATAAAAGTCGGAAAATGGCCTTATCAAGTAGCATTTGACGAATATAATAAGAGAATTTTTGTTTCAAATCAAAGAGATAATAGTATTTCAATAATCAATTCCCAAACTCTGAATGTTGAAAAAACCCTTCACGATATTTGTGAATACCCAGAAGGAATAAATGTTGATAACAACAAAGAAATAATAATTATTGCTTGTTGGTTTGATAATGAAATAGTTATATTAGATTTGTTAGAATTTAATTTATTAAAAAAAATAAGTGTTAGTGGAGGACCAAGGGCTTTTGGCAACTTCATATTAGATAAAAAAAGGTAATTTAGTGAAACAAAATTTAAACAAAAACTTTTTATCTGAAATGGCAAATGCAATTAGAACCTTGTCAATCGATGCTATTCAAAAAGCGAATTCAGGTCATCCAGGGTTACCATTAGGTTTAGCTGATGTTGCTACCATATTATTTAAATATTATCTAAAGTTTGACGTTAATAATCCCAAATGGCCAAATAGAGACAGATTTGTTCTTTCTGCTGGGCATGGTTCGATGTTACTTTATGCACTTTCATATTTAACTGGTTATAAAGATACTAGTTTAAAACAATTAAAAGATTTTAGAGAATTAGGAAGTAAAACGGCAGGTCATCCCGAATATGGCTTATTAAATTGTGTAGAAACAACCACAGGACCTCTTGGGCAAGGTTTAGCTAATGCTGTTGGAATGGCTATATCTGAAAAAATATTAAATAAAAAATTTGGTTCCTCAATAATCGATCATAAAACGTGGGTTGTGGTTGGTGATGGGTGTCTAATGGAGGGCATCTCTCAAGAAGCTATTTCAATTGCAGGACACATGAATCTAAACAAGCTTATTGTCTTATTTGATGATAATGGAATTTCAATTGACGGTAAAACTTCGTTAACAACCTCAGATAACCAATTAGAGAGATTCAAAGCATGTAATTGGAATGCAATATCAATTGATGGTCATAACTATGATCAAATTTTTTTAGCACTCAAATCTGCTCAAAAATCCAACAAACCCACTCTTGTGGCATGTAAAACAATTATTGGGTATGGTTCTCCAAATAAATCTGGAAAATCTGAGTGTCATGGTTCTCCCTTAGGAAAAGAAGAGGTAAAAAAAACAAAAGATTTTCTAAATTGTAAAAATAAATCATTTTTCGTACCTTACAATATTCTTAATCTCTGGAGAAAAATAGGTAATAAAAATACAAAAATTTATGCTAGATGGAAATCAAGAATAAATTCTTCAAAACAAGGAAAAGATTTTCTTAAACAAATGAAAAAATCGGTGTACAAACGTAAAGTAAGTGCAAATTCTTTTCTAGAAAGTACAATTAGTAATACAAAACATGAAGCAACTAGAAAATCATCTCAGAATGTTCTTGAATTATTACTAAATAATTCAAATAAACTTTTGGGTGGTTCAGCAGATCTTACTGGTTCCAATTTAACAAAAGTTTCTTATTCAAAAACAAAGGGCAAAGATCTCAATTATTTATATTATGGAGTAAGAGAACATATAATGGCAGCTGCAATGAATGGAATTTCATTACATGGAGCGTTCATTCCTTACGGTGGAACATTTCTGATTTTTTCTGACTATTGTAAAAACTCAATTAGATTATCTGCATTAATGAAACAACAAGTAATTTATGTTTTTACTCATGACTCAATTGGACTCGGTGAAGACGGCCCAACACATCAGCCAGTTGAACAATTAGCAGGACTAAGAGCAATTCCTAATCTTACAGTCTTAAGACCCTGTGATGCGATTGAAACTTTTGAATGCTGGGAAATAGCACTCATGCAAAAAAATACCCCAACAGTTTTAGCTCTATCCAGACAATCTGTACCTTTGCTCAGAAATGATTATAAAGTTAATAAAAGTATTATGGGTGCATATGTCATTAAAAAATCTAATAAACCCAAGATTAAAATTATTTCTACGGGTTCGGAAGTTTCCTTAGCAGTCAAAATTTTTAATAATTTAAATGAATTAAAAATTTCTTCTGACGTTATTTCAATGCCTTCAATGGAATTGTTTGAGGCTCAAAAAGAGAGTTATAAAAGAAAAGTTTTAGGAGACGAAGTAAAGATTATAATTGAAGCAGCTTCAGATTTCGGTTGGCACAAATATATTAATGGAAACGGAAAAATATTTTGTATAAATTCCTTTGGAGAATCTGGAAAAGGTGAAGATTTATATAAACATTTTGGATTAAATGCTGATATGATTACAAAAGAAATAGTGGAAGAATATTTTAGATGATAAATTTGAAAAAGACATTTGAAGATGCACTTGAGTTTGTAAATAATAAAGTATGTTTTGTTAGATGTGACCTCAACTTACCTTTCACAGATGGAAAAATAACGGATTTTACAAGATTAGACAAAACGGTACCTACGATTAAAGAAATTTTGCTTAGAAAAGGAAAGATAATTTTAATTAGTCATTTTGGTAGACCAAATGGAAAATTTAACGAAACACTAAGTTTAAAACCTTTAGTCCCATTTTTGGAAAAAAGAATAGGAAAAATAATAAAATTTTGTGACGAGGATATTAAAAATTCTGAGAAGCTTAAAAAAAAAAATTAATAAATTAGAATCAGGTGGCGTCATGTTACTTGAAAATATTAGATTTTATAAAGAGGAGGAGCAAAATGATTTAAATTTTTCCAAAAATTTATCTTCACTTGGAGATATTTATATTAATGAGTCTTTTTCAACCAGCCATCGCAGTCACTCCTCTATAACAGGAATATCGTCTTTTTTACCTGCATTTCCTGGAAAATTATTCCAATATGAACTTCAAAATTTAAATCACGTTGTTAAAGAAATGCAAAAAGAAAATTCTGTTGCTGTTTTAGGCGGGTCAAAAGTTTCTTCAAAGCTCAAAATTATTGAAAATCTATCAAAAAAATTTAATAAAATTCTGATAGGTGGAGCTATGGCAAATACTTTTTTAGCTTCACAAGGAATTGTTATAGGAAATTCCTTTACTGAATCTCGTATGTACGAGAAAACAAACTCAATTTATAAAATGAATAAAGATAAAATTGTTCTTCCAATAGATTGCATTGTTTCAAAATCAGAAAATAACGAAACTAGTTCAGCAATTGATATTGGAAACATAAAAGATGACGACTCAATTTTTGACATCGGTCCTAAAACAAGAAAAATATTTTATAATGAAATTTTAAAACATGAAAAATTACTTTGGAATGGACCATTAGGACTTTTTGAAAGAAAACCATATGATAATGGTACAAACTATGTTTCTTCAATTGTTAAAAAACATAAATCAGATCGTTTTTTTTCTATTGCAGGTGGTGGGGATACTATATCTGCATTAAAAAATTCTGGAAATATTAATGATTTTTCTTTTATTTCGACTGGTGGTGGAGCTTTTTTAGAATTTATTGAAGGAAAAAGTTTGCCAGGGATTGAGATTTTAAATAATTAGATTAGATTATTAAAATGAAACTTGAAATATTAAAAAAAATAGCTGTTGAACTTTCAAAAAAACCAAGAGGTATACTCGCAGCAGATGAAAGCACGGGTACAATAAAAAAAAGATTTGATTTAATCAATTTAGAATCAAGTTTTGAAAATAGAAGGAAATATAGGGAACTTCTATTTTCTACTCCAGATCTTGGTAAATTTATAAGTGGAGTAATATTATTTGATGAAACTATAAAACAAAAGGATAAAAATGGAAAAAGTTTTGTAGATTTACTCAAAGAAAATAATATTCATTCTGGAATTAAGGTTGATATCGGAGCAAAAGATTTAGTTGGTTCGAATGGAGAGAGAATTACCGAGGGTCTAGATAACTTAAATAACAGAATGCTTGAATACGCTCATCTTGGGGCAACATTTGCTAAATGGAGAGCTGTAATAGAAATCACTGATACTAATCCATCTGATTATTGTATTGAACTAAATTCTCATGCTTTGGCCAGGTACGCTAAAATATGTCAACATAATAATATTGTTCCTATTGTTGAACCTGAGGTTTTAATGGATGGAGATCATGACATCCAAAAATGTTATGAAGTTACAAGTAAAACATTAAAAAATTTATTTAAAAACTTAAAATTTCAAAATGTTTACTTAGAAGGTATTTTGCTTAAGCCAAACATGGTAATATCAGGTCTAAAGTGCAAAAAGCAGTCAACTGTAAATGAAGTTGCTCAAAAAACAATTGATTGTCTCAAAAATAATGTTTCAGAAGAAGTGCCCGGTATTGTTTTTTTATCAGGTGGACAAAGTGATCAAAAAGCAACTGAACATCTTAATGAGATGAATAAAATTCGAGACTTTTCGTGGAAATTAAGTTTTTCCTATGGCAGGGCCTTGCAACAATCTGTTCTAAGAAAGTGGAAAGGGGATGATGATAATATTTTTGAAGCTCAAAAAGAACTTTTAAAAAGATCAAGACTTAATTCTAAGGCAACTGAAGGCGAATATTTATTAAATATGGAATAAGAGTGTGATAGCTAAAAATCTTGTTGCTGAAATGAATATCAATTTTAGTACTAAAAAATATTTTTAAAATGAATAATTCGATAAAAATTGCACCTTCGATACTCTCAGCTAATTTTTCCTTCTTAGGAGATGAAATATCTAAACTTGATAAAACTGATTGTAACTACATCCACATAGATGTAATGGATGGTCATTTTGTACCAAACCTAACATTTGGTCCTACAATAATAAAGTCTATAAGACATCTCACAAAAAAACCTTTCGATGTTCATTTAATGATTAATCCAGTAAAAAAACATTTACAAGGTTATATTAACGCAGGTGCTGATATTGTAACAATTCACCATGAAATAGATGACAATGTGATCGATTGTATAAAATTTTTAAAAGACCAAAAAATTAAAACTGGTATTTCAATCAAGCCTAAAACTAGTTACAAAGTTCTAGAAAAATATTTAAATCACGTAGATATTATTCTTGTTATGACAGTAGAACCTGGTTTTGGAGGACAATCATTTATAAAATCACAGATTCAAAAAATTAAAAATGTGAAAACATTGATTGGTAAAAAAAAAATTAAAATTGGGGTTGATGGAGGTATTAATGAAGTTACTGCAAAAGAATCAATAGATGCTGGAGCTGAAATACTCGTTGCAGGCTCATCAATATTTATCACAGATGATTATCAAAATAATATCTTAAAGTTAAAAAAATATTAAGATGATTAAAATGAATAAATTTATTTTTTTATTTTCATTAGTTTTTTATTTTTTCTTTAGCTATTTTCAAAGTGTAAACGCTAATGAAAAAATTATAGAAATTAAGTCTACAGATGTTATAAAAAAAAAACTATCTGATGAACTTAATTTAACTGGAACATTAAAAGCAAATGAAAATGTTGATATTACTTCAGTAGTATCAGAGAAAATAAAGAATATAAAATTTAAAGAAGGTTCTTTTGTCAAAAAAAATCAAATCTTAGTTGAGTTAGAAAATAATGAAGAAAAAGCCTTGCTGAAACAAGTTGAGGCAGAATTAGATGAAGCAAAACTTAATTTCACAAGAACAATGAAGTTAGTCAAAGAAGGTAATGCTTCTCAAGCAATGTTAGATAAAAGGTTTAAAGAGAAAAGAAAGTATGAAGGCCAATATGAAGAAGTGATTGCAAAAATCAATGACAGAATTATCAAAACACCATTTGATGGAATGATCAGCACCAAAACTTCAGTGTGGGATCATTCGTAAAACCTGGTGACGTCATAACCTCATTATATGATATCAAAAAGATAAAAGTTGATTTGTATATACCAGAAATTTATTCACAAAAGATCAAAAATAATCAAGCGTTCAAACTATCCATTCTTTCTGATAATGATGTCACCTATATCGGAAAAATTTATGCTATTGACCCTTTTATCAATAAAAATACAAGAAACTTTAAAGCTAGTGGAATTATAGAAAAAAATGATAAATTAATTTTGAGACCTGGAATGATGGCAGAAATAAACATTTCACTTGATGAAAGAAATGTTTTTACTGTTCCTGAAGGTTCAATAATACAGGAAAATGAGAAAACGTTTGTATATTTAATAAAGGATAGTTCATCTTATAAAAAAGAAGTAACGATTGGAAAAAGGAAAAAAGGTCTCGTTGAAATAATTAAAGGCTTAAATACAGGAGATAAAGTTGTCTATGAGGGGACTAATAAAATTAAAGATGGATCAAGAATTATAGAAACGAGATGACTTTTTCTGAATTTTTTATAAGAAAACCGGTTTTTTGTATAGTTGGATGTTTATTATTATTGCTTATCGGATATCTTTCTTTGATTGATCTACCCTTAAGACAATACCCTGACATTGAAAAATCTCAAATCACAATTGATACAAGATATTCAGGTTCTGCTGCGTCAACTGTCGAAACGAAGATAACAGAAATTATTGAAAATCAAATAAGTGGCATCGAGGGTATTAGATCCATTAACTCAGTAAGTAGAGACGGAAGATCTAAAATTACAATTGAATTCAATCAATTTAAAAATATTGATGAGGCTGCAAATGACGTAAGAGATTCAATATCAAGAATAAGTGGTAGGCTGCCAAAAGATTCCGATCCTCCTGAAATATATAAAATAGATTCTGATGCTGATGCAATAATGTGGTTGAATTTAACTTCGACAAGTCTTAATCAAATGGAATTAACTGAATACGCCGAGAGATTTTTAGTAGATAGACTATCGGTAGTTCCGGGTGTAGCAAGAATAAGAATTTCAGGGCAAAAAAAGAAATCATTAAGAATTTGGTTAAATCCAAAATTATTATCTCTTTATAATTTAACTGTTCTTGACATTGAAAAAAAGATTTTA
>MDTG01109307.1_pt1 | contig 11278 bp, 9 predicted proteins | sample 811421 | NCBI WGS metagenome assembly MDTG01 (sample SAMN05326645, study PRJNA326480) | marine metagenome | isolation source: seawater | place: Pacific Ocean: South East | collected 2011
CAACAATGTGGCGGATAACTTCGTGCTGTTGATCATCGACAACGGCAGCTACGGGTCTACCGGCGACCAGCCGACCTACACAGGCAAGAAGACTTCATTGGCCAAGGTGGCTGAGGCCTGCGGTTGCAATAACGTCGTCGAATGCCAGGCTGAGGAGACGGCGGACATTTTGAAGGCCGCGCTTGTAGGCGAAAAGATGACGATTATCGTCTGTAAGTGCGAATCAGGGAATATTCCGGTGCCGAATATTACCATTCCGCCTGTCGTGATCCGCGACCGGTTCATGAACGAAGTGGAGAAACGCAACCGTTAAAGGAATGGTCGGTCGTACGGGTGGGCTAAAGCTTTCAACGATCCTGTCGCTAGGGTGCTGTGATAATCATAAGTTTTTGGATAGGGCCTGCCACAGGGTAAACGTTTCGATTGGCCTTGTCGGGGCTGGTACTCTTCGTAATAGTTAAGGTAGAGACTTTAGCGACAGATGATATACAGTTGACGAAAGTGACCAACGATCGCGTTTGACAGCTTTACACGTAGACTAGGAAACAGGGCAAAGTCGCAATCAAGAACAACCGACGTTAGGACCTTCCGTGCACGCATATAGGGTTGAACACACTTCGAATACGCGGTCCAACCGGAGTGATGGCTCGGCTTCGGTCAATTCATCATGACGGCACTTAGGCTACATAGTGCTTCGTCGACATCGGCAGCGCTGACATCAATATGGGTGACGGCGCGGAACCGTTGGGTGCCGGAAACTCCGATGCGAATACCATGATCGGCCCAGAGCTTTTCGTGCAATTCTTGGGCGGTCATGCGGTCTTTGGCCACGTTGAAGTAGACCATGTTGGTCTGGGGAAAGCCAAACTCCAAGGACAGGCCTTCCGTGTTGGCTATCCCCTCGGCCAACTTTCGGGCGTTGGCGTGGTCCTCGGCCATTCGCTCAACGTTATTCTCCAGCGCGTAAACGCCGGCCGCCGCGATGATTCCAGCCTGGCGCATTGCGCCGCCAAACTGGTGTTTGAATCGCCGGGCCCGGTGGATGAAGTCGGCACTACCTGCCAGAACGGCCCCGACAGGGCATCCAAGTCCTTTGGATAGGTCAATCCATAGGCTGTCGCACGGCGCCGCGTAGGCCTCTGCTGAGATGTTCGTGGCGACCACAGCATTGAGTAGGCGTGCGCCGTCCATGTGGAGAGCCAAATTATGCGCATCGGCAACTGCGCCGACATCTTCGATGCTTCCTAAGGGCCAAATAGCGCCACCACCGGCATTTGCGGTTTGCTCGATGGAGACCATCACCGATTGGGGCACATTGTAGCGGTCCAATGGACGTATGGCGGCTTCAACCTGTTTCCCCGTGAAGATCCCTTTGGTGCCGTCCAGGATGCGGGTCATTACGCCGGAAAGGGCGGCTGGGCCGCCGGCTTCTGAATGCAGCACATGGCAGGTCTTGTCTAGGATGACCTCCTGGCCAGGCTCGACCCAGACGCGATAGGCGATGGCATTACCCATGGTGCCGGACGGTAGGAACAGGGAGGCCTCTTTGCCCAGAAGTTCGCAGGTCATTTCTTGGAGCTTGCGGACAGTGGGATCCTCGTCACGCTGCTCGTCACCGACATCGGCATTTGCGATGGCCTTGCGCATGCCCGGCGATGGTTTCGATTTGGTATCGGAATAGAGATCGATGCGCGGCGGCGGCAGGATGGATGACATAAAGCACTCCCCGGAGAATAGACTCGGTTATGAGTTTATCCAATGTCACTTAGTCTGAACAGACTTAGGAGGCGACGGAATGGTTTTTAGCGTCTTCTATAATCATATCGGAAGCCTTTTCCGCAATCATGATTGTTGGCGCATTGGTGTTGCCGGACACGATGGTCGGCATGATCGACGCATCGACAACGCGCAATCTAGCGACTCCATGGATCCGTAACCGTTCGTCGACTACGGACATAACGTCGGATCCCATTTTGCAGGTGCTGGTTGGGTGGTAGATCGTCTGAGCGATATTACGGGCGCTATCTAAGAGATCTTCGTCGGTTTTGATTTCCGATCCGGGAAGATGCTCGCGGACCACATAGGGTTTCAGAGCCGTGGTTTCGACCAAACGACGAGTGAACTTGAGCGAACCGACGACCGTCTGCTGATCCAATGGTGTCGCCAGATAGTTGGGATGAATTTCCGGATAGGCCTTCGGATCAGGCGATGTGATCTGGATCTTACCCTTGCTCTCAGGACGCAATTGGCAAACCGAGAGGGTGATGCCCGGAAAGGAGTGCATTTCAATACCCGGTTTGTCGGCGCTCAGGGGCTGGAAATGATATTGAATATCGGGCGTATCCAGGCCGGGCCGGGAACGCGCGAAAATGCATACTTGCGAGGCCCCCATGCTCATCGGGCCGCTACGTGTGAACACGTATTGCAACCCAATCTTGATGCGACCGAGGAAGTTGTTGATCTCCTCGTTCAAGGTAGGGACGTTTACCTCGTAGACTGTGCGAATCTGAAGATGGTCCTGCAGGTTCTCGCCAACGCCGGTCAGGTCCTTGATGACGGGGATTCCCAGGCCTTGCAACAGGTTGCCGGGGCCTATCCCGGATAGCTGTAGTAGTTGCGGTGAGCCAATGGCGCCGGCGGAGAGGATAACCTCGCCGCCAGGTTTCAGTTCATACGTTTGGGTCACCCCTTTCACCGAGATAGCAATGCCTGTGGCGCGATCATCTTTGACCTGCACTTTCTCGACGAGGGCGTGGGTAATAATATCGAGGTTTGGCCGGCTTTTGACGGGATTAAGAAAACCTACGGCTGAGGAACAGCGTCGGCCATTGCGCGTAGTTTGTTGGAAATAGCCGGCACCTTCCTGTTCTACGCTGTTGAAGTCATCTTTGCGCGGCACACCAACCTCTTCTGCCGCAGCAATTAGAGCTTCGCAGATGTCGCGCTTGGTGCGCATGTTCTCGACGGACAGGCCGCCGCCGCTGCCGTGGAATGCATCGCTGCCGTTTTGTTGGTCTTCTGAGCGGATGAAATAGGGCAGGACGTCGTCGTAGGACCAACCCGTATTGCCGAGCTGGCGCCAGTGATCGTAATCCTCGCGTTGGCCGCGGATGTAGAGGAGGCCATTAATCGAACTGGAACCGCCCAGCGTTTTGCCGCGCGGCCAATCAATGACCCTGCCGTTCAAACCCGGGTTTGGCTCAGTCTTGAAACTCCAATCTGTAATCGGATTATGCAGGGTCTTGAAGTACCCGACGGGAATATGAATCCAAGGATGCCAATCTCGCCCACCGGCTTCCAAAAGCAGAACTCGCTTCGCGGGATCGTTGGACAGTCGGTTGGCTAAAACGCATCCTGCTGAACCTGCTCCCGCAACAATGTAGTCGTATTGGTCAACAGCCGTTAGCATGTTCTAGGATTTGAAATACTGCATTGGAGCCCTATCATTAGCTTACTTTCGGATTACGAAACAATAGTTTGCAGATTATGTGATTAATCAATATTGAATAAAAACCGTTTTTATAATGTTGAAAGTTCAATAAATGAAATAATTTTTGTGCCATGATTGCATATCTAAGGTGGGGGCCATGTGCGGTTTCTGTGACGGGCCGTAGAGCAGATATTCATCGTCATCGAGAATTGACCCGGACGTGCCGACACGCAATGGTGGCTCTAAACGAACACTGAGGGGAACTCTATTCGTTGACTATTAGCACGACCTGCATTGGCGCGTTTTCCGAGTTCGAGAATCTCTCGGGGGTTGATCGGTCCCAGGTGGCGTGCGGCTCCTATATGGAACATCCTACGGCCCGTTATGCCGATAACATTGCGAAAATAGGCGGTGAGACGGGGATTTTGTTCGCCCGTGCCGCCCGACATGTCATTCAAGGTCAGAGCGACGTAGATATACACATCGGCACTGACGATGAGTTGTGCTGGATTGGGGTTATTGGGAGGTTATTTGACCTACGCGAAACTCAGAATTATCGCAGCGGCCGAGCGCAAGGCGAGTGTGTAACCCAGAACCATTGATTAAACGAGATCAATTTAATTATTGATTTCTGAGCAGTCCCAGGCAGTCTATGTAAACGATGGAGAGGAGGTCCAATGGCATCGTTCGAGCGAATGGTGAAGGCAAGTTTACCGGGAATATTGCTGGTTGTAGCCCTAACTGTCGGTGTAGGCAACTCCGCGGCGGGTGATAGCCATATTGCCGTGGACGCCCGCAAATTCGTCGCAACGCTTGCAGATCGCACTATTCAATCCTTGACGGCGCAGGATATTGACAAGGTTGAACGCCGCAATCGCTTCCGTAAAATAATGTTGGAATATTTTGCTTTCAGGGGAATCGCCAAGTGGGTTTTGGGGCGATATTGGCGGCGCGCCAGCCAATCCCAACGGGAAGAATTTCTGAGGCTGTTTGAAGACTTGATGGTCGTCATCTACGCCGATAGATTTGCCAAGTATTCGGGTGAGAAACTGGATATTGGCCGGTCGGAAATCCGCGGTAAGAACGATATTCTGGTTCATTCGTTGATCAACCGCCCGGAGGGACTGAAACCTGTCGCAGTCATTTGGCGCATTAGCCAGAAGGATGAAAACTTCAAGATCGTCGATTTGATGGTAGAAGGTCTGAGCATGGGGCTTACTCAGCAAAAGGAATTTGCATCTGTCATCCGAAAGAACGGCGGCAAGATTGAGGGCCTCTTAAACGAATTGAGGAAACGCCTGGCGGCGAATTCTTGAACCTGGGGATACCCCGATTTAAACAGCGTCATGGATAACCGTTGCCAACCGAGTGTTGAGACGCCGTCGGGCAAAGATGCGGCTTATGAAAATTTCCCGGTCGGGTCATGGTTGCTCCCGGCAGCGTTGCGACCGCATATTGCCACCTTCTACCGCTTTGCCCGTGCTATTGATGATATTGCCGATAATCCGGACCTGGAACCCGACGACAAGGTTGTACGTCTGGATGGCTTCGCGACGGCCTTGAAAGACGGTCGGGATGTGGGCGGCGAGTTCGAAACTGGCTTGCGTATGCGCATCAGTCTTCAAGAAACGGATATCCCCACCAGGCATTGTCTAGATCTCATTGACGCCTTCAAACAGGACGCGGTGAAGAACCGTTACGAAGATTGGCATGACTTGATGGGATATTGTATTCGCTCGGCTTCACCCGTCGGACGATACCTCATCGATCTGCACGGCGGATCCGATAACGGGTATGGCCCGTCCGATGCATTGTGTAACGCACTGCAGGTCATTAATCACCTCCAAGATTGCAAAGACGATTTTCTCACGCTGGATCGGGTATATTTGCCGGGTGACTGGATGGGCGACGAGGGCATGGATGTGATGGCATTGGCCGAAGAACGATCCTCGCCTCAGGTGCGTCGGGTTATTAATCGGACATTGTCAGCGACGGAGGATCTCATGGTTGAGGCGTGGAATCTGCCTGTTGGCCTTCGGAACCGGCGATTGGCGATGGAGTCGGCCGCAATTCTCAATATCGCAGACCGTTTGATTGCGCGGCTGCGGACCGAGGATCCACTTGCGACCCGCGTCGCCCTCACGAAACCCGGATACGCTTGGCAATGTATCCGGGGCGTAATCCCCGTTGCCTTTGGGGTGTTGCTGAAGCGCCCCCCTATGTAAACTAGTTGTGGAAGAAACCATTGTGAATGCCGATGTAATGATGCCGTTGGCTGGATTTTCCTTGGCGACGTGGCTCGTTCTGGAATTTTTCCGAGGTGGGTTCTGGCGTGCAGATCAACGACTTTGCGAGAGCGGACGACAATTGTACCAGCCTAGCGTCGTTGCCATCATTCCCGCGCGGAATGAAGCGCCGACCATTGGTCTAACCGTCGCGTCGCTGATGCAGCAGAATTACGCCGGACGGATCCATGTTATTGTCGTTGACGACGGTAGCGATGATGGCACCGCTGATGCTGCTGGAGATTGGCGAAACCTGCAAATAGTTCCCGGCAGTCTCTTGCCGGCGGGATGGACCGGGAAGCTTTGGGCCGTTCATCAAGGGCTGAAACAGGCGGATCTCTGCCTTCCTGATGCCGAATACATCCTAATGACCGATGCGGACATCGTGCACGGACCTGATAACATCGCCCAATTGGTCAATAAGGCGGAAAGCGAGAACCGGCACTTAGTATCTTTGATGGTCAAACTTAGGGCCCAGAGTTTTTGGGAGAAACTTCTGATTCCCGCATTCGTATTCTTTTTCCAAAAGCTGTATCCGTTCCCCTGGGTGAACGATCCGGCAAGTCCAACGGCGGCTGCTGCCGGGGGTTGTATGCTCATTCGGCGCGAGACCCTGCAGCGCGCCGGTGGTGTCGAGCCCATTTGCGATCAACTCATCGATGATTGCGCCATGGGTAGATTAATTAAGGCGCACGGGGCTATCTGGCTCGGTTTGACGGACAAAACCTGCAGTCTACGGGCCTACGATACACTGGATGACATATGGGATATGGTCGCGCGAACGGCGTTCGTGCAACTGGATTATTCGTTGCTATCGCTTATCGGAACAATGGCCGGTATGACGATTATTTATTTAGTCCCACCGGTGGCCGTGTTCTACGGCCTTGCGTACGGGCGTTCCGACATTGCCATTATCGGCGGCGTATCCTGGGCGGTCATGGCCGTGTCCTATTGGCCTACCCTGAAGCTTTACGGCGAACCCATGTGGCGTACCGCTTGGCTGCCTGTCGCTGCCCTATTGTACACCATGATGACGATTTCGTCGGCCCTGCGCCATTGGCAGGGTAAAGGTGGGGGCTGGAAGGGTCGGCACTATGGATGATGACGTTGCCCGTCCTGTCGTGTATCCATTGGCACCATGACAGAACAAGTGGTCATTCATGCATCGGTCGTGACAGCCTCTACACGACCGGAAGTTCACGTTGAGGATATTGTCAAAGCTTCCGGCACGTCTTTCTACTGGGCGATGCGGCGTTTGCCGCCCGCAAAGCGCGCGGCTATGTATGCAATCTATGCATTTTGCCGGGAAGTCGATGACATAGCCGATGACATAGGCGGTCCTGGCACCGAGACTGAGAAACTTGAGAGGCTCAGCCAATGGCGGGAAGAGATCGATCGCCTGTTCGCTGGCAACACCCGTACCCTCGTCGGACATGCGCTGTTGCCAGCAATCGAGAGCTTTCATCTGCGTAAAGAAGATTTCAATGCCGTCATTGCTGGCATGGAGATGGACACCCGCGATCGTGTGCGAATTAAGGATCTCGATGAACTAATACTTTATTGTGATCGTGTGGCATCGGCCGTTGGCCGGCTGTCTACGCGGGTGTTTGGGCTTGACGCGGATACGGGCGACCGTCTTGCCTTCGCCCAGGGCCAGGCCCTGCAGATGACGAATATCCTTCGCGATGTGGATGAAGACGCCGAACGAGATAGGCTCTATCTCCCCGGCGACGTTCTTTCGAACCATGGCATTGCGAGCGTCGAGGATCTGGGTACCGTCATGGGCGACCCACGCCTCCACGATGTTTGCGTGGAACTAGCCAACGGCGCGGCACAGCGCTTTCGTGAGGCCTTGGCGATTATCGATACCTGTGACAGGAAAGACGTACGTCCTGCGGTTATGATGCTTGAGGTCTACAGACGAATTTTGGAAGAACTAATACAGACGGGTTGGACGCCGCCGCGGCGGCGCGTGAGTCTGTCACCCATGGTCAGACTTTGGGTGTTGTTCTGGTACGGTATGTTGTGAACGGTCGGGCGCACATCATCGGTGCCGGTTTATCGGGATTGTCAGCTGCCGTGCGATTAGCCCACTTTGGCATTTCCGTCATCGTCCATGAGTCTGCCGGGCATGCTGGTGGACGTTGCCGGTCGTATTTCGATCGAGAATTAGGTTGCGATTTAGACAATGGCAATCATCTCGTCCTCAACGGAAATCACGCTACACTGGATTTTCTGCGCCTGATTAGGGCTGATGATACCGTCCACATTCCCTCGCCGGCGGATATTCCATTCGTTGATCTCGCCGACGGAATGCGGTGGTCTGTAAGACCAGACAAGGGGCGTACCCCTTGGTCTTTGTTGGCCTCTCAGCGCCGCGTCCCAGGCGCTTCGCTCAAAGATTATCTTCAAAGCTGGCGGATGATGTGGTCCACGGACACCCAGGCCGTCAAGGATGTGATGCCGACCGGAGGCGTCCTATGGCGTCGGTTCTGGGCGCCGCTCATTGTTGCTGTAACAAATACGGATCCAGCAGCGGCGGGTGCCGCCCCAATACGCCAGGTCTTTGCAGAAACATTCGCTAAGGGAGAGGCCGCATGTCGTCCCGTATTTTTTCCGCACGGGTTGAGCCGGTCATTAGTTTCGCCCGCGGTCGATTTTGTAACAACCATGGGAGGTGAAGTGCGTTTCAATCATCGCCTCAAAGGTGCCCACAAGATCAATGATACGGTGACGGCGCTAGAGTTTGGACACGACCAGATCGAACTTTCTGAAAATGATTGCGTGATCAGCACGGTTCCTCCCGCCCTCGCCCGGGAGATGTTTGGCGGCATCGATGGCCCAGATGCTTTTTCGCCGATCGTCAATGGACATTTTAGGCTTAAACAAGCCTTCAATGTGCCCCCGCTTCTAGGGGTGGTTGGCGGAACCGCCGAATGGCTGTTTTCCCGCGGCGATGTGGTTTCGGTCACTGTCAGCGCGGCTGCGTCGTTGGTGGACCTGCCATCAGACACAATTGCGATGCGGTTTTGGGCGGACATTCAAGCCGCCTATGGTCTTGTGGGTGTTCCGATGCCGCCGTTTCGCATAGTCAAAGAGAAGCGTGCCACATTCCTTCAGACCCCCGACCAGCTAAGTCGGAGGCCGGACCTGCGTACCCAGTCGCGAAATCTCTACCTTGCGGGTGACTGGACTGCCACGGGCCTTCCAGCAACGATCGAAGGCAGCATCCGGTCTGGAGCTGCTGCCGCGTCCGTCGCTTTGGATCAAATGAACAAAATTAGCGGAAACACTTGAAATCCGTACAGTTTATTGACACAAAACGATAGATATTAAGATTATGGAAAGCGTCGCCGCTTAAAAGTAAACGGTGGTGATCTGTTCCGGAAGAGCAACGTAAATATGGAAATTCTAAATGGAAGAATTCGACCGTCAGACCTGACAAAGGCGTCAGATGCCCGCGAGATCGACGGGGTCATTGAAGAAGTAAATAATTGGCTCAGTAGTCAACAGGCCGTGGACGGCCATTGGGCGTTCGAGCTCGAAGCCGATGCGACGATTCCGGCCGAATACATCTTTCTGAATCATTTTCTTGGCACTATCGATGATGAGGTTGAGGCGAAGCTCGCCAATTACCTCCGAAGTGTCCAAGAAAAGCACGGCGGATGGCCTCTTTATCACGACGGGGACTTCAACATGAGCGCCTCCGTAAAGGCGTATTTTGCGCTGAAGATGGTTGGTGATGACCCCAAAGCACCGCACATGGTCCGGGCGCGCAAGGCGATTCTGGGGGAAGGCGGTGCTGCGAAGGCAAACGTGTTTACCCGAATTACGCTTGCCCTATTCGAACAGATTCCATGGCGGGCGGTCCCGGTCATTCGTATCGAATCGCTGCTTTTGCCGAAATGGGCTTTGTTTCATACGAACAAGGTGTCGTATTGGTCGCGTACCGTGATGATACCGCTGTTCATCCTTGCTGCTTTGAAACCGGCTGCGGTCAACCCGCGCAGTGTTAATATAGATGAGTTGTTCGTTACGCCTGCCGAGGAGGAAACCTACTATATGGTAAACCCAACGGGCCACTGGCTGGGAGATGCATTCCTGGCCGTTGACCGTTTGATACGGCCGTTTGAGTCGCTGATACCCACGTGGTTGACGAAGCAAGCCATCGAGAAGGCTTTGGTTTTCATGAAGGAGCGCTTGAACAGTGAAGATGGCCTCGGCGCCATTTTCCCGGCGATGGCGAATACGGTGATGTCCTTCCATGCTCTGGGATATGGCAAGGACCATCCGGACTATCAGATAGCCCGCAAATCCATCGACAAGTTATTGGTCTTCCATGACGACTGGGGATACTGCCAACCATGTTTGTCGCCTGTTTGGGATACTAGCCTGGCTGCGCACGCGGTCATGGAAGTCGGCGTCGAAAAAGGGGATCCGATGCTTGAAAAGGCCGCTGACTGGCTGGTGCAGCGGCAGATATTGGACGTCCACGGCGACTGGTTTGAGAAGGTGCCAAATCTTCGCCCCGGTGGTTGGGCTTTCCAATATTGGAACGATCATTATCCAGATGTTGATGATACCGCGGTCGTTGTCATGGCGCTGCATCGCGCTGACCCGCAGAAATATCGCAAGGCTATCGAACGCGGCGTTGAATGGGTTATAGGCATGCAGAGCTCCAACGGCGGCTGGGGCGCTTTTGATGTGGACAACGATCACGACATCCTCCAACACATCCCCTTCGCCGATCATGGCGCGTTGTTGGACCCACCCACGGCGGACGTGAGCGCGCGTTGCCTCGGGATGTTGGCGCAATGCGGTTATGGTCGTGAGTACTCGGTGGTTCGTCGGGTCATCGACTATCTGAAACGGGAACAGGAAGAAGATGGGGCCTGGTTTGGCCGTTGGGGGAACAACTATGTTTACGGAACCTGGTCTGTATTGTGTGCGTTCAACGCCGCCGGCGAAGATATGCAGGCTCCCTATATCCGTAGAGCCGTCGACTGGCTAAAGGGCCGCCAGCAGGCGGATGGCGGTTGGGGTGAAGACTGCGCCAGCTACTGGCAGCATCGTCGCGATGAAGTGAAGACGTCAACGCCGTCACAAACGTCCTGGGCTATCTTGGCCTTAATGGCGGCAGGCGAGATAGATAGTGTTGCCGTCAAAGGTGGCGTTGAGTTCCTCCTAAAGGCCCCCCGAGAGGTAGGTAAGTGGCACGAGGAATACTTTAACGCTGTTGGCTTCCCCAGGGTTTTCTATCTCCGTTATCACGGTTACAGCGCGTTTTTTCCGCTTTGGGCTCTGGCGCGTTATCGGAACCTGAAAAAAGGAAATTCCCAGTATCCTGCACACGGTATCTAAGCTGTGAAGATCGGCGTGATCACCGGCTTGCAACGTGAATCCGCTTGCTTCGATACTATTACCCGCGCGCATTGGGATTTTGAAATATTCACGGGTGTCGGTCCGGAGCGTGCTGCACTCGGAGCGGAAACGTTCATTGACGCTGGCGCTTGCGGCCTACTGAGCTTCGGCGTGGCTGGCGGTTTGACGGCGGGGGGGTCGG
>MDTG01215582.1_pt1 | contig 11277 bp, 13 predicted proteins | sample 811421 | NCBI WGS metagenome assembly MDTG01 (sample SAMN05326645, study PRJNA326480) | marine metagenome | isolation source: seawater | place: Pacific Ocean: South East | collected 2011
TGCAATAAAATATCTTTCATCAAAAGACTCAGTGATGAAAACATTAATTAAAAAGTATAATGATAAAACGCTTACTACACGCAAAGATATTTTTTTTTCATTATGCAAAAGTATAATAGGGCAACAAATTAGTGTTGCAGCTGCAAATTCAGTTTTTTTAAAATTTAAAAAAGTTTGCAAAGGAAAAATTACACCAGTAACTGTGAATAAAAAAAGAACGAGCGAACTAAAAAAATGTGGTTTAAGTAGACAAAAAGTAAGAGGAATTAAAGAGCTCTCAAAAAAATTTTTAAATAAAGCATTTGATCCAAACTTAATTAAAAATATGAGTGATGAAGAAGCAATAGTTTATTTATCTACTCTTAGACAAATAGGGCGATGGTCAGCAGAAATGATTTTACTTTTTACCTTTAATAGAGAAAATATATGGCCTACCCAAGATATTGGACTTTTAAGAGCAATATCTAATAATTATAAAAAGAAATATTTACCTCCAAAAATTTTTGTTGAAAAATTAAAAAAAAGGTTTTCGCCTTATTGTTCAGTTGCTACTTGGTACTTATGGAGATCAATCGATGATGAACCAATACAATATTAATTATTTTTAATAATTTGATTTATCAAGTAATCTAAATTTTTTTTTATATTACCATTTGTAATGGATCTTCCAATAACAATCCAATCAGATTTATATTTAAAAAAGGCATCTTTAGGAGTAGCTATTCTTTTTTGATCTGTATTAGATTTAAATAACTTAATTCCTGGTGTTATTATCTCCTTTTTAAAAAATTTTTTTACATATTTTACTTCTAATGCACTACAAACTAATGCATCCAAGTTTGCCTTATTAGCAAGTTTTGCTTGATGGATAACTAAGTTTTTAAGAGATTTATCATAACCAATTTCTTTTAAATCTTTTTTGTCCAGTGAGGTTAAGGTGGTTACTCCAACAATTTTTGTTTTGCCACAAACTTTTTTTACTGCCTTAAGTGATTGTAATCCGGAGCTTATGTGCACGGTCAAATAGTCTGCTCTAAGATCTTTTAAAGCTAAAACTGCTGATTTCATAGTATTTGGGATATCATTCAATTTAACATCCAAAAAAATAATTTTATTCTTTAAATTAGAAATAAAGTTTCTACCATTTTTGGAATTTAAAAATTCTAGACCAAATTTATAACCAACTTTTATTTTCTTAACCTGAGAATTATGAATGATATTCTTTACTATTTTTATATTTGCAGTATCGCACGCAATAAATATTTTTTTTTTACTTGTCTTCATTTACTCTTTTTAATAAGTCTTTACTTATCTTAAAATGTACTGTCTTTTTTTCTGGAGTATTTACTTTCTCTCCAGTTTTTGGGTTTCTTGAAATTCTCGCTTTTTGAGTATTAATTGACCAAGTTCCAAAACCTCTAAGCTCTACTCTTTCCCCTTTTTTTAAGGAATATTTAATTTCACTAAGTATTATATCAAAGAATTTTTCTAGATCTTTTTTGTAAAAATTTGGATAGTTTTTAAATATTTTTTTAAGTAGCTTAGATTTAACTATTGCCAATTTTTAATCTTTCTTACTTTTTTTTTCTTTCTTATCAAGTTTATCTGATAATGATGAAAATGGCAGTTGCCTGCCTGATAATGGATCTGAGCCCATTTCCAAAGCTTTTTTATTCTGAAGCTCTTCCAATAGTTTAATACTAAGGGAAACCTTTCTTTTTTTTAAATCAATTTCTTGAATAGCAGCATCAATTCTATCACCATTTATAAATCTCGAAGGTCTAGCATCTGCTGCATTGATAGCGATTTGCGATTTTTTAATTTGCACTTCTATATTACTTCCTTCAGGCTTAACAATTAATCCCCTATTATCTGTGTTTATAATTTTTACAGTGAGTGTATCATTAACTTTTTTGTCTTTAAACCATTCAAAAGGATCAGGTTGAAGTTGTTTTAATCCAATTCTAAGTTTTTGTTGATCTGATTTTACCTCTAAAACTACTACTTTTAATTTATCACCTTTTTTATATTTTTTAATTTCATCTTCAGGATTTTTATCATAAGTTAGATCGTTAGCATGTAAAAATCCATCAATATCAAATCCATCAACTTTTAAGTAAATTGCATAATCATTAATACTACTTATTGTACCTTCGATTGATGTATCTACTGGATATTTTTTTTCAAAAAGAGTAAATGGATTTTCTTGAGTTAATCTATGAGATATTGATACTCTTCTTTTTTCCTTATCTATTTCAGTTATAACACATGAAATTTCATCACCAATATTAAACATTTTTTTTGCTGAAGGATTCTTTTTAGTCCAACTTAGTTCACTTGAGTGAAGTAAAGTTGTTAATCCAGCTTCCAATTCACAGAAAGCTCCGAAGTCCATTAATTTAACAACTTTGACCTTATACTCTTTATTAAGTTCATAATTTGAAATATGTTCAAAAGGATCTGGTGACAACTGTTTTATTGAACAGCCAACTTGTTGCTTTTCTTTATCGACAGATATAACTAAGAGGTCGTGTTTTGCACCTATACTAAGCAGTTCATCTGGATGATTAACTCTAGAATAAGATAATTCAGAAGTATGAACTAGTACATCTAATTCTGAATTAACATCAAAAAAACAACCAAAACTACTGTACCCTTTGACAATTGCATTTTTAATCACATCACCAACTTTATATTTTTCAACTATTTTTGCTCTATCTTCTTTTTTATTAGAAGAAATAATTTGTCTTCTTGAAACACATGCATTTCCTCTAACCTTATCTAATTTTATTAAAGCAAATTTTTGTGGTTCATTCATTAAGTGGGAAATATCTTTTAAAGGTTTATCAGAAATTTGAGATCCTGGACAAAACATTAAAGAGCCTGTATCAATATGCTCAACTATGACACCTCCTTTGCATTTACTTGTAATTTTTCCTGTGATTGGCTCATTATTTTCAAAGGCATTTACTAGCTTATCCCAGCCTTTTATTTTGAGTGCTTTGCTTGCTGAAACTACGACTTCTCCATTTTTATCTTCAATTCTCTCTAATAGAACAGAAATTTTACTTCCAACTTTAAGGTCATCAACCAAACCCAAAGATTTAATCTCATTTACATCAACTATAGGCTCAGATTTTAACCCTTCTATAAATAAAAATATAAATTTTTCTGTAATTTTTGTGACCTTTCCATCTATTATCTTACCTTCAGCAAGATTTTTAGTTTTTGAAAGCTGTCCAGTTAAAAGTTCTTTAAACTCTTTCGAGGCTTGAGTTTCTAGGGAATTATAAATTTCCATTAATTTTTAGTTTTCTCTCTATTATTTTTTTTATTTTTAAAAAACATGCACTTTTAGATAAATTTGTCGTATTAATCAAGATAGAATCATGTGTTTTTTTAAGTGGTGATATACGCCTATTATAGTCATTATAATCACGTTTTTTAATACTTTTTAAAACATAACCATAACTAATTTGTTTATCTGACTTAGAAAGTTCTTTATATCTTCTTATAGATCTTGTCTTTAAGTTCGCAGTAATAAAAAATTTAAAATCTGCATCAGGAATGATTTTATATGTAACATCTCTACCATCTAAACATGAACCGTTATATTTTTTAGGAAATTTGTATGCACACTTTATCTGAAAGTTATGAACTATTTTTCTTATACTCAAATTTTTCGCTAACTCTGACGCCAAGACCCCAATATTATCATTAGACAAAGTTTTATTATTTAATTTTTTTAATTTTAAAGATCTAATTTCTTTTTTGATTATCGAAATATTAAATTTTGGACCATGTTTTAATTTTAAGTATGCTAAAAATCTATAAATTTTTCCAGTGTCTAAATATAATAGATTAAAATGTTTTGATATACTTTTTGCCAAAGTACCAGCCCCAGCAGCTGCTGGAGAGTCAATTGCTATCTTAATTTTTTTTTTTAACTTTCTCACTTAACCTTTCCGCCTAAGTTCTTAATTATTTTTAAAAATGAAGGAAAGGATGTCTTGACAGATTCAGGATCAAATATTCTCCAACTACCACCTAGAGAAAGTGCAGATATAACTGCCATCATCATTATTCTATGATCTTTAAAATAATTTTTAATATTAAATTTTTTTTTCAATATTAAGTCAGGGTTTCCAAAAATTGTTATTGATTTCTCAGTAGACTTTATCTTGACACCCATAGACTTAAGTATTTTTGCAGCTAGTTTTAATCTTGGACTCTCTTTTTGATTTAACTCAGACAGATTGTTAAAATACGAAACACCTTTAGCTTTAGCTGCTACAAGAAAAATTACTAAAAATTCATCTATAGCACTGGAATTCAATTTAGTAGGGCACTTGATTCCTTTCAAATTTTTTGTATTTTTTACAAATATATCTGAGCACCTTTCTCCATTTAAAATTTTAATATTTCTTAATTTTATTTTCGCTCCCATTCTATTTAATATTTTAATTATTCCCATTCTTGAAGAATTAATATTGATATTCTTTAAAAGTAAAGTTGACTTCTTTGATAAAATTGTAAGAACTATAAAAAAAGCTGCTGAACTAATATCGCCTGGTATATTGAAATCTATTTTTTGTATTTTTTTTGGTTGTGATAATTTTATTAAATCAAAATCATTCCCTTTTATTAATTTAATTGGTAAATTTAAACTTTTAAACAATATTTCAGTATGATCTCTTGATTTTTTTGCTTTTATGATCGTTTGTCCAGGCGTATTAAGAGATGCCAACATAATACAACTTTTACATTGTGCGGACCCTCTATTCTCTAAATAATTTATAGGTCTTAGAAATTCACTTCCTTTAATAAATATTGGTAACTTATCTTTATTTTTTGGATAAAAGTTTACTCCAATTTTTTTTAGAGGTTCTATAACTCTTGAGAAATCTCTTTTAGATAAACTTTTATCACCAGTAATTTTAATTTTATATGGAGACTTTATTAATAAAGCGAGTATTAATCTACCAAGAGTGCCTGAATTACCTGCATTTAAAACTATATTTTTCTTAAATTTAAAACCATTTATTCCTCTTCCATAAATATAACAATTATCCTTTGAGTTTAATATTTTTACACCCAATTTTTTAAGACATCTTATTGCATCCTTAACATCATCAGATTTTAAAAGATTTTTTGCCCTAGACACTCCTAAAGCCTGAGAGGAAATTAAAGCCCATCGTATTGATAGACTTTTGTCGCCATCAACAACAATTTCTTTGTTAAATTGCCCTATTTTCTCTTTTATTTCGATAAATTTTCTCTGCATTAAATATTAATTAATTTTAAATGCGTCGCCGAAATAAGCATTTCTAGCTTTAGAATTATTTATTAATTCTTTTGGGGTTCCTTGAGCTATAATTTTACAGTTTGATAATATCATTGCTACATCCACGCAAGATAACAAATCTCTAGCCTGATGATCACAAATAATAATTCCAATTCTTTCTTCTGTTTGTAAATTTACTATAATTTTTTGCAACATCTGAATTGTTAAGACATCAAGGGCAGCAAAGCACTCATCCAATAATAATATTTTTGGATCACCAAGAAGTGCAATTGCAATTACTAATTTCTTTTTCTGTCCTCCTGACAAGTAAGAAGATTTAATATTCCTAACATAGTCAAGTTCAAACTTTGAAATCAAATACTCAATTTTAGAGTTTTGTTCTCTTGGATCGTTAATTAAAATTTGAGCAATTGCTTTTAAATTATCATAAGTTGTTAAATCTGAAAAATAACCACCATATTGAGGTACGTAACCTATATTAAATTTTCTTGTACGCATATAAATAGGAAAATTTGTGGCATCATTATTACCAAATAAAATTTTTCCAAATTCAGGTTTTAAAAGGCCTGTGATTAAATTAAAGATTGTTGATTTGCCAGCACCATTTGGACCTAGTAATCCAAGAATTTCACCCCGATTAACTTTTATTGAAACATTGTCTAAAATTTTTCTATCTCCAAATGACTTTGAAATATTTTTAAGCTCTAATAATGGTTCATTTTTTTTAAAGGATTTAATTCTAAATTTTTTAATAATTGCCATTTTCTATAATTTCTACTTTTACTTTTTTTTGATCTTGTAACATATAAATCTTTGATTTTTTACTTACAAGATCAATATCAACTACATCTGCAGTAAGCTTATTTTTTTTAACTTTATAAACAATATTATCTTCGATTTTTACCTCTTTATTTGCATAATTAAGATAGATTTTTTCACTAGTTACATTATGTTCATTATAGATTAATTTTACACTATCATAAAACAAAGTATTCAAATCAAGTTTGTTATATATCGCATGGTCAGAATAGATAAAAATTTTATCTGCATCATTTAGAGTAATTACAGCATTTACAGTGTCAAGGTTAAGTACATTTTCATTTTCTTCAGAAATTTGACCAAAGTCTGATGTAATAACATAGCTATTGCCCTCTTTATCAGAAGCAGTATATTTTAAGTCAACAATTCTATTTTCAACATTTGGTTTTAATTCTTGATTAGTTTTTAAAACATCAACTTTTAAAGTTTCAAAATAATAAGAATAAGCGATAAAAATTATTAATAATATTAAACTGAATAATCCAATTTGAATAAATATTTTTTTATTCATCAATTTATATTGGCATTAAGAATATTGTGAATATGTATAATACCTACAGTAAAATTTATGTTTTTGTTTTTATGTACGCATAAGCAGGTAATTTTCTTTTTTGATGTCATTATGCTTAAGGCTTTGGCTGCAAGTTCATTTTGTTCAATAGATATAGGATTTTTAGACATGATTTTACTTAAAGATAAATTTTGAAAATCTTTATTTTTTTGCAAAACTCTTTTAACATCTCCATCAGTAATTATTCCTACAGTTTTTTTATATTTATTTCTAACAACTAATACACCCAAGTTTTTTTTTGATAAAATTTGTAAAGCATTTTTCATATTTGATTTTTCATTTATATAAGGTACTTGTTTTCCTTTAAACATAAGATCCTCAACAGTTTTTAATTTTGTACCCAAAGTTCCTGCTGGATGAAATTTTTTGAAATCTAATTTTCCAAAATTTTTAGAGTTCATTGATGCGATTGCAAGCGCATCTCCTATAGCTAGTTGTGAAGTAGTTGAAGAAGTGGGAACTATTCCATGACCCGACTCTTTTACTTCAGGAATATAAATTTTAACATCAGATGATCTATAAAGAATAGAATTTTTTTTTGATACTATTCCTATTAATGTGATTTTATTTCTTTTTGCATATTGAATTACTGGCTTTAACTCCTCTGTTTCACCTGAATTACTCAATAAAATAAGTAAATCTTTTTTGGAAATGCTTCCTAGATCACCGTGTGAACATTCACTAGCAGATAAAGCGAAAGAGGCGCAACCCACAGAGGATAAGGTACTACTTATTTTCGAACCTATAATAAAACTTTTTCCAACACCACAAAGTATTATTTTTTGTTGACAGCTTGATATTAACTTAACTGCTTGATCAAATGAATTATTCAAAGAATTTTTTAATTTTTTTAACGCTTGTATTTCCAAATTAATTACTTCTTTACCAATATTTTTAAAATTATTTTTTTTCATTTTTAATGCTCAAATGTAGAAATTTTGTATCCTGCTATTTCCATATCTACAAGTATTGGTATAATTTTAATACTTTTCTTAAATAGTTCTATTCTTTTTTCTCTAGACAGCATATTTATTAATTTATTTTTTATCTCAAACAAAAATTCTGTATCCTGAGCGGCATAACTAATTTGTTTATCTGAAAGATTTGGGTTACCCCAATCGCTTTGCTGCTCCTTTTTTGAGATATCTTTACCACAAATTTCTTTTACAAGATCTTTATAACCATGATTACTTGAGGCAGTTCTTGCAATTTTTGATGCAAGTTTTGTACAAAAGATATTTTCTACATTAATATCTAAGTGATATTTTAACCAAAGTAGATCCTGTCTAGCATAATGCATTATAAATTGAATATTCGAATTTTCTAAGACCTTTTTTAAATTTGGAGCCTCGTAATTATCTCTATTAAGTTTTATTAAATAATATTTTTTTGATTCCAGACCTAGTTGAATTAAAGTCAGAGGGTCTCTACCAAGCACCAAACCTAGTGCCTCACAATCTAAACCGATAGACTTTTCGTTTGATAAATCAATATCATTTGGTAAATCGTGTTCAAATATTTTGATGTTATTCATATTCTAATTTATATATATAAAGACAAACAATATTGTCTATTTTTTGATAAATGATAAGAAAAAAATTACTAATCTTTGGAGCTAGTGGCCAAATTGGCAGATATTGCATTAGAAAATTTACAAAAGAAAATTATAAAGTTACTGCTGTTACAAGAAACAAGCACCAAAAAGCATATATTTTAAAAACCCAAGCTCCTATTGGTTATCTTGATATAGAGCAGTGTGATATTTTTGATGAAAAAAAAATTGAGAATTTAATATCTCAATCAGATATTTGTATAAATTTAGTTGGAATTTTATTTGAAAAAGGAAAAAAAAATACATTTGAAAATATTCATTTAAAATTTCCTAAAATGATTGCCAAAATTTGTGCAAGAAATAATAAGCATTTTATACATTTATCAGCTCTTGGATTAAATGATGCAATAGATTCTCAATATGCTTTGAGCAAGATAAAAGGTGAAACCGAAATAAGAAAAAATCTTCCCTCCGCAACAATTATAAAACCCTCTATAGTTTATAGTGTTGATGATAAGTTTACTACAAAGTTTATGGGACTTTTAAATCTACTCCCTATATTTCCCCTATACTATAACGGAAATACAAAATTTTGTCCTATTCATGCTTCTGATCTATCAAATATAATTTATAGTATTATTAATAAAGAAATTTATCATAAAGATATTGAAGCAATAGGTCCGGAAATAATAACTTTTAAAGAGATTTTGCAAAAGATATTAGTAGCAATAAATAAAAAAAGACTTTTGTTACCATTACCTTTATTTTTAGCAAAAATTAGTGCATCGATGTTTGAACTTTTACCTTCCCCATTAATTACAAATGATCAACTAAAATTATTAAAATATGATAACATAAAATCAAAAAATTCGATTACAAATTTTGATATTGGATTGCCGAGTAAAATTTTTTTTGAAAGTGGAATTAAAGAGTATGCATATAATTGGCGTGAGGGCGGAAAATATTCTTTAGAAAATAATAAATGAGGAAAAGATGATAATAAATATAGTTTATGTAATAATTTTATTAATATTAATATATGTCTTATATATTGCGATTAAAGCGATAAATACGGGTATGGAAGCAAAAAGTTCTAATAAATTACAAAGCGAAAATACAATAGAGGATGAGCTAAAAGATAGTATGAGACAAAATATTACTGATGAGCTTATTAAACTTGATGGCTTATTAAAATCAGAAGTTATAACTAAAGAGGAGTTTGAAAAAGCAAAAAAAAAGTTATTAGATAATTAATTTTTAAGCAGATTTTATTTTCTTATCTATAAATTTTGGAACTTCATCGTTATTTTTTTCTGCTGCATCATCTTTTTTACCTTTTGGCTGAAAAGCGTATAGCAAATGTAATTTACAATACGAAAAATCTTTAAGAGATGATCGGCCACAAAAATAAAAAGATTTTTCATTTGGATGCCCTATAGGCCATTTACAAGTATTATCATCTAAGTCTTCAAGTTGCTTTGGATTTTCTGGTTCAAAATCATTCTCTATCAATAATGATTTAAATCTAGACCTTGATATTTTTTTGGTTTTATCATTAGACTGCTTAAAATCCTTTTTTACATTATAATTATTTTTTTCGTTATAATTTTTTGTTTTTATTTTTAGAGATAAATTTAGTCTATGAGCTTTACCAATAACTGCATTTCTACTGAGGCCACCAATTATTTCAGCAATTTGACTAGCTGTCTTGCCTGTGCCCCAAAGTTCTTTTAATTTATTTACTTTTTCCTCAGTCCAACTCATTTATATACTATATATAGTAGTTTAAATTTTAACATATACTATATAAATACACATATAAAAATTAAGAAAACAAGTATTTTTTTTGTTTTTTTAACAAAATTTAAAAAAAAAAGATAAACATATTTACTAATGGTTGAATTACAAAAAAGATATAAAATCGGTGTACGTCAGTTTGGTAGAATTAATTACGTAGGCCTAGTTGCATTATGGAATAGAGAATGTAGTAGATTTTTTATAGTATGGGCTCAAACTCTTTTATCCCCATTAGTTTCAAGTTTATTATTTTTATCAGTTTTAACATTGGCACTTGGTAATGACAGAGGCGATGTTTTGGGCTATTCATTTATTACATTTTTAGCACCAGGATTAATAATACAATCTATGATACTTCAAAGTTTCTCACATTCAGTGAGCTCGTTTATGATTTCAAAAATGCAAGGAAATTTAGTTGATATACTCTACGCACCCTTATCATCATTTGAGGTTTCTTTTGCAATTATAATGGCCGCTGTAACAAGAAGTATATTAATTGGATTTATATCTATAGTTGTATTTATATTTATAGTTGAATTACCTATAAAAAATATTTTTTATATTTTGTATGCTGCTTTTTTCGGATCATTCTTTATTGGAAGTTTAGGTTTTATAACTGGTTTGTGGGCTACAAAATTTGATCATACTGCAACTGTTACAAATTTTATATTACAACCATTGAGTTTTTTATCAGGAGTTTTTTATACAATTGATAGATTACCAGAATTTTTTCAAACTATAAGTTCTGTAAATCCTTTTTTTCACATCATTAATATTTTTAGATATGGTTTTTTAGGTAAATCGGATGGAGATATGTCATTTGGTATGATTTATATACCACTTTTAGCTTTGGTAGGATGGCTTGTTTCATTTTATTTGTACAAAAAAGGTTATAAAATAAAATCTTAATCATGTCATCTTTAGCTAAGAATTATAATAGAAGAAAAATTTCCTTCACCAGAGGTAAGGGCAGTTATTTATATTCGGCAAATGGAAAAAAATATTTAGATTTTATTCAAGGTATTGCGGTTAATTCTTTAGGTCACTCAAATAAATATCTTATTAAGGCAATTAATAGTCAAGCAAACAAGGTTTGGCATGTGTCTAATGCATTTATAATCCCTGAAGGTGAAAAATTAGCAAAAAGACTAACACAAAAAACTTTTGCTGATGCAGTTATTTTTCAAAATAGTGGAGCTGAAGCTACTGAAGTAGCAATAAAGGTAGCTAGAA
>MDTG01422773.1_pt1 | contig 11277 bp, 10 predicted proteins | sample 811421 | NCBI WGS metagenome assembly MDTG01 (sample SAMN05326645, study PRJNA326480) | marine metagenome | isolation source: seawater | place: Pacific Ocean: South East | collected 2011
CGGCCTTCTGGTTGATGATGACCAGCGAGGGCAATATGTTCCTCATCTGGATGGCGATCGTAATCCCCTTCGGGATTTTCTATGCCGCCGTTTATGGCCCGGAAGCCGCTCTGTTCTGCGAGTTGTTTGACGCCAAAGTGCGCTACACCGGCATCTCGTTCGTCTATCAATTCTCAGGGATATTCGCCAGCGGCCTGACCCCGATGATTGCCACCGCACTGATGCGCAGCAGTGACGGGCAACCGTGGACAACGTGCCTGTATGTGTTGTTCGCCGGCGCGGTGAGTGCCTACTCGGCCTGGTGGATTGGTAATCGCAAGAAATCAACAACAGCAGCGCCGCGAATGTCTACGGCGCCGGTCACCAACAACTAAGCCACAGACCTGAAAGTTGGCTGATACAAGCCCCGCTGCGTTAATCCGCTGCGGGGCTTTTGCTTACCCGAACAACGCTGGCACCATCGCAGGGCCAATGCTGGCTCTTGGCCAAACGAGCTTGCCGACTAAACTGTGTACACCTCTCCGTAGGAGAGCGGCCCCCCTTCCGAACTGCGCCTTGCACCTGACATGCAGATCGAGAATCGCTGAAAACAATAACAATCCGCCCCAATTTGCTCAGCTGAGGAATCATCAGCCGGGTTGATTGCCGTGCGCTTGCAATGGAGCCGAATTATCGATCACTGATTTCTGAGGTAACTGCCATGACCGCCTACCCAACCCTGAAAGAGATGGGCATTAGCGCTGTAGAATCAATCAAACGCTTCAGTTTGCGCCAAGAGCGTGACCGCGATGTACTGAAGATCTACTTTGAGCGTCCGGCCAGCTCATTGCGAGCACACAGCCAGAAGTTCACCTTCGCTCATCCGCGCACAGCCATCCCGGGCCAGAGTCGGCACAGCCAGGCTTACGCTGAGTTGAGCAACAGCAGCCCGGTATTATGCAGCGCACTGGCAGAACTCAAACAACTGACCACAGCTGAAGTCCCGCAACTCTCGCCCAAGGCCGAGGTATTGCAGGATCTCCAGCATCTGGAACGCGTGATGGAAGGCAAACTGGCCGAGATTCGCCAGAAAATCGAATGCCTGGCCTGAGTGTCAGGCCTGTGCGGGCGCAGCGGGTTGAGCCATCTGCGCCATTTTGCTAGCGAACAGCTGGGCCATCGCCTCGGAGTCACCACCGGCTTCATCCAGCGCCTCAACTACAGCCTGCAAGGTAGGCAAGGTCTTGGCCAGCAAGGCCTCGACATATTGCTCCGGTGTTACCTGTGTATGCGCCTCATAGCGCTGAAACAAATCACTCAGCTGGCTGTTGAGGGCAAGGGTCAGAGTCGTGTTCGACATGCGGGAAGCCTCTTTATTGTTTCTGTCTGGCCCCATCCTTAGCGCGCACGCGCGCCTGCCATAGAGCCAGTTGTACTGCAGTTTTGGCTCCAGCCCCGGCAAAGCTCCACTGTTTAAGCCCGTTTCTGGCCCATCGTTGAATGCCAACTGGCCCCTGCCCCTGATCAATAGCGCCCATAGAATCGGTTGAACTCATTCCGTTTCAGAGGCACTGCGCATGACTGATCTGACCCTTGAATCTGCCAGTCGGCTGGTCTCTGCCCGTGAACTGTTCGGTATCGACAGCAACATGCGCGTACCGGTCCTGCTCAAGCACGATCACCAAGTGCCGGAAATCGACAGCGCCTACCGGTTTAATCCGGAAGTCACGCAAGCGGTGTTGGCAGGTTTTACCCGCAACCGTCGGGTGATGCTTCAGGGCTTGCACGGCACGGGCAAATCAACCCATATCGAGCAGATAGCGGCGCGGCTCAACTGGCCTTGCGTGCGGGTTAATCTGGACGGTCACATAAGCCGCCTGGACTTGATCGGCAAGGATGGGATTGTGTTGCGGGACGGCAAACAGGTCACCGAATTTCAGGAAGGCATTCTGCCGTGGGCACTGCGCCGGCCAGTGGCGCTGATTTTCGATGAGTACGATGCCGGGCGCCCGGACGTGATGTTCGTTATTCAGCGCATTCTTGAGCGCGACGGCAAACTCAACTTGCTCGACCAGAATCAGCTGATCACCCCGCACCCGCAGTTTCGCCTGTTCGCCACCTCTAACACGGTCGGTTTGGGCAACCTCAATGGTTTGTACAGCGGCACACAAGTGCTCAATCAAGCGCAGCTCGACCGCTGGAATATCGTCGCCTGCCTGAACTACCTGCCCCCAGCTGAGGAGCAGGCAATTGTAGCCGCGCGGGTTCCGCAACTGCTTGCCCTCTACCCTGCACAACTGCTTGAGTCCATGGTGGCGGTGGCAGGCCTGACCCGTGAGGGCTTTGCCTGTGGCGACCTATCAACACTGATGTCGCCACGCGGTGTAATTGCATGGGCCGAAAACACTGAGATATTCGGTGATCCGGCGCTGGCATTTCGCCTGTCATTTCTCAACAAGTGCGACGAAGCCGAGCGCAGCATTGTCGCGGAATACTACCAGCGCTGCTTCGATGATGAACTGCAAGAATCGGCGTTGCCGCACTTGGCGCTGGCGTGAGCAGTGACATGCAACAACCACGACGCGAGAAGCGCCAACAGCAACTCGAAGAGCTGTGCGCTGCGTCTCTGCGGGCGTTTTCCGGAGAGCGTCGCGTGCGCTATCGCGGCGCCCGGCTGGAAGTCGACGGCCAGCGCGTTGCGGTGCGCGCACCGCATCTGCACCCAGATCCACAACAGGATAACTTTGCGGCCTACCGCGCCGTCGCCGACAGCCTGGCGCTGAAACTCAAGCACAGCGACCGCGCGCTTTTGCACACGCAATTACCTGCGCATCCGATTGCCCGGCTGGTATTCGAACTGCTTGAGCAACTGCGCGTTGAGTCACTGGTGAGTGACTGCCATCCGGGTATGAAACGTAATCTTATGCAGCGCTACGGCAACTGGAGCCAGCAGTTTCTGGACTCAGGGCAAACCGAAGGGCACGTCGGTCTGATGCTCTTCACTGTGGCGCAAATGAGTTGGTTCCTGCTCTGCGGCGGGCGCGCCAGCGAGCAAACTGAAATGCTCATTGAAGCGCCGCGCCTGAGCCTGCTCGGTCACTTCGGCGCACACTTCGGACTGTTAAGGCGAACGCGTAATGAGCAACTGCGCTTCGGTGAACATGCGCTTTGGATTGCCGATAAAGTGGTCGAGCTGCTGGATCAGCTTGATGCAGAACTGCTCAATAACGATGAACGCAAAGTCTCGGAAATTGCTGAAAAATCGCACCTAGCTTTTGCCTTGCTGCTCGACAGTGAGAGCGATGCAACGGGCGATGAGCGCGCCACGACATCTGGCGCAGGCAGCACACGCAACGGCCACGACGCGTTCACCTACCCGGTTTTCAGCCGCGACTATGATCGCGAGTTGAACGCCGCGAATCTGGTGCGCAGCGACCTGTTAAAGCAGCTTCGCCAACGCCTCGACCAGCGCGCTGCCGAACAAGGCCTGAATCTGCCAAGACTGGCCAGACGCCTGCGTAACCTACTGGCCGAACCGCAACGTGATGGCTGGGCATTTGCTCAGGCGGACGGTCAAATAGACGCTGGCAGACTCAGCCGCCTGATCATAAGCCCCGAACAGCGCGAGATATTTCGCCATGAACGCGAGCGGCCGCACAGCGATTGCTGCGTGACCCTGCTGGTCGACAACTCAGGCTCAATGCGCAATCACATTGAGTCGATTGCGTTACTGGTCGATACCTTGAGTCGCGCCCTTGAGTTAGCCGGCGCCAAGAGCGAGATCCTTGGCTTCACCACTGGCCAGTGGAATGGCGGACGACCGCTTAAACGTTGGCGCGCAGCAGGCCAACCGGCCAATCCTGGCCGTTTAAATGAGCTTGAGCACCGCGTATACAAAGACGCCAGCACCTCTTGGCGCAAAGCGCGGCCAAGCATTGCGGCGCTGCTGAAATCGGATCTGTTCCGCGAGAGCGTCGACAGTGAAGCCTTGCTCTGGGCGCATCAGCGATTGCGCCGCAGTGATGCCAAACGGCGCATCCTGATCATTATCAGCGACGGCTGCCCAATGGACAGCGCCACCCATCAAACCAATGATCAGGACATTCTCGACCTGCACCTGAAACAGGTCGCACGGCAGATCGAGCAGCAGCCCGGCGTGGAATTATATGCGTTGGGCGTGGGCCTGGATCTTAGCAACTACTACCAGAACAGCCTCGAGCTGGACTTGTCACAGAGCTTCGACAACCGGGTTTTCGACGAGATTTTACAGCTCTTGCACACACGTCAGTAGGCGTGCACCATCGCTGCCAACTGGCCCCTTCAGCGCCCCCTTTTACGCTCATGAAAATGAGTCATTTTTTGGTGCAAACAGCTGATTTAGAGCGATTTATTGCCCCTAAACCGCGCACTTCAAACTGGCCCCAGACAGGCGCTTGATGTGGCCCTAAACAGACCTCAAACACAGGCGGATTATTGGTCCCGGTCAAACGTAAAGACGGGAAAATAATGCGGCATCGCAGACATTAGCAGCACTGCAATGCAGCACACGTCTCTTCGGTTTTGCTCGAGTTTGGTCCCAGGATTTTGGAAACCGCTCGGCCTGCACTTTCGTAATCCAAAACAACTAGAACGGAGTACGCAGTTATGACAACCAGCAAACAGTTCACCCGACCGCTCGCCCTCGCCATGTGCCTACTGGCATCTGCGCTTGGCAGCAGCATGACCCACGCGAAGACCTTCCGTGTTGCAGTGGGCGACGGTGCCGGCGGCACCCAACACGAACTCGGCCTGAAGTTTGCTGAGGAGCTGAAAGCCCGTACCAACGGCAAGGATGAAGCCAAGCTATTTCTCAATGGCCAACTTGGCAGCGAAGAAGACACCGTCAGCAACGCCGCAATGGGCACCCTCGACTTCTCGATTCTGGCGATCAACAACGTCACACCGTTCTCGCCCTCCGTTGGCATTCTGACCATGCCCTACATGATCCAGAGCCTGGATGATGCAGTGGCCATGACGCAAAGCGACATCGGCAAGCAGTTGATCGACAACACCGTGCGCGATGCCGGTGTGCGGATCATCGGCTGGGCTTACTCGGGTTTCCGGGTACTGACCAACTCGAAAAAGCCGGTGAACACCGTCGCCGACCTCAAGGGTTTGCAGATTCGCGTACCGAAAAACGAAATCATGATCGACACCTATCGCGCCTGGGGAATTAACCCAACGCCAATGGCCTGGTCGGAGACGTTTACCGGCTTGCAACTGAAAGTGGTCGATGGTCAGGACAACCCGTACCTGACTGTGAACGCGATGAAGTTCGACGAGGTGCAGAAGTACGTCACCAACCTGCGCTACCTGTTCTCCATTGAACCGCTGATTGTCAGCGAGTCGATGTTTGAAGAGCAGACGCCTGAAATGCAGCAGATCATTCTGGATGCAGGCAAAGCTGCCACCTTGCACAGTGAAAAGTGGCTGGTTGCGCAAGAAGATAAGATCAAGCAAGAGCTGACCGCCAAAGGCATGGTAATCACCGACCCGGCCAATGGCGAGAAAGAATGGATCGATCTGGCAGTCAGCAAGGTGTGGCCTAAGTACTACGAGCAAATCGGCGGTAAAGATCAGGTCAATGTCGTGCTCAAGGCCCTGGGCCGCGACACCATCTAAACCGTCAGGTGCCGGCAACCCCGGCACCTGTCCCCCTTTCCCTGGTCACGGTCTGCGGCGAACTTGCTGTTCGCTGCGGGCTAATTGCTCACGCAGCACAACGCCCGCTTCGACCCTGAAGCCGAGCGTTCAGGAAGGCGATCATGAAACCTGCCAGCCGCTTCTTCAAAATCATCGACAACCTCGAGAATTACATTTGCCGGGTCCTGTTGGCCCTGTTTGTAATTATCCTGTTTGCGCAAATTCTCAGCCGTAACCTGTTCAATCACTCCCTTTCATGGACCGAGGAATTGGTTACCTACATGTTTGTCTGGTTCGCATTCTTCGGCGCCAGTTACGCGGCCAAATTAGCCGCACACAACCGCGTTACGTTCCAGTTCAAGTTGATGCCACGCAAGGTTGCTGTAGCGCTGGAAGCGCTGTCGGATTTGATCTGGGTCTGCTTCAACTGCTATTTCGTCTACCTCAGCGTGATGTTCTTCATGAAGGCCAATGTCTTCTGGAAATCGCAGACGCTGGGCATCCCGATGAAGTACCTGTATCTGGTTCTGCCAATTGCGTTCACCTTGATGACCTTGCGCGTCCTTCAGGTCAACTATTACAAGCTGGTCAAGGGCATCGATATTCGCGACCCGGAAGCCCAGGAACTGGAAAAAATCATTCAGGACTCCCAAGCCAAAAACACCCGCGAAGTAAACCAGTTTCAGGAGCGGGTCCATGGTTGATACCACGATCGTCTATATCCTTTTCGGCTCCTTCATTCTGCTGTTGCTGATAGGCACGCCCATCAGCATTTCATTGGCAGTATCGGCCCTGGCCTCGTTTCTTTATCTGGGTGAGAACCCGATCAAGTTCGTTCAGATTGCCTTCACCTCAGTGGGCTCATTTCCACTGATGGCACTGCCGGCATTTATTCTCGCCGGCGCACTCATGGAGGCAGCCGGTATTTCCAGGCGACTGGTAACGCTGGCCGAAAGCTTTGCCGGGCCGATTACCGGTGGCATGTCTGCCGCAGCCGTACTGGCTTGCCTGTTCTTCGGTGCAATCTCGGGCTCAGGTCCCGCGACCACGGCTGCCGTCGGCATGCTGATGATTCCGGCGATGGTCAAGCGCGGCTACGCCAAAGGTTACGCGTCGGCCGTTACGGCCTCATCCGGCGGCCTTGGCATCATTATTCCGCCATCGATTCCGATGGTGATCTTCGGGATCTCGGCCATGGGCATGCTGCCACCGCCGGCTGCGGTGGAGAAGTACGGCGCCTTTGACACCGTGTCGATTCCCAAACTGTTTATTGCAGGTGTGGTGCCCGGCTTGATGCTGGCGGGCGGCTTGCTGATCATGAATTACTTTCGCTGCAAAAAACTCGGTTACACCGGCAGCAACGATGGCTGGTCAGGCAGCAAGATACGCAAGGCCATGCGCGATGGTTTCTGGTCGATGCTGGCGCCATTCGTGATTCTCGGCGGCATTTACACCGGGCTGTTTACGCCGACCGAATCTGCCATCGTGGCAATTTTCTACACCTTGTTTGTCGGCCTGTTCATCCATAAGGAACTGCGTTTACCGGAGATTTTCAAATCGCTGGAAACCACCACCTGGATCACCGGCAGGGTGCTGGTGATTCTGTTTACCGCCACAGTGTTCGGCCGCTTGTTGGTAGAAAATCAGATTCCGGCGGTGGTGGCCGACTCAATGTTGAGCCTGACGGACAACATCTACCTGATCTGGATTCTGATCATCGGGTTCCTGCTGTTTGTCGGCATGTTCATGGAAACGCTGGCTGCGATCATGATTCTGACACCGGTGATTCTGCCAATCACCTACACGCTGGGGATCGATCCGGTGCACTTTGGCATCGTCCTGATCTGCTGCCTGAGCATCGGCTTCATGACGCCGCCCATGGGCGAGAACCTGTTCATTGCCTCGGGTATTTCGGGGACGGCCATTGAAGACATCTCGAAACGGGCATTGCCATTCGTGGCCATCCTGACCATCGCGACCTTCATTATCGCCTGCGTTCCCGCCATAACCCTGACCTTGCCCAGACTGCTTGGCTACTGACAACCACATGGTGCTGGCGACCCGCGATACAGGTCGCTGAGCACAGCGCCAATCAGTAGCCAGGCGACACCATGCAACTGCTAATGGGCTCACTACGGTGAGCCCGTTTTCGATTCAGGGCTGCTCCAGTGCATCGACCAATGCCTTGAGAAACCGCGCGGCCTCGCCTCCCGTAACGGCGCGGTGATCGAAGGTCAGCGACAACGGCAAAATCGGGTGCACCACGACCTTGCCTGCAACCGCAACGGGTTCGTCACGGATGCCTCCGGCGCCGATGATCGTCACTTGCGGCGGGACAATGATCGGGTTGGCGTAACGGCCAAACAGCATGCCGAAGTTCGACAGCGTGATGGTCGCGCCCATCATTTCCTGCGGCGGAATCGAGCGCGCCTTAACATCCGCGCGCAAACGCGCCATGCCCTCTTTCAGGTCCTCGGCGCTACGCGCGCCAACATCACGCAGCACCGGCACAAACAGGCCATCGGGGCTATCAACCGCAATGCCAAGATCCAGGCTCTGATGCTGCTTGATCGACAGTGACTGACCGTCAAACCAGCTATTGAGTACCGGCTCGACTGTACAGGCCTGAGCGATTGCCTGAGCCAGCCGCACCATCGGGTCACGCGCTTGCTTCCAGCGATGCAAGTCGGCATCGCCGACGATCACCACCGGCACCACTTGCGCATGCGAGCGCGCCATATTGATGGCCATACTGCGGCGCACTCCGCGCAGTTTCTCCCCGCCGAATTTATCGCGTGCCGTCTGGCTTGCCGCCTCGACATCCGCTCTGGTGATCAGGCCATTGCTGCCGCTGCCGCTGAGCCCGTCGAGATCAACGCCAACCTGCCGCGCAAACTGGCGCACGGCAGGCGTCGCACGTGCGGCCGCATGCTCACGGGTCGACGGCGCTGCACCGATGAAAAAGTGATCTTCCTGCTCGGCTTTGCCGCCGTCCAGGCGCCCGACCCCGGTGCCGGCATCCGCTTCGCCTTCATACGCCAACAGCGGCTCACCGACATGCAGAATATCGCCCTCGTTGCCGAAGGTTTTCAGCACCACGCCATCATAAGGCGCGGGAATATCGACAATTGCCTTGGCGGTTTCGACCGAGACCAGCAACTGATCTGCCTTGACCGTATCGCCCGCGGCGACATGCCACTGAACGATTTCTGCCTCCTGCAACCCCTCACCCAAATCGGGCAATTTGAAGTTCTTCATACGGCTCTCCTGCACAGTTGAGCGCTGGCTATCAGGCGTATTCGAGCACCTCGGTGCACGCACTGAGAATGTCTGTCACCGCGGGGATGTAGAGTTGCTCCATCCGGTACAAAGGCGGCGGAATATCCGGCGCGGTTACGCGGACGATGGGCGCCTGCAAATCCAGCCATGCGCGCTCATACAAACCGGCGGCAATCTCACTGCCAACCGCGCAACTCTTCGGCGCTTCGTGAACAATCACGCAGCGTCCGGTTTTGCGCACCGAAGCCTGCAGCGTGTCCATGTCCAGTGGTTTGACGCAGGCCACATCAATCACCTCGACAGAAACGCCCTGCTCGCTCAGCGCTACCGCCGCCAGCAGGCTTTCATGCACGCTGGCGCCCCAAGTGATGAGGGTCAGGTCTGCGCCTTCGCGCAAGGTGAAGCAGGTGTCCAGTGGCAAGCGTTTGCCATCGTCCACCAGCGGTTGCGGGTTCATCCGGTACAGCCGCGTCGGCTCGAGAAACACCACCGGGTCCGGATCGTCGATGGCCGCGAGTAACAGCCCATATGCTCTGGCCGGCGATGAAGGAATGACCACGCGCAAGCCGGGAATCTGCGCAAACATCGCCTCGGTGCTCTCGCTGTGATGTTCCGGCGCGCGAATACCGGCGCCCATTGGCGTGCGTAACACCAACGGGCATGTCAGCCGGCCACGCGTGCGGTTGCGCATGCGGCTGGCATGCGACACCAGATGATCCAGTGCCGGGTAGATAAAGCCCATGAACTGGATTTCCATGACCGGTTTCAGCCCCTGCGCCGCCATGCCGACCGCCAATCCGCTGATCATGGTTTCGGCCAACGGTGTGTCGATCACCCGCTTCAACCCGAATGCATCGCGCAAACCCTGAGTGGCGCGAAAGACACCGCCGTTTACGCCAACATCTTCGCCGAGCACCACTACGTTTTCGTCTTCATTCATGGCCCGGTGCAACGCCAGATTCACCGCCTCGAGCAGGCTTAACTTGCTTGGCTCATTCATGCTCGGCCTCCCTGCGACTGGCGCGGTCCAGCAAGTCTTCACGTTGCTCTGCGAGCGCCTGCGGCCACTGCGCATAGACGTAGTCGATAATCGACTCGACTGGCGCCGCGTCGACACCTTCGAATGCATCGACCGCCGCTTGCACCTGGGCCTGACACGTCTTGATCATCGCCTGTTCGCGGCTCTCATCCCAACACTGTTGCGCCCGTAAGAACGCCTGCATGCGCTTGATCGGCTCACTCAGCCAGGCTTGCTTGACCTCGGCATCAGGCCGGTAACGGCTGGCATCGTCGGCGGTGGTGTGATCGCCCAACCGATAACTCATGCACTCGATTAAGGTCGGGCCTTTTCCTTGCCGTGCTCGCTCCAGCGCAAGGCGTGTGCGGTGATAAACCGCCAGCACATCGTTGCCATCGACCTGTTCGCCGCTGAAACCTGCACCGATTGCCTTTTGCGCCAGCGTGGCGGCAGCGCACTGGATCTTGCGCGGCACCGAGATCGCCCATTGGTTGTTATTGACGATGAACACTACGGGCAATTGCCAGGCCCCGGCGACGTTCAATGCTTCGAGAAAATCGCCCTTGCTGGTCGCGCCGTCACCGCAAGTGGTGACCGTGGCCCGATGCTCGCCACGGATTTTCATCGCGCTGGCGACGCCGCACGCATGCAAAGCCTGCGTGGCGATGGGTACGCAGAGCGGGAAGTCCTGTGCGACAGCCGGATCGGCGTAGTCACTGCCGCGCTCATCGCCGCCCCAATAGAGCAGAATTTCTTCCATCTTCACGCCGCGCATCACTTGCACGGCCGTGTCGCGGTAGTACGGCACCAGCACGTCATCGGCATGCATCGCGGCGCCGATTCCAACGCCAACGGCCTCCTGGCCCAGCGTGGGCGCATAGGTACCAATCCGCCCGGTGCGCTGCAAGGCGACGGCCTTTTGATCAAACAGGCGGGTTAAAACCATCTGCTGGTACAAGCCAATCAGCAACTGCTGGTCATCCGCCCACGCCGGCAAGGCTTCGAGCAGTTGACCGTCTGTGGCCAGAAATTGGCTGAAGGTGATATTCAAGCTGTCCTGCATGTTTAGCTCCCCGACACCTTATGGGCGTCTGCCGATGCGTTGGCTTTTGGCCGCGGCTTCAGTGTTGCGACCTATTTTGGATACAGCAGGCGCTCTGCCAGCGCGTCTGCTACACGGGCCGGTGGACGTTTGTCGGCCTGCGCGTGGGCAAAGATTTCTGTGAGCCGCTGGCTGATCCGCGCCAGGTGGGCGGTGATGGCCGGCAACCCCTCGCCGCGGTGACGTAACGCCACGTAGATCAGGCCGCCGGCATTGA
>MDTG01017283.1_pt1 | contig 11275 bp, 9 predicted proteins | sample 811421 | NCBI WGS metagenome assembly MDTG01 (sample SAMN05326645, study PRJNA326480) | marine metagenome | isolation source: seawater | place: Pacific Ocean: South East | collected 2011
ATACCATATCTTCTTCGGATTGATAATGAGGAGTTTGAATAGACATTTGTTTTTGAAGTATATATATAATTGTTATAAGAATTATATATCGAGAAAAAACGACTAAGGATTTTCTAATGCGGATAATCGTGCTAATACATCGGCCATTTGTGTTTCTAATGTTGCGTTTTTCGCTTCTAAAGTGGCGACCTTGGTCTTTTCGGCTTGTAGTTGACGGTCCACTTCTTGTAAGGCAGCGGTTGCTATTGTGAAAATAGCATCTTTATCTAAAATATGAAAATCATCTACACGCTGACCGTATACAAACACTTTATTGCCCTCTATAATATTACCCGACTCATCCACATCTCCCATTATTTCAGACAAATCCGTATCAACACGAATGTGGCTGGCATCAATAATCTCTTCTATATCTACAAAGTGTTCTTTGTTTTTTTTATCGATGATTCTCAATGTATTAAAACTGGCATCTAAATTTTGAGTATTAAATCCTTGATAAAAGTGTAAAGTCTTATGATCGACGTCAATAGATACTAATTGGATAATATTTGGAATAGAATCCTCTTGTGTTTGTACAGCAAGAGGAAGAATGTCTCCAACTTCTTGTGCAATAAATCCGTATACAGTTTTATCACCTCTTGATAATTTATCTTTATACCGATACATCTTTGGATTTAATTGTCGTAATTTTTGAAGTGCTGAGTCGTCTAATATGTCATTAATATTTTCCTTAATGCGTAAATCACTATTAGCATAAATCGACGACCCAACTATGCCGCCGGTCGCTTTAATACTTATGGCTTTACTTAGATTATTTCCATCAGTTTTGAACCCATTATAAACTGCGAAATATGACGACGCACCGGAAAGTGTGATAGTAGTCGACTCACTTACATGTAATGGAACAGTAGGACTCGTAGTCCCAATACCTACATTGCCGTTACCTCTCATCATCATTATTTGTGTACCACCACCCGCTGTTGGAGTCGCACCACCACCCGCTTTACTATAAAATCCAAGACCTTCATCGCCTGTTTCTGCTGTACCTCCAGCATCATACGCTATATACATACAATCATTACCAGCATGATCTTCTAGAAACACAATGCCAGGTTCTGGAGTATCTCCAAAAGTTCTTTCTATGCATATAGGTCCATCTTTTACATGTAATTTACTTTCAGGAGTCGTAGTCCCAATACCTACATTGCCGGTGGCTGTAACTATCATTCGAACATCTAGATCGTCAATTGTAGAATAATCTACATCTTTCGTTGCAAAAACAATATGGGCAGATGAAGTGCCAATAGTTATATTATTACTACCAGACGCATGACCAAAATAGCTTCTTACAAGTCCACCATCTTGCCTTAATTCAATTACAGGGTTGTCTGTTTCGGTAACATTATCACTATCGGCTTCTAATAACAATGTTATGTCACCTGTTGATTTTATGTGTAAATCCGCTTCAGGACTCGTAGTCCCAATACCTACATTGCCGCCCGCTGGTTGTAAACATAGATCTTTGTTGCCCTGATTTTCTCTTTGATTTTGAAAATAAAAATTACCGTTGTCTGAGTAATGACCCATACGAAGTTCCATTCCATAAGTTCCATAATCAGTTTTTCGTAATATAAATGGTGCATTATACTGGAAACCTTGAAGTGAACCTGAGCCACCATTAGGAGCAGTACTTAGGGTTCCACTTCCATCGTATTCTATCAAAATATTGTTGCCAACTGCATTTTGGATAGTGCCTAGTTGCGTCGACGTTCCACCCCGCACAATTAGATCCCCGCTCAGATCCAAAGTGCTTTCAGGAGTCGAAGTCCCAATACCTACTTTTTGTGTTCCATCTCCTAAAATAAATGTATTGTCGGCCCCCGCAGTAGAGCCATTACCAATGGCCACAGCATTATTATATGTGCTTGTTGAAGCGTTATTACCAATCGCCACACTGTTTGTTCCGGTAGCAGTTGAACCAGAACCAATTGAAATTGTAGAACCAAAAGAAGCACCACCACCTCCTTGACTTTCTACATTAGTAACACGTAGATTTAAAGAGTTCAAACTACCGTCATGGACATTCAAACTAACGTCGTGGATATTCATACTCGTATCCAAGAGATTCAAGCTGGTTTCGTGAATATTCAAACTAGCATCAATAATATTGACACTTATATCAAACAGATTCATACTAGCATCGTGGACATTTAAACTAACATCAATCGTGCTCAAATGAAGAGGAATATCGTTACTGTAAGTGATTTCTTTTGGGTTTCCGTTAGGATCATACATCAATACATTATTAGGGAGTGGTAATCCGGTTCCTTCTCCAGATTCGCGTATTTGTGTGACTGCTAACCGTCCTTGATCAACATATGTCCCACCATTTACAGCAATCAAATCACCATCAATATTTTCTACAATAGGTGTTGAATCTCCCGCTGTGGGTAATTTGATGGAAAACATTCCTCCACCAATACTTGCCATACGAATATAATCACTTCCGGCTACTAAGACCATATCTTCTTCGGCAAAATGGGATGGCTCTTGAATAGACATTTATTATGTATATGTATATATAAAATCATACACATAATATATTATACTTTTTGCCATAATAAAAACTTATTGTCCCCGCTTTTCAAATGAAATGGACCAGCACACCCATAGTCTTCTGAACAAGTTTCTTCGAAAACCGTTAGTGGAACTTTCAATGCGTCTAAAATTTCGGATTTTACACTAAACTTCAATTGTATAGACTCGTCGGTTTCATCCAACTTTGCTTCTAAACCATTCACACAAACACTGTCAAAATCGGCTTTATCACTACCGTTTGAATCTTTCCATGTATTTTGCCAAATCGATAGTGGCATTGAAGTCTTTGTTCTGGAATCATACACAACTTGGAATTTGGCGGCCTTTTCATTCGCATTGTGATAAATATTTTGATTCATATATCTCGATGCCATTTTCAAAGGGTCTTCACAAGGAGGTGTCAATTGTAAATATTGTGGTGAAGTCAAAAAGATATTTTGATAAATTTCCACATTCAATGAATCCCAAACATCCTTTGTTCTATCCCAAATTCGTGTATGAATATCACAGTCACGCGAACTCATAAACAAATTGTTTCGAACCATCACTCCACCTGAAGTCATAAAAGAAATACCATAATTATTATTGTTGAATACATTTCTCTCCACGATTCCAGTTGTTAACCGTCCAATCTCAAAATCAATACCGCTTTTCTCATTGTCAATTATCACGTTTTTACGGTAAATACAATTTTTACCAGCACCTTGGTCAGACCAAACACCGTGACAATAATTATTGCGAATCAAGTTGTTTTCAATCAATGAATTGTCCGGACGATGAACCTTTAATCCAGCACTTTCCCATCTACGCTTTCCGGAAAAATGTAAATTATTATTACGCTCAACAATATTACCAGTAAACTCGAATCGTTTTCCCATAAAAGATGCCGTTCCAGCAGCACCATTGTCACTAATAATATTGTTTCTTATCATATTTCGACTAGAATGATAACTTGTTTGAGTATTTTCTGGAATTCCATTTTCGGAATCTTGACCAGAATTTCCTTCATTTCCCCAATCAATACCAATCGAATTGGCAAAACGAATAATATTGTTTTCGATTGTCCAATATGAACCTCGGCGAAGTCCCACGGCACCTTGTTGCTGTTGTGAGGGATATTTCCAAAATTCATTCGGATAATTATTTCCACAATGCTCAAACATAAATCCATCCACCACAATGTGTTTTAATCCTCTACGGTGCGGAGCAAACAATCTTCTCTGATTACATATTTCAATCACTGCTGACGAATCGACGTCTTTTCCTAAGTGAACACTTAGTCTATTTTCGGTTTTGTTGTAATACCAAGATTCTTCAGTGCTTACCATTTCTTCTAAATACGGCATTTGAGTATACATTTTTCCATTGACAAACACTTGACCCAAACAATATACCATATTTGGGTCACATTCATTGATTGGAATTTCCCCTCGAAGAGCCTCTGGACGGCCATTCCGTCCATATGGAGTCACACATAAGGGTATCAAAAATGGATTGGAACCATCCTTCATTGATGTATCAGTAAAATCAGAATCTGCTAATTGTCCACTACATATTCCACCCGCAACAATTTGTGTTGAGTCACTTGGCAACCATATTGTTGAACCTCTCACAATAGCCTTATGTTTCTCAACAGAACGAAATGTAATAGGACTGTCGTGTTCACCGCTTAAAATAGGAGCGACACGTTCTCTATAGATTCCGGGTTGAACCATTACAGTATCGCCAGGTTGAACCACGAAGGTCGATTTTGTTATACTCTTAAATGGAGCGTTCAATGAACCGTCATTGTTGTCATTTCCAGATTGATCACACACATAATATATGGACATAATCGATATATTATATTCTATGACTTTGTTTTATATATTTTTCATTTGTGTTTTTTTAAACTTCTAAATTTTTAGGTCCATTACTCCGCGAAGAATCAATGTAAATACGATTGTGTGAACGATGATACCAATTAGCGTTGGACAACCGGTTGGACTAGCGATTTTTACAAACGAACCTAGTAAACTATTCACACAAATATATGTGTATGGGTTTGCGACAATTAAAAAAATGACGGTTGTTATAAGAGTGTATTTCCATTTTTTTATATTATCCAATTCTGTTTTCTCTTCGTGGGTCTTTTCGTTGGAGCCGGGGGTGGGTATAGTGAATGTGCTCATATATATTATTTGTGAGATTTTCCTAAATTACATTTCATTGATTGTGTCATAATACGATTTTGTCATTGTCACTTTCTTTTTACGGATTTTTGGTTTCTTGTTTTTCACGACCTCTTCATTACAATGAACTACAATGTTATGATATTCACTCTGTAGTATTTTTTTGATGAACTCATACACAAAATCCAGTGGTTTTTCATTACAATTACCCACTATTAAACAACTCCCTGTTCTGAATATCATAAACGATATTTCAGTGTATTTCTTCGAGGCGATCAATTCGCTCATTTTCATTGCTCGGTCTTGGTGCTTTAATAATCCATTTTGTTTTAATATTTCCGCGGGGTCATCACTATTCATAGCGATTTCATTATTGTAATAAAACTTACATTTAACTCCCGGATAACTACAAGGGTCATACGCAGCTTCAATATTGTATTTTTCACTACGTAATATTTTGTGTAGTTTATCACGATTTATATAAAATCCGCAATTGAAATTTGAATTGATAAGCACAACTTCGGGATTGCCGAACTCCAAACGCTCTTCAACGTGTGGTTGTAAACAACGATGTATCATCATTTTTACGGACTCCAACAAAGAATCATTCAATAAACCCGGGATTTCCAATTTACCAGTATTGAAAACTTTCACGTGGATTTCCTTGAATTCACCGTCTTGGTAAAATCGCAAAATCATCGCGAAACAATTGTAAAAAGCGTTTTTCACCTTACCGCGACACACCATTATATCCTTCTTTGATAATCCTACAGTTATTTTCCTCTCATCCTTGAATTTGATTCGCCTTGCCTCAGGATTGTCTATTTCTTTGATAATATGCTCACTGTAATATTTCAAACCATCTAGTTTAGACTTGTATTCTTCATACTCTTCACGTGATTTAGACACAATCTTCATTTGCTTCTTGATTACACAATCTTCGCGACTATTGTAATCAGCGATCGGAATCAACCAGAATATACGATTTATATCTATCGGTTGATTCAAAAATAATACCACTGTTTTTGTTGATACATATAAATCTTCACATTCTGGAATAGAGTCATTTATATTTTCGTCACAAACCTTAGAACCTTCAGGAACACACGACGGAGGAGAAGGTGGTTCACTACTGAATGGATTTTGCGACCCTTGGAGAAACATCATCCATTCATTATCTAAATTATTATTCATTTTCATATAAAGAGATGTTGTCTTCTTTAAATGGTTTTTCTGAATCAATTTTTTACTTTTTGTTGTTCAATTTTTATTTGGGGCATTATATTGAAGGTATTGTAGATGATAATCAATGGAGGTGATATTATTGTGTAGGAGTTCTCCGATGTTATGTAAGAATTCGCGGTTTACGAGGGTTTTCTTTTTATACACAATATGATTGTAGTAGTTGGTTAGTATGTTACGTTTGTCAATGTTGTATTCGCAGCTAATATCATACAAATACTTTTGGACATCGGTGTTTGCGACTTTTTTCGTGAATAATAATTCGTGTAATTTTTCATAAACGGATTCATTTACTGTATTGATTTCCCAATCACTGATGCCCTGATTTACTTGTATAAAATTAATCATACTCCGAATATCAGAGACAAATGTTTTCTGGATACTGTCTATGGTTGTTTTAGACAAATTCAGGTTTTCATTTTTGGAAACATTTGTTAAGAATTCATCTATTTCGGATTTGGGTAGTTGGTTGAATCGAATGGATAATAATTCGTTTTTGAGCGATTCATCGACCTTGGAAATATAATTACATATCAAACAAAAACGCACATTTTGTTTGGACGTTTGTAACAGATACTTCAAGGCTTGTTGAGCATTTTTCGTCATATAATCCACTTCATCTAAAATGACAAACTTAAATCCTTTTTCAAACATATTCTTTGAATGGACAAATTGATAGATTTGATTACGAATGATATCAATCCCACGTTCATCCGAAGCATTCAAGTGTATGACCATTCCGTTTCGACTTTCTTGGAATTTTTGTTGCCATTCTTGTATTAGGTTGATAATCGTAGTGGTCTTTCCCGTCCCCGGTGGGCCATAAAAAATCATATTAGGGAAATATTTTTTATCCAATATATTTTTAAATATTTGACGATTCAATGGTTCTAATACGATTTCGTCGAATTTTTCCGGACGGTATTTTTCGACCCAAGGAATGTTCCCTTTATTTTGATACATTGATTATATATGTTTGAGAACCCATATTTATATTTTTTCACACATAATATATATAGTGTATTCAATGAAGGATAAATCTGGAAACATACCATATAAATACTTACCACAGACACTTTCTAAGTCGGACCGTAAGAAACAACTCGCCAATTTAAGACGAACACGCAAATTATATAAAAAACACTCAAAAACATATGTAAATCGACCAATTCTTAAATCATTCAAATCTAAACCATCTAAACATGTCCAAAAAGCTATGAAAATATACGGAGTGGATTCTATGAAACCTTCGAAAGAACTCGCCAGAAAAACCGGATGTTCTAGAAAAGTATTACGGAAAATCATTAACAAAGGACACGGTGCTTACCATTCTAGCGGGTCCAGACCGAATCAGTCGAAAGAATCTTGGGGGTATGCCCGTCTGGCTAGTGCTATTACGGGTGGACCAGCATCCAAAGTGGACGCACATTTGTTGGAAGAAGGTTGTGATAAATCATCTAGTTTAGCATACAAAATGTATAAAGAGTCTTTTCCATAAATTTGTAAAAATTGATTCTAAAATTTCATTACAATACATATAGCATGACTTCTATTCTTCATAATATGGAACATCAGAGCACAACCGGATATTTAGGGATTATACTGGGGCCTATGTTTTCGGGTAAAACAACACGTCTCATACAATTATATAAAACAAGAACATACATCAATAAAAAGGTCGTTGTATTGAATTACGAAGGAGACACTCGTTATAGTTTAGACAAACTATCCACACACGATGGAATACAAATCCCTTGTTTGTTTGTCGATGATGTGTATAAATGTTGGAATGATTCAAACAATCAATACTATTCTGAAATACGCGGAGCGGACACTATTCTAATCAACGAAGCACAAATGTTTCCTCAATTGTTAACAACTGTTTTGGATATGGTGGAAAATGCTAAGAAAGAGGTCTTTCTATGTGGATTAGATGGTGATTTTAAGCGTCAAGAATTCGGTGATATGTTGAAATTGGTGCCGTATTGCGACAGTGTAGAAAAACTTACGTCATTGTGTGCGAATTGTAAAGATGGAACACACGCTCTGTTCTCACACAGAATATCTCAAGAAACCGAGCAAATAGTAGTTGGTTCTTCAAACTATAAACCATTGTGTAGGAAATGTTATGTGACATATAACCAAAAATAATCAAGGAACAATAATCAATGAAAATGTGGTCAAAACAATATTTAAAAACAATATAAATATTTTTTTGCGATTTTCAAATATTAATGAGTGAAGTAAAAAAACGGGGAAGGAAAAAGAAGGAAACCACAACCGTTCAAAATGAAACTGCCACTGAAAATATTCAAATAGAAATAACCGAAGAAAAAACGGAAGAACCTCCAGTCAAAGTCCTGAAAAAACGCGGTAGAAAACCAAAGGGTGGTAAGCTAATGGTGCTGCCTGAACAGAAAATGGATAATGAAATCATAACCCGTAATGTAATTCTTCATCTGAAATGTTCAATGAAAGACCTTCTCGAAAATACTAACCAAGATAATACTAATCTGTTGGACCCACTCGTATATAATCCTTCGATACCTCCCAATATTTCTACCTATGACCCTGCGTTAGACAACAAACAAAATTTTGCGTTGTATGATAACAATACAGATAATGAAAACGAAGAGCCAAAACAGAATCAAAGTCAATATGCTTATGAACCAAAGTTATTATGTTATAAATGTAATAATTCAATTGATGAAACAAAGGACGAAGAAGTCGATGACGCAACGGCGTGTGATAATTTATCCAACGTTTCATTGAAAGACGTTCATAGTAAACTCAAAAAATTAAAAATACACTATTATAAAAATATTCCAACCAATAAGAACTCCGCCTGTTTCTGGTGCACATATGAGTTCGATAGCCCACCTTGTCATATTCCAAAATATGAAATCGACAATGAGATTTATGGCTATGGGTCATTTTGCCGTCCGGAATGTGCTGTAGGATACTTGATGAAAGAAATCTTAGATGATTCTACGAAATTCGAACGATATCATTTATTGAATCGTATTTATGGAAAAATTTTTGGATTCAAAAAAAATATTAAACCAGCACCTAACCCATATTATTTGTTGGATAAGTTCTACGGTTCACTCTCTATACAAGAATACAGGAAATTACTTCAAACAGAATACTTATTATCTGTTGTAGATAAACCTATGACGCGATTTTTACCTGAAATTCATGAAGACAATGACGAATTTGTAATGAATATATATGGTGAAAGCAAACATACTACACAAAGTGGAGGTATGTATAAAGTGAAACGTGCCAGTGAAAAACAATCTGGACCCAGCAAAAATAGTATCATACAAAATAAGTTCGGCGGAGGAGGAAGTTCATGCCAATAAAACCATCCAAAAAAGTTTTTAAAATATCCATATAAATATAATATTCTATGATGATTATATTGATATGATTACAGTAGATATTGTTGGAGGACTCGGTAATCAACTCTTCAAAATATTTGCCGTAATAGCCTATTCTATTAAACATCAACAACAATTCTTGTTTGAATATAAAGAGCAAATCCTTAATAGACATACATACTGGAACTCATTTTTGAGTCGTCTCAAAATATTCACCACTATTATTCCTATTAATAAAACAAACTATTATAATGCGTTAAGACAAAACAATGTTGTCTTACACAAAGAAAGTGCTGTATATGAATACCAAGAAATACCTCATTATGACGGAAACAGCGTTTTTTTACGCGGATATTTTCAAAGCTATAAATATTTCGAAGAACACAAAGAAAAAATATACCAAATTATCGGACTTCGCAATTTCCAACAACAAATAAAACATACTTATACAGAATATTTCTCCGATGAAAATACATCATATATCAGTATGCACTTTCGATTAGGTGACTACAAAAAATTTCCAAACCATCATCCGATAATACCAATACAATATTACGAAAAAGCACTCATAGAAATCCACGAAAAACTCCAACAAGAATCTTATTGTATTCTATATTTTTGCGAACAAGAAGACAATGACTATGTCCTTAATTCTATTAATAGCCTCAAACAAAATAATCTACTAAATAATTTTACTTTTATAAAAGTAGATGACACTATCGATGACTGGAAACAAGTAATTCTTATGAGCATATGTAATCATAATGTTATCGCAAATAGCACATTTAGTTGGTGGGGGGCATATTTTGGAAATCAAGAAAACCGTATTGTTCTTTACCCGAGTTTGTGGTTCGGTTCTGTTTTAAATCATTTACATACAGAACAACTTTTTCCTCCCCATTGGCAAAAAATTGATTGTGTTTGATTATTTTTCAAAATATGTATAAAGACTTTGATATATATCTACAATATGTCCGCATTCAATAAATACAAGGCCAACTACGCTGGACTCAATGATTTACCCATTGTAGTTAACCTCAAAGATAAATACAAAAAAGCAAGAAAGAAAAATAGAAAGCTTACAAAAATATTAATTGACCTGTGTGAAGAAAACCGCCTACTCAGAAATGGTAGTAAGCCAGCTCTAATTGATCTTACAAAACAACCAGACGAAAAAGATGAAGACACACCAAACATATCATATGAATTCGTCGACGATAAGTCAAACACAAAGGAAACTCGGGAAATCAAACTAGAGAAACCTAAACTCGAAAAAGGACAATATATCGATAGAATACTTGAAAAAGTTGAGACGAACACTAAAATTGAATATGAAGACGAAGACATCGAAATTGTAGAAGAAGAAGTTAGTAGTGACGAAGAAGAAATGACACTTGGTAGTGACGAAGAAGAAATGACACTTGGTAGTGACGATCAAGAATTAGATTATGGTGAACTAGCTCAAGCAAAAGGTGAATATGAAGAATATTTACAAGAAAAAGAAGAGGAGGAAGAAGAAGTTGTTGAATACGAAGAAGTTGAAGAAGAGGAAGATGAAGAAGAGGAAGTTGAAGAAGAGGAAGTTGAAGAAGAGGAAGTTGAAGAAGAGGAAGAAGATGAAGCACAAATTTATACAGTTTCGATCCTAAGTACAAGTAGTGGAAATAAATACCTTATTAATGGTACTCAACAATTGCCTTTAAATTTCGAAGTAGGAAAAACTTATATATTTACAGGATCTGGTCTAAGTTCACATCCTTTAAGATTTAGTACAACATCTGATGGGACTCACTCTCCAGGAGGTGTAGAATATACTACAGACATTGAATATTCTAAAGATATTGCAATTACAGTAACAAATGATACACCAACAAATCTATA
>MDTG01175173.1_pt1 | contig 11275 bp, 16 predicted proteins | sample 811421 | NCBI WGS metagenome assembly MDTG01 (sample SAMN05326645, study PRJNA326480) | marine metagenome | isolation source: seawater | place: Pacific Ocean: South East | collected 2011
AAGACCAGCAGAATGACAGTGCCGGTTCATTTTCACACTTTCCGGCAAAAGATTTTGTTGCACCGAAAACAAGCTGGACCAGAGAAGAATTGCTCTCTAAGGCTAATAATTACCTCAAAAACGTTAAGGTTCGAGAAACCAAGTTGCGGGATCTTGGGGTTTTGACTGATTTCATCAATTCTATATAATTATTTTTGAAGTCTTTTGAGGAGTCTTTCGTATGCGGGGAAGAAAATTTCATCTACGCATCGTACGCAGGCTTCTTCCTGAAAACTTTCGAGGAAAGATATTCCAGCAAGATGGAATGAAGCATGGAGCATTTCGTGCCGAAGGGTGGGAAGGTAATCTTTAGCCAATAGCTTGTCGGAGAGTTGAATAGTGCGTCTTTCATGGGAGTATTCACCATAGCAATCTTCTAGCTGCCCTCTGGTTATTTTTACCCGATGGCCTGCGATCATTACTGAATTAATAGACTGCATCCGTTCTACTATACCATTCACTGAACCGTCTGTCGATTTTTGGTCCACGATTGGTCCACGATTGGTTTGTTGACATTTTATCGTAGGATATGGGAAAACCAGCTCAAGCGGTAAAGTTCCGAGATTTGATCCGCGCTTTAGAAATCAGGACTCTTGTCGAAACAGGAACCCTTCGGGGACGCACCGTAGAAACTTGGAGGAAAGCAACCCTCCAGATGCGCTGGAAATCCCAAATTCACTCCATTGAAATCAACGATAAGAAATTCAATCGAGCCTCCAAGCGTTTTGCAAAGCGAAAAAGAATTCACATCCACCACGGGTCATCGCCGGACGTTCTGAGCGAAATCCTAGACAGCTTCAAAACACCGACGCTTTTCTGGCTTGATGCTCACTTTAATTCAACTGATCCGCTCCCGCTGCGTGACGAACTTGCGACCATCACAAACGGTCGAGATGTTTCTGGCGACGTTTTTCTGATCGATGATCTAAAAATGTTCATCACCGATGAGGATGAAGAATTCGAGGCCAAGGAGCCATTCAGGGGAGAGCGACCCGGAGGCGGGGTTCAATTCCTCTCTGAGATTCTGCTAAATCACAAAGTTCTGTTTTCCCGAGCCCAGAACGGTATCGCCATTGCGCTTCCCAAGGATCTCGAAAACCCGTTGAAGTTTATTAAGAAGCCTAATCTGCTTTTTGAGCCTGACGCTCCCAGCGACTCATAAGCTTTTCAAAATTCCTGAGTCGCCTCATCTTCCCTGATCCGGCTGCGTGAGCCATTTCGCACTTCTCTTTTTTCGCTTTCATGCTGTGCAGCTTCGAGGGGAAAAAATGAGTCGGAATGTTCAATTCCCAGATGGCGAGCGCCAAAACCTCCTGATCTCCCCACCAACGCCTCTTTGAACCGCTTCCGGGGAACCTTTTTTTCTCAACTCCGCTCTCAAACCACTCTGAAAGCTCAGAAATTAACATTCGTTGATTCGAAGACCACGAAACGACCGCCGTAACGGGGTAGGGCCGTTTGTTTGGAACGCCCCACTTTCCGTTGCTGACCGCGCGAGCCCATTTCGGATGAACCCTTTGCGGTGTGTGTGGTTCGCAGACCATGAATCGCCCGTATTGCCAGATCGAGCGAGCGTGACGACCAACAATGATGTCAGCATCGATCCAAGCTGCATCAAACTCCCCCTCGATCTCGAGAGATGCCTTGAATGCGTCGAAAAGCACCCACCAAGGCGTGTCCCCAGTCCGTTTGGGAAGGTGAATGAGCTCGGCATCGTGCCGCTCTGCATACTCCTTTAATCTGGGGCTCGTGAGATCCCAAAAGGGAAAGTCTTCACCGCTAGTATAGAGAACTCGCTTACTCATCATATTCAAAATGCTCAAAATCCTTCCGGTAAACCCTACGAATCACCCTCTTGGTTCTTTCGTTTAAAAAATCAGACCACGGACCTTCATGTGGAGTTTTTGATCGGTTCAAATACTTCAATTCCATTGGTGGCCTGCCTGAGTCTCGAATAAGATCCGCAAAATCCGCCTGAAGGTTCTCATATCGAAGAATTCGAGTGTCCTCCCGGTTGATGAACCAAGTCTGCGGTCTGAAATGAATTATAGTGTTGGTATCAACAAGTGGCTTGATGTTGATGTTTTGCCAAAAATAATTCGGATCATCACTAAGTAGACACATCATCGAGCGGAATAAACGAATTCCCATATTTTTCCCCCGATTCACTCTGGTCTTGTCTTGAAAATAACGAAAGAGCGAAAGCGCCCGGTCGTAAGGATTCCGGCAAACTGCAAAGCGGATGAAGTCGGGGTTTCTTTTCTCAATCCGTAATGCTCTAGGATGGTTATCTGGAAAGTGGTTGGTCGAACCATGCCCAGCCATAGGAACCTTCACCCAAAAGCCTACCGTTTTAGCTATCGAAGTCCCCGCATTCTTGGGAATGTGGATAAAAATCAGCTTTTTCATGGCCGAATCATGGCCTAATAGCAGGCGACGCTGAGGAGGCCGCCTCGTTTTCAAATTCAACCTGAGTGATAGTGCTGGTCGCGTCTTCGGGAAACAGCTTTTCGCCCGTTTTTCGCTCGTGTAGAAGGTTTAAATCCTCCACGGCCATAGTGAGTGCCTCAAATGGGGTATCCTGATCCCCCGTATCGAAGTATTCCCCATCATAACAAAACGTGCAGCAAAACTTTACGGGATAACCTGCGTGTCTAAACCTCCAGACACCAATAAAATACTCCCGTAATTGCTCAAACCGACTCTCAAGTGTTGTATTGTCCATAAAAATTAAGATGAGACATGAAAATGGCACAAATTTCAGATATTCCAAGCGCGCTTCGCTGACCTGATTGGAAAACCACCGTCAAATAGATTTCTTTTTAGCATGGTGGTGGTGAGCTAGGCGTAGGACTACCCCTGTCCTATGCTGTGACACGCATGTCACGCTTTGCGAGCCCTTTTACTTGCCCTAGCAGCCGCTGAAGTGTTCTTTACGAACTGAGCACCCCTTTTCATCCCCTCTCTTTTTTTCCTGCTAGTAGCAGCATACTGGGAGCTCGTTAGTGATTTTATTGCCTTTGAGGGTAAATACCTTTCTCCTGTGGCTTTTGGTCCCTGAGTGGATGGTTTCCCGCTCTTGGTCCGCCACTTTTGCTTTGTCCATTTGGTCAGGGATTTTTGAGTCTTCTTCTTACCGCCCCGATATCCCCCTCCAGCAGCTTTGTATCTCTGCGCGACTATCTGCGCCTTTCTTGCCGACCATTGCCCCGGACTACCGCCCTTACCGGAGGCTTTCACCCTCTGAACTATTCTTTTACGAAGCTCAGGTTTGGTGTATTTCGTATCAGAAAGCTCCGTGACACGCGTGTCGCTGCTCAGCTCCCGCTTCTTTCGTCGAACAGCTTCCGATCCAACTAAGCCAACTGCAACCGTGCCGCCAGCTAGAGTCCCTGCGGTTTCCCTTGCTTTTGGAATTCGAGCCCTGATATTTTTTGCGACTGCTTCTGCGGTCGTTGCTCTCCTTTTCAAATCACTAGCCACTTTTGCCGCTTCATCTGCCGCCGACTGCGCCGTTTCAGATTTTTGGCGAGCCCGATAAGCTACCTTGAGCTGTTTTTTCCGGGATGGATTTGGGATCAATCGAGTTGATGGTGATCCGGGACTCCGCTCAGCCTTGAGCTCGGGCCTGCGGTCGAATTTCGCATTTTTGATGGGCCTTATTTTCGCCGCACGTTGCGCTATCTGATCGTAGTGTTTGGCGGAAGTAGCTGCTTGTCTGCTTTTAAGGTTAGCTGCGCTGGCTTTTTGCGCCAAACTTGAAGCCGCTCTTTCAGCCCTTCTTGCGTTTGAGCCCGTAACGTCGCCGGGGAACCTTCTAATACTTCTGGCGAGACCACCCTTGACGGGAGGAGCTTCACCCCGCCGCAGCCTGCGTTGTCGCAATGGGGGCTTTAGTGCTGATTTTGCTGCCGTCTTGAGGTTTCTTTTCTTTGTCTTGAATTTTGCCTTCGCTTTAGCCCCGGCTTTTTTCGCGCTCTTCAAACCCGTGTCGAGGATGGAATTCTGCCTGTAGGTCACGCCGTCTTTTACTGTAGTTTTTGGAAACAACCTTTGCTTTTTGAGTTTCTCAGCAGCCATAGAAGCCCTGCTGACCATGCCAATGATCTTGTCGCGAGCCCGAAACTCCTGAAATGGCTCCCTGAACTGCTGGGATCGCCTAGCTTCTTCACGCTCCCTGTTTTGTCTTTCCTGCTTCTGCCTGATTTTATTCCTAAGCGCCAATATTCCCCCGATACCAACCCCTGAGAGTATTGCGCGTGTATAAGCCTCCTTATCAGCCGTGGTCAGATTCTTCAAGAACCCAGCCCTTAGCTCAGTCTCATAATAAGAATTAGCCAACCGATCAATTTCCTGATCAAGTTGGCTAATCAAAGTATTGGTTTTAGCAACTTTTGACATTTCAGCACTTCCAGCGTCGGCGAGCAGCCAGTCCCCGCTCGCTTTTCCACGAACGAGAGCGTGAGCAGAAGTTTTTCCTACGCTTCGCCGCCTTCGATCCCGGTTTCACCTTTCCGGTCACCGGGGCCTTCAGATTTGACCCGGTAGCGCGGTTGTATTTCTCCCGTCCCTTCTGAGTTAGCCCTCCCCCTCGAGCGACTGAGAGCTTTTCACCCCGCTTCACGGAGAGGGACGGTCCAGCCAACTCAAAGAGTTGATTCTCAATCGCACTCAGGTTCGAATTGATGAAATCAAGGTCTGATGGACTTTGATCCATTTTATTTACGGTCTTTACCAGTAACATAGCCGGCCGCTGCTGCGGTTCCACCAACGGCCGCTGCGCCACCAATAGCGGCCGCTTTTCTCCTTTTGGTCATTGGTTTTTTACCCTGCCGCATCTTGTCGCGGTTCATGGAACCCTTGGAACCCTTACCTTTAACCATATTCTTGGCGTAAGCCCCGGCTCCAGCCGCGATAGCTTTGCGCTTCGACTGCTTGTGCTTCTTCACCACTTTGTCTTTAGCACGATGCAAAAGCTTGTCTGACTTTTTTGCTGACTTTTCGCTGCGCTTCACCTTTTTGAAAAGCGCCTTTACACTCGCAAGCTCGGTCAGAGCTTCTTCGCCAGCAGAATACTCGAGCCGCTTGCGGCGACTGTCGTTTCTCAACCCAACCTCCGTTCCAATCCTCATGCCGATGTTTGATCCAATTACGGTCCCAACAGGTCCACCGATTGCCCCCCCAACCATTCCTCCGCCAGTAACTCCAGCTAATGCTCCGCGCACGGCTCTAGTATCACGCCGTAGAGCTTTGCCTGCCGCCCTATTTTCACGACCGAAGTATGAGCTGGTTTTTTCTTGATGAGCCTTGACTGCCTTGTATCCCTCCTGACGACTACCCGAGAGGCCAATCGCTGGGGTTGCAAGGATTCCGACACCGCCTGCTGCTACCGCAGCCCTGCCCTTAGGACTCAGACCCACGATTCGACCGAATGGCTTTCTCGTTTTAGCCCTGCTCGCCCTGATTGCGAGAGCGTTCAGCTCAGTTAGCTCGTCGATTGCGGAAAGATCAACATTGTCACGCTTCTGACGCTCCATAATGCGATTTTTTAGAACTGAACCGCCCGCAAGCAACCCGGCTGCTATAGCTGCACCTCGCCCGACTTTCACGGCGCGTTTGTCAATTTTATCTAAAACCCTGTATTGAACACCCTGATAGATTCCCGTTTTACGCTCTGGAACGCGAGCTCGGGGATTACCGACCATCCGGCGAGTCCTGTCAGTTTCTGCCATCGCTTTTTTATAAGCTGATTCCGCACGGTTGATGGTTCGGGTCTGCTTTGCTTTTTCCGCTCCCTTCAAATTTGGATTGGCCTTCTCCTTCAGGGTGTCCAGCTTTTGTCTCAGGGGCTTTTCAGCTTTGGTCAATTTTGCCTCTCGAACGCGGGTTGATCTAATTTTTTCATCCATTCTGCCGAGTATTTTTCCGGATTTACCCATGCGCTCAGCACCTTCGGCATACAATTTTCTACCAATCGCTTTTCCCGCAATGCCAGCTCCAAGTCCAGCCCCGCCAGCGACAATCAAATCATCGGAAGTGGGAATTCTTCGCTTAGATGAGGACAAATATTTCTTCTGTGAAAACTCGTGTGTTCCGAAATCTTCACTTCTAGCCTCGAGGTGAGTTTCTCCGACTGGAGTGCTGGAGTCAGGAAGCTTAGCCTCAGTGTCAATGCTTCCAAAAAAAGGTGTTGGATCAGTTGCCATAGTAGACCTTGGGTGTCAATTTCGCACCTACAGTATTTTCTCGATACTTCTTATCAGCAGTTTTAGACCTCGTGAGGTTTTTCGAAGTTTTTGTTCCATTTTTGATAAATTGTCCAGTCGGCGTTCATTTTTTTTCTCACTCTTGAGGATTTCATTTTTCTCCGCCCTTACCTGCCTCTCAAGCAAGAGCGAACGAAGAAGCATCTTACGAGAAAATTGATAAGAAAGTTTGTAAAATTTATCCGAGATCCAGTTTGCGTTTTTAGACGCAACTCCATACATCCTTTTTTTGATTTCTACAACCTTTGAATTTCTATACATGCTTTTAATTTTACTTTATTTTACCTTACAACCTTTTAACTCAAAGTTAGAAACCCCGGTTCACTCCCGCGATTGAGGACATAGGACATCCCCGTGCCCAAGCGCCTGCCAACGGCGCGAAGTGGCTGACGGGACTTTTGAATGAAAGGACTAATTGAGGCCACCGATAGGTGACATACAAATACCCCCCGTAGGGGGGTATGTATGTCCTCAATGTCCTGAATCAAATCCCGGCAGGGATGACCAATGTCCTGATCGGGGGTGAGGGAATTGAAAATAGAGGACATAGGACAAAACAGGACAAGGATGTCCTCAATCATTGTCCTATATTGTAATGTTACAAGTCTGAGCCGCTTTTTCATACTACTGAAGCCTGTAAAATTCTTTTTTGGGGGACAATTTTATAGATGACACTTACGCCTTCGACCTTGCCATTTTTTTGGTCTAAAGCCTCAAATTCATCGCTTGAGCCAAGAGTTTCCCACCTTGCAGGTGGACCAGCGTGACTCCCGATTTGGTCTTTGTAGCAATAGAGAATTTTGCCGCCTTTAGCGATATGCTTTGCTATATTCTCTTTCATTTTTCCTAGAAAAAGTCCTCCGTATCCGTTCCAGATTCGCTACCATTATCCGATATGAGTTCCTCCCATCCGTCCTCACTTTTCGGTCTGATGATTCCATCATCTTCTCCTTTTCCTTCATCATTTTTGTCAGTCTCGCCGCTTTCCCCAGCAGCGTTATCTCTAGCACTCTTCGTCTGATACTTGCTGGATCGTCCTTCTTTCCAAGTAACGAGCCACGGACTCTCTCCCTGAGACCATTCTCTGAGATATCTCCGAGCTTGCCGGTCGGAACAGTCGCAGGTGTCTCCGATAATTTCGGCAGCGGCTTTGCCTGTCTGAGGAGATTTGAAAGCGGATTCCAGTCTTCGCTTTGAGTCAGGCCCAAGGTATCCAGACCCTCCAGCGCCTTGTCCGCTTCTTTTGCTGCCAGTTGAAGCCCCATCACCGCGTCCTTCATCAGAGGGCTCAAAGCCCTTCGCCCTCTCCCACAGAATCCTATTCTCAGCGTGTTTGAGGAAGATAAGGTTGGTTGGGTCCCCCTCTTCGTCAGTAAGCCCCGAACGCTTCCCTCGTTTAGAGAGCGCAAGGGCGTAGATGTCTTTTTCATCAGATGCTCTTTGTAGTGATATAGTTTCCCTAGCCCAGTTTGCCAATTCTGAAGAACCCAGCCCTGAGTAAGCCATGTCCTTTATGTTCCAATTTTTTGTAGCGTCCTTTTGGGGTTTCCCCGTATGGTGCAGAAACACCCAAATAACTCCGCTGGCTGCCAGAACCGGGCCAATCATATTCCTCAGGAAAGTGGAAGCGACGGCCTGCTGTGAAATGTCGTCTCCAATGAATGAAAGAAGAGGATCAACAAACACAATGTCAGGTCGGTGCTTCTCAATCAGCCTTGCCATAATAGACACAAAACGCTCCCCTGTGTGAACTGTATCACGGAAAAAGTTAACATTTTCCCTAATCTGCTCCATCGTGTCAGCATTTTCTAAAATATCCATACCTCCGCAAATGTCTTGAAGTGCTTCCGCGAGGTCTCCTGTGTCGTTTTCAGCTTGAACGATAAGGCTTTTTAGCGGTTTTATTGGTTTTATACCAAATAAGTCTTCGCCTTGAGCCCATGTTAGAGCCATTTGCATCAAAAATGACGATTTACCGATTCCAGATTGACCCGAGATAATTAGTGATCCCCCCTTACAAAGCCAACGCTTTCCAATCATGTTGCTTGGATCGTCACCCCTGTTAAACTCGAGAAGAGCGTCTATGGACTGCTCTGGGGGAAGCTCGTGATCATAAAGGATGGATGCCTGCCACTCCGTAAAAGACTCCGCCCCACATTCAAGGCTAAGAAGCCTCTGCTTGTTGCCTGTATCTCCTCTGGTGACACCCGGAAGGCGACTCAGCCGAGTTGGATCGATGTTTTGACCGTCTACGCCATATTTCCTAAAGTGATCCACCAAAAGCTTAACGCGCTGCTGGTATTCGGAGTAATCAGTAGCATCAACCTTTACAATCGCATGGACGCTCTTGCCGCCAGAGTCAATAACAGCCACGCAAGGTATCTTAGACCTTTGAATTAACTGCCATTGGTGATGGGTAGGAATGTTGTCGAACTCAATCAAAGCGTGTCTAAAGGCGCTTATATTGGCCGTAACTCGCCTAACGTCACTGAGTGGGTTTATCGCAACATAAATGCCGTGAGGAGCAGAGGCGGGGAATAACGCCCTTTCAGCGTCTCCGTCATGTTCATCCAGCTTTGCCAGCCACCGCTCAAGTGACATTGTTGCCTGTAGTGGACCCCGTGCGCTGGGTCGCTCCTTGGATTCCGCGTCAAGGTCGCCCCGAACTAGCTGGATTTGCTCGCCAGCTCGAAACATAGCCTTTAGGTAAGCCCTGCACCCGTCGCCGATCTCATCTTCGGGTAGCCTCTCTTCCTCATCTAGAGTGTATTCCCTTTCTAACGCCTCTTTAGCGGATTTCTCTACATCTTCCGCACCGCGATTGATAAAACCGGGGGTGAAACCTCTGGGCTTGTTATCAAGCTTGTAATTTCTGATACCACCCCTGCCCCGATACTCGGTTCCATCATAGCCTTTGGCTTTTGTCGTTGGCTTCGACGGTGGATTTCTTCTGCCGCGATTCAATGCGCTCCTCACGGAAGCCTTAATTTCACTGGGAGGTAGCCCATCAAGCAAGCCGCGCCGCTCCAGACATGCGTAGATGTCGGATTCACCCCAAGACATATCACGCAATTGTAAAGCGGCTTTGAATAAGGTTTCGTTTCTTGTCCCCTCTGGTGCTCCCTCTTCTAGGTAAGCCTCAACAAATTCAGGTAGTTTATTCATCATCATCTAGGTTTTTCGTCATCAATCTATCAGTTTATCAATTTTTTCTACTTCTTCCATCAATTCAGGTAGCTGCAATTGCTCAACATCATCTGTGTGTAACCAACCCAAGCCCCTTGAGCATTCTTCCCTCAGATCCTCGTCCGATGCAGTCATACCGATAAGTAAACGATCACAAGTAACCCTCATAGCAATAAAGAAGAGCGGCATGTGATGTGGTTTTGATTTCATCAGAAATCCAGAAAGCAACCTCACTAGAAGATTGCTTATTTTCATAATTTCCGTCCCGCAAGGGTCCCCGTATTTTTGCAATATACGCTCTCTGATCTCTATTATTCCTGTTGATGCCCTCCAAATGGAATCATCATTTTCAGTTTCTACGTTGTCGATGCCAAAGGTAACTTTTGCGGTTGCATTTAACTGCCTACGCACCTCTTCGTCATCTCCAAACCCTTCATGTGGATTTTTTCCCTCGCTCATGGAATATTTATTTGTAATTCAATACGCGGTCCCTCCCCGTCATCCCATCGTTTTTCTAAATTTCCGCCGTAAATACCGGCATCCTCAGAGAATAACGCATCCAGTATGGCTTTGTCGATGTTATCTCTGTCCGGTTTCTGCCGGTGTGGAGCCCCACTGAGTTCCGCTTTCTTCTTTTTTGTCCACGATTTAGGGATCGGAAGAAAAGCTTTCCAAGAAACCTGATCAGCCTCTGAGAGCATCTGAGCGCAAGCGATACCGGTGTGTCCCGACTGAATCATGGCCTGCCGCACTTCCATGCGTAACAGGTCTTTAAATTCACGATATCGAATTACTACAGGTCTTTTAGCCCATTTATCTTTCTGGGTCATACGAGGAGCCCCCATCGGAGTCACCTTCGCTGTAACATTGATAACCATCGTCAATTTCGTGGGTAAAAGCTTCAGAGTAAATATCGAGATGGCAAGTGATCCCCTCGGACAAAACGTAAAGATCCCCCTCTGAGTAAAAGGAGATTATACCGATTTTCTCATCCCCCTCCTTGAGAGATTCCCGGATACTATCGGGAACCTTCTCAAGAAGCTCTTTACTGAAACTTATCTTGTGGAAGGAACGGGTACCCCACGAGATAATTTCAGGAGAAGGATTCATCGGAGAGCTGAAACTCCCCGTTACTACGACATCCTGATCAGGACCGGTTACTAAGACGAATTTTCCGAATTTCATTTTTTCAGAACACATTTCGCGCATCGCAGAATGGGCTTCCCGAATCCGGATTCATCGGCTTTGGTAGTTCCAATCGTTTGCTTTGGTTCCCCCTCCTTGATTTCGCAGTTGCAGTCGTAGCAGCTCCCGATCACATCACTCTTGAAAAGAGCCCTTTTGTGAACTTCGACCGACCTCGGTGCAACGATGTCAATAATGCTCACGGACTCACCGTTAGTTGTTATCGCAGTCATTTTTGTTTTCAGTTTTTATTTCATCTTGAATTTCGTCACCCTCACCCTGTATTTGGTTTTGGTAACTTTCCTCGATTGAGATTTGCATAGTAATTATCATCTCTATCCGCTCCAAAAGCGTCTGATGCTCACCGGAAGCTGTTCCGTCAGACTCAAATCCATCTTGAGTCCCCGCGATTGAATTCTCAAAAACCGCCTCCCAAACGCTGCCAATGTCAATTCCTTGAATAGCTGTCGCGGAAAGCGTTTCAAGAATCTGCTCAGCGGAACGAAGAGCACTCAGGGCGGTGCTTGGTGACCCTAGTTCCAGCATTGAAAAATTTCCGTCATTGTCAATATATGTCTCGCCATCTCCCTTGTGAGAAA
>MDTG01248057.1_pt1 | contig 11275 bp, 11 predicted proteins | sample 811421 | NCBI WGS metagenome assembly MDTG01 (sample SAMN05326645, study PRJNA326480) | marine metagenome | isolation source: seawater | place: Pacific Ocean: South East | collected 2011
GGTGAAAAGTATAGCTTATCTTTTACAACTCAATTAGTTTCTATGTGGCGTGTACATAATCAACAAGCTACAATTATGATGAAAAATATATATAATAAAGAGTTAATTAATCTCTATGTTAATTATCTTTTTAATAACAACATTTTTTTTTATACTAAAATAAAAATTTTTACATTACTAATAAAATCAATAATTAAAAATATATTCAAATGAAATATTATTTTTCTCATGCAAGGACAGCACTCTTTTATGGTCTTAAATATTATATTAAATTTAATAATAATAAACATATCTTATTACCAAATTATATTTGTGAAGATATCTTACAACCTATTAAAGAGTTAAATCTAAAATATACATATTATGAATTAAATGATGAACTAGAACCCAATTGGGAGGATTTGAATAATAAAGTAAATATAAATATTAAATTTATTTTGATGGTTCATTTTTTTGGAAAAAATCAAAATATTGATAAGTATTTGGATTTCTGCAAAAAACACAATTTAATTTTAATTGAAGATAATGCTCATGGTTATAGTGGATATTGTAATGGTAAAAATCTTGGTGATTTTGGTAACTTTAGCATTAGCTCACCTAGAAAACTTTTTGATATTTATTCAGGAGGAGTATTAAAATTTAATGATAATATTGATAAATTTGAAATAAATATTCAAAGCTTTGAACAAAAAAAAAGAAATCAAATGATACTTTATTTAAAAAAATTTAAAGTTAACAAAATTTTAAATAAATTTAGGAAAAGGCCAAAGTATGAGGATATAAATTATTTTAGAAGTAACGAAATTAAAAAAGAATTTATTGATAATAAATCATTTAAAATTTTACAAAATATTAATTTTAAAGAAATAAAAAAGCTAAGACATGAAAAATACAACTATTGGAATGAATTTGCTAAAAAGAATCAATTAATCCCTGTTTTCCAAAATATTGATAAAAACTTAATGCCGATGTGTTTTCCTGCATACACAAATTCAAGTAAAGAGTCAAAAAAATGGTTTAAATGGGGGTGGAAAAAGAATATTCCTATATATTCATGGCCTACTTTACCATTAGAACTTTCTTATAAAGACACTAAAGTTTATAAAAGATGGGAAAAATTAATATGTTTTCCTCTAAATTTTTAAAATCAAAATTACAACTTGAAATAAGTAATATTTTTAGTGAACAATTAAAAGTGGAATGGGAAACTTTAGAAGCTAATTCCAACACAACACCTTTTCAAACTTTCTTTTGGCAAAAAACATGGTTTGATACCATTGGATCAAAACGAAATATTCAACCTTTTATAATAAAAGTTTATTCAAACAAAATATGCATTGCAATATTTCCATTTTGTATAAAAAAAAAATATTTGAAATTAATTTATTGGAATGGTGGTATTCAGACAGACTATAATTTACCTCTAATTAATAATAAATATTATAATCTAGTAAATTTAGATATTATTTGGAATAATGTTTTACAGAAAATTAAACCTTACGATCTAATAATATTAAATAAGTTACCTGAGTTTATTAATGGTAATAAAAATTTATTTATTGAAAAACTTAAAAAGAAGTACCTTTCATCAAGTTATCAGCTAATATTAAATTCAAAAAATCTACAAAAATTAAAAAACAAAAAAATTATTAAAGATAATAAAAGGCAAATTAGAAGGTTAAATAAAATAGGTGATTTAAAATTTATAATTGCAGAAAATAAAGAAGAAAGAAAAGAAATAATTGACACAATGATATTTCAAAAAAGTCAAAGATATATAACTACAAAATCATGGGACATGTTTTCTGAAAAAGAAAATATTGTTTTTTATACAAAGCTTGATAAAAATTTAAATAAAATATCAAATTTTCATTATTCATGTATTAAATTAAATAATGAGATTATAGCCACACACTTAGGATTTCATGATAAACAAAATTTTTATTATTTAATGCCAAGTTTTGATGTTAAAAAATATTATATTTATTCACCTGGTAAAATATTAATTGAATTTTTAATTGAATGGGCAATTAAAAATAATTTAGAAATTTTTGATTTTACAGTTGGTAATGAATATTATAAAAAATTGTGGTCAAATAAATCATTTAATATTTATGATTACGAAAAATCAGGAAGTATTAATGGTAAAATAATAATTATGTTAAATAATTATAAAAAATTAATAAAACATATTCCATTTTCAAGAACTATTTATAATTTTCTTGTAAGATATTAAAATGAAAATTGGAAAAAAAATTAAAAATTTTAAAAAATTTTTATCAAGTCAAAAAAACACTTATTTAGATAAAAGGTATAGACTCACAATTCTCTTATACCACAGAATATCACCAACTGTTAAATTTGACCCATTTAATTGTGTCATTACACCTGATAAATTTGAGAATGATATTAAATACTTAAAAAAAATTATGAAATAATAACTCCTCAACAATTATTATCCCAATGTGAAAATAATTATTTTCCAAAAAATAATCAAATTTTAATTACATTTGATGATGGTTTCTATGATAATTACTTATATGCATTTCCAATTTTAGAAAAATATTCAGTATCTGCAATATTTTCAGTATTGACTGATTATATTGGAAAAAAAAATCTTACATGGGATTGGGAAATTATAAATTATATTAATCAAAATAAATTAAGCAACGAAATTATAAATTATTTTAAATTAAAAAATAAAAATAAGATTAATAATACTCTAATAATTATTAATCATTTGAAACACATAGATCCAATAAAAAGAGAAAAGTTAATTCGAAAAATATTTGTTAATATAAAAGAAGAAAACAATATTGAAAATAATATGCTTTCAAATGAAAATATTTTAGAAATGTCTAATAATAAAATGGTTTTTGGTTCGCATGGTGCTAGTCATACATCACTTAAAAAAGTTAATAAAAATTTATTTGATAATGAGGTTATAAAATCAAAAGAAAAAATTGAAAAAATGTTAAATAAAAGTTGTGATTTTTTTGCTTTTCCATTTGGTTCCTCAAATGACTTCAATTTAGATCAAATTAATATTTTAAAAAATTATGGTTATAAGCTTATTTTTTCTAATATTCAGGGTTCTAATTTATTAATTAATAAAAATCTAATTAAAAGAATAATCATAGACCAAACAAATAATTTAAAATCTTTGTTTTTTTAATTAGTTAATTAATGTAAATTGAGTTTAATTTTGTAAATATGAAAAAAAAAATACTAATAACAGGTGGGAGTGGCTTTCTTGGAACCAATCTAGCATTAAAACTAAAAAGTAAATATAAGGTTTATCTTGGGTCGAGAAATAATCATTTAAATAATAAAGCTTCCAATGATACTGGCTGTGAGTCAGTTCCACTAGATATTACAAATATTGAATCACTTAGAAATATAATATCTTCAATTAAACCAAATATAATAATACACGCAGCTGCTACAAAATATGTTCAATTATCAGAAAAACACCCACTTGAAACTGTTGATATTAATATAAATGGTTCTTTTAATGTATTAAGAGTAGCAAATGAGATGAATGTTGAAACCTTAATTGGTGTTTCTACTGATAAAACAGCACCTCCTGTTTTAAATATATATGGATTATCAAAATCAATTATGGAAAGAATTTTTTGTTCAAATAAAAATAATAAAACTAACGTAGCATGTGTAAGATTTGGCAATATAGCCTGGTCAACTGGATCGGTATTTAATATTTGGAAAGATATGGTTAAAAAAAATAACCTAATACTTTCAACTGGACCTCATATGAGAAGATATTTCTTTAATGTAAATGAAGCTTGTGACCTTATAATAACAGCAATAAGTAAAATAAAAACAATTAATGGTAAGATTTTAGTCAAGGATATGAAATCTGCTCAAATTAGAGATATATTAGAAGTTTGGTGTAATAAATATAATTGTAAATGGAAAAAAATTAATGAGAGAATTGGAGATAAGATCGATGAGTACTTAATAGGTGAAAGTGAGTTAAAACATACTAAAAAGAAATTAATTAATAATGAAAAATACTATATTATTGATTTTAGTAAAAATAATTTAGCAGATTTAAAACTACCTATTTCTTCAAAAACTTCTAAAAAATTATCTAAAAGTGAAATTATAAAATTAATAAAAAATGAAAAATAAAAAAATTAATCATGCTTTAATAATGGCCGCAGGTCGAGGTTTGAGAATGAAACCTTTAACAAATAAAATCCCAAAAGCAATGGCGCCTTATTTACAATCAACATTGATTTCAGAAACATTAAAAAATTTTAAAAGCAATATAAATAATTTACATATTACTGTAGGGTACAAGGGGCCAATATTAGCTAAACATGTTCTCGAGTCAGGTGCTTCAAGCGTACTCAATACAAATGGTAAAGGAAATTCATGGTGGCTATATAATACATTATTAAAATATCTTAATGAACCAGTATTTGTTATGACTTGTGATAATATTTTTGATACTAATTTAGATAAATTTGAAGAAGAATACTATGAAAAAAACTGCCCAGCCTGCATGATAATTCCAACTAAGCCAAAAAAAGGTTTTGATGGAGATTATATAAAGCATGATAGAAAGTTTAAAATTTTAAAAATTTCCCGAAAAAAAAAATATAATAAATTATGTTCTGGGTTACAGATTATTAATCCATCTAAAATTAACTTTTTAACAAAAAAAAGAAGTAGTTTTTATCAAATTTGGAATCAATTAATTCAACTAGATGAAATCTATTGTTCAAAAAAATTATTAAACAATTGGTATGCTGTAGATGATATAAATCAATTAAAAATAGTTAATAAAATCTACTAATAGTTTATGATAGATAACAAAGTAACTGTGGTAATACCCACATATAATGAAGAAAAAACTATAAAAAAACTTTTAGATTCACTAAATGATCAAACAAAAAAAATAGATGAAATAATAATCTCAGATAACAATTCAGTTGATAATACTAAGAATATTGTTCAAACATATATAGATAATGGTTTTAATATAAGGTTATATGAAAGGGGTGGTAAGTGTAGAGGCAGTGGAAGAAATCAGGGTATTAATAACTCAAAGAATGATTTGATAGCTCTTATAGATGCAGGAACATATGCAGATAAAAATTGGATTAAAAATTTATTAATAAATTATAATAATAAAAATACAGCTATTTTTGGAATTGTAAAAATTTTATTTAAAAATTTATTCGAACATTCTATTGCCTCATCCATTGTAAATAAATCTAAAGAAAATTTTACAATAGAAGAGTCTGTATCCTCATTGTTAATAACAAAAACAATTTGGAGAAAAATTGGTAAATTTCCTGAGAGTAAAAATGGAGAATATGTTGTAGAAGATTTAATTTTTATAAAAAGGTTGAAAGAAAATTGCAAAGTTATTTATTCAAACAAAGCTTATGTAAATTGGTTAATTCCAAATAACATAAAACAATTATTTAAAAGATATATTGAATATTCTGAAGGTGGTTTTAGGAATGGATTTATAAAAAAATGGCACTTTGGTATCATAAGAAATATATCCATTATATCTATATTTCTATTATTATCGTTTTATAATTACCTTTTTATAATTTTGATAATTATCTTAATCTATCTAAGGTCATTCTTTTATTTAAGAAGAAAACTATCTTTTAAATCTTTTTCTATAATAAAAAAAATTAAATCCATTCTATCAATATCAGTAATATTAATTTTAATTGATTTAGCTTCTATTTTCGGTATCATTAAATATTTTCTTAGAAAAACAGTTAAATGAGCAATAATTCCAATCTATCTATTGTTGTGCCTGTTAAAAATTGTCTAGACAATTTAAAACTAATGTTACAAAAAATTGATAATCAAACAATTTTACCTTCAGAAATTATAGTTGTAGATACTAGCACAAATGACTTCATAAAAAATTTTATAAATATTTATAGATCAGATATTAAAATTATTTACATATATTTACCAAACTCTAATCCAGGAAGATCTAGAAATATTGGTATAAAAAAAAGTAATTTTAAATACATTGGTTTATTAGATGTCCAAACACTTCCCAAAAAAAATTGGATCGAAAATTATTTAGAAATAATTAAAAATAAAAAATGCAGTATAGTTTTTGGTAGCACAGTATATAAATATCACAATTACAAAAGTAGAATTATTATTTCATCTACATTTGGAAACGCTTCCCATGAAACTTCTCCAGGTTCGATTTTTTTAAAAGACAATTTAAAAAATATATTATTTTTAGATAATGTAAGAGCTGGAAATGATCTTGAGTGGAGACAAAGAATAAAAGATAAATATTCATTTTATACCCCCGATAAAAATTTTTTAAATTACGAAAATATTAACGACTCATTCTTTTTTAATATTTTCAAGTTTTTTATTTATGCCATTTATAGTGCAAAAGTAGATGTACAAAGCAATATTAAAGATGCATATTTAGGCGTCTTCATTATATTTGCTTCATTAGTAGTCCCAAGATGGAATTATTTAATTGGCAATTGGAATAATAATCCTTTGTATATACCAAATATTACAAAGATATATTTATCATTCTTGATAATATTTTTTATGACTTTGTTCTTATTGAAAATAATTCAAGCAAAAAATTCATTTTCATCATTTTCTTTAAAATTTATAATTTTTATTTTTATTTCATTAGGTATTTATAAATGGAATGCTTTTACTATCAATGTATTAGAAGAATATATATTTTATATACCTCACGTGACAAAAATTTATGTTTCTATAATTATATTATTATCAATATTCTATAGAGGTATTTTTCTACCTATAAATAAAAATGTCAATAAAAATTTCTTATTCCCATTTAATTGGATTTTTATCGGAGTATTTGGAATGTTTTTAGATCTTGTAAAAGCACCAGGTTATATTATTGGAGGTATTTATAAAACAATTTTACGATAATAATAAAAAATTTTATTTTTTAACATCAGACGGGATTTTAGACCCACTTGGTGAGTCTCAGATAACCCCTTATTTATATGGGCTTTCAAAAAAATATAATTTGAAAATTTTCTCTTTTGAGAAACAACATAATATTAAAAATGCTAAATTTATAAATAATGTAAAAGAAAAATTAGCCAAACATAATATTAAATGGAAATATTATAAATATCATAATAATAAAATCCTTAAATTAATTGAATATATAAAAGCTATTATTTATATTAATACTTTGATTATATTAGATAAAAAAATAATTTTTCATTTAAGAAGTTATCCAATAGGCATTTTGTTATTCCCTTTAATTATATTTTTAAAACTAAATATTATATTTGATATGAGAGGTTTTTGGATACATGAAAGGATTGATAGAAATAATTTAAAAAAAGAAACATTATATTATTTTTTTTTATTATATTTAGAAAAACTCTTATTAAATAAATCACAAACAATAATAACATTAACTCATGAAGCTAAATTCTTAATAAAAGATAAATTTCAAAAACAAATTCAAAACAAAAATTTAGTAGTATTAAAAACATATGCAGAAACTAAAAAATTTAAATTTATAAAAAAAATTAATTATAATAAAAAAAATATCACCTTTTGTTATCTTGGCTCTGAAAGTAATGCTTACAATTTAGAAAAAACACTTTTAATTCTAAAAGAAATATCTAAAATTTTAAATAATGCTAAATTTAAATTTATAATTAATAAAAGTAATTTTACTTTTATAGATCAAATAACTAAATTAAATATTAATAAATCTAACTATTCTTTACATCATATTAAACATTACGAAGTTCCAAATTTACTTGAAGAATGTGATGTAGGTATATTTTATGCTAATACAAACCAATCAATAAAAGCATCTTTTCCTACTAAAATTTCTGAATATTTTTCCTCTGGTATGCCAATAATGTGTAACAATTTTAATTCAGATGTATCAAAAATAATATTAGAAAATAATCTAGGTATAATATCAAAATTTGAAAAAAAATTTATTAAAAAAGATTTAGATAAATTATTACAACTTCTAAGTAATGAAAACAGAAAAAAAATAAAATATTTTGCAGATAATAATTTAGATATATCTATAGGTATTTCAAAATATGACAGTGTATATAGTTCATTTCTCTAAAGTTTATGTGTTTCAAAACAATTTAACCTGCTATTATAATTTTGAATTTTTATATTATTTTCATTTAGAAATTTTTTAATCTTTTTAAATGATTTTGGTTTGTCATATTTTGCATAGATGCCATCTAGGGTATCTAAGATTGCCCATTCTTTTAGTTGCTTTTTATTTAAATTTATTCTTCCATCATAGTCCCAAACAGGTATTATAATGTCTGAAATAAAATTTGAATTTAAAAATATTTTTTTTATTAATCTTTTAAATATTAATATCTTATCAATATGTTTTTCTAAAAATAATTCACAATCTTCATATTTAACAAAAAAACTGATCAATGGTCTCCAAAAAAAATATTTTGGGTGAAGATATCCGATTTTAGGAAGTTTATATATATCAAAATATACAGTTCCACTATTATCTATAAATTTGTACAAATTAATTAATGTCTTAAATGGATCAGGTGTATGTTGTAACATTCCTCTACAAAATACAATATCAAATTTCATATTTGGAATTAATTTATTTATATCGGCCTTTATAAGATTTAAATTTTTATAATTTTTACATACGTTATAAAAAATAGCATTTGATAAATCTATTGAAACACATTCTTTAGAGTATTTTAAAATATGTTCAGTAAATCTACCTGGACCACAACCTATTTCAAGAATATTTTTATTTTTGAGTTTATCTGGATTATTGAAAACTAATGAATAAAAAAAATCTTTAGAAATATTAAATTTATTTTCACTATCAATCTGTGTTTTTTGATATGTTTTCCATTGTTTACCAAAATTATCAGCATAATTTTTAGTATTATCTAATATGTAAATATTATCATGCTTATCTAAAAAATTATTTTTAAAAAACTTAATATTATTCATTTGTAAATAATTTATTTTATTATAATATTAATTATAATTCGTATAACTTTTTATCTCAAATAATATGTGTGGTATATTTTCATTTATTTCAAATAAAAGAGATAATTATGATTTTAAGACATTTGAGCGTGATAATTTATTATTAAATCATCGTGGCCCAGATCATAATTTAGTTAAAGAATATACATCTAATAATTATAAAATATTTTTAGGCCATAACAGACTTTCAATACAAGATTTAAGTCAGAATGGAATACAACCAATGAATTCGTCTAATAATAGATTCACAATAATCTATAATGGAGAAATTTATAATCATAAATATATAAGAAGTATTATTGATAGTAAGTATAAAATAAGCTGGATGTCAAATTGTGATACTGAAACGATACTTAATTTTTATCAATTTTTTTATAATGATATAGAATTTTTTTTTAATACCATAGAAGGGCAATTTGCTTTTCTTATTTATGATAAAAAATTGGACAATATAATTATTTCTAGAGATCAAACAGGCGAAAAACCACTTTATTTGTCTACAAATAATGGTCAGATATTAATTTCTAGCGATTTAAAACCAATCATTAGTAATCCAAACTTTAATAAAGAAATTTCTCATGACGCATTAAAAAAATATCTATCTTTAAATTATATTCCAAATCCAGAGACTATTTTTAAAAATACATTTAAATTACCACCTGCCAGTTATCTTAAGATAAAATTAAACGATTATAAATTTGATAAATCTAAAAATTTTAACGAATTAATTAATTCTAATTCAATCTCTTTTCATAATTGGTGGTCATACAAAAAATTAAAAAACGAAAAAATTATATCAAATAAAAATGTTAAAAAATTTTCATATTATAAAGACATAATTAAGAATAGTTTATCTGTTTCAGTAAAAAAACAAACAATTTCTGATGTAGAAATTGGAACTTTTTTGTCAAGTGGATTAGATTCATCTTTAATTACTTCAATGTTATCAAAACACACATCAACAAATTCATTTTCAATAGGTTTTGAATATTCTAATTTTGATGAGTCAAAAATCTCAAAAAAGATAGCTAATTACTTAAATACAAATCATAATGAGTTTGTTTTTACTGCAAAAGACACTATTGATATAATACCAGATATCTCAAAGGCCTTTTCAGAACCATTTGCTGACTCATCTCAATTACCAACTATGTTAATATCAAAATTTGCATCCTCAAGAGTAAAAGTTATTATGAGTGGCGATGGTGGTGATGAATTGTTTGGAGGATATAACAGATATATTTTAGCTGAAAAGTTTATAAAAATAAAAAAAATTTTACCTTTTCCTTTATATCAAATCCTTATTAAAACTCTTAATGTGCTTCCAAAAACTTATATCTCTAATATTCTTAATTTTTTATTAGATAAGAAAAATATAAATAAATATGATTCACTTAATGTTGAAAAGTTTATCAATAAAATAAGTAGTATTAATAATATACATAATTTTTATTTTAATCTTGTAAATGATTATTCATCTTATCAAATCTTGTTAGATAATGACTTAAAAATGAATAATAAATTATTAAGTAATGAGAATGGCAATTTAGGTTATATTGAATCTTTAATGAGAAAAGATTTTGAAACTTATATGACTGATGATATATTATGTAAAGTTGATAGATCATCAATGAATTACAGTTTAGAGAATAGAGCTCCATTTTTAGATAAGGAAGTTATAAAAAACTCATATCTAATACCAAATAAATATAAAATTAATAATTATAGATCAAAATTTATTCTTAAAGAAATATTAAAAGAATACTTACCAGATGATCTAATTTCAAATGAAAAAAAAGGTTTTGCTGTACCTATTTCTATATGGATTAAGAATGAATTAAAAGATTGGGCACATGACATGGTAATAAAAGATGATCACAGTTTATTTAACAAAGAAATAATAAATAAATTATTTGATAATCATATAAATGATAAGGAAAATAATGAACATAAACTATGGGCAATAATTCAGTTTAATCAATGGTATGAGGAATATGTAAAATGAAAAAGAAATTATTAATTATATGTCCTTATCCCTATGATGAATGTGCAGGACAAAGATTTAAGTACGAAAATCATTTAGAGTATATAAAAGATAATGGTTATGAAATAACAATAAAAACTTTTATGAGTAAATCTTTTTGGAACATTGTTTATAAAAAGGGTTTTTTATTTAAAAAAATTATATTTACTTTGCTAGGTTATTTACAAAGAATATATATAATTTTTAGTTTAA
>MDTG01299734.1_pt1 | contig 11275 bp, 15 predicted proteins | sample 811421 | NCBI WGS metagenome assembly MDTG01 (sample SAMN05326645, study PRJNA326480) | marine metagenome | isolation source: seawater | place: Pacific Ocean: South East | collected 2011
ACTAAAAATTTTCCTATAGCATTTAAGGTAAATGATAATTAGAATGTTTATTTATATTAATAAGGATAAGAATTTATGATTAAAAGAGTTATTAAAGTTTTTAAAGAAATAAATCGCCATTGGGTTGGTGATGGCTTCTATGTCTATGGTTTACTAAGGCCTGACAATGAAATAAATAAAGCTATAAGTCCTTTTATTTTATTAGATTATGCTGCACCTATGTACTTTGAGCCTTCTCAAATATCTAAAGGTGTTGGGCGTCATCCACATAGAGGTTTTGAAACAGTAACTTTTGCATATCAGGGTGAAGTTGAACATAAAGACTCATCTGGCGCTATTGGTACTATAAAAACAGGAGATATTCAGTGGATGACAGCTGGAAGGGGAATCATTCATGAGGAATTTCATTCAAGGGATTTTTCTAAAAGAGGTGGTCAATTTGAAATGGTCCAACTTTGGGTAAACCTTCCTAAAAATATTAAAATGATAAAACCTTCATATCAAGCAATTATCAAAGAGAGCATACCAATAATAAAAGTACAGAATAATGTAACAATGAGAGTAATAGCTGGTAAATATAATAATATTAAAGGGCCAGCTAATACTCATACAGAGATTAATATTTATGATATTTATTCAGAAAAAAAAGAAAATATTAATATTAAGCTTAGTGATGATAGTAATACAATTGTTTTAATAATGAGAGGTAAGCTATCTATTAAAGGTATAGATTATCAAGAAAAAAGTATTGTAGTTTTAGAAAGAGAAAACAATTTATTGAGTTTTCATTCATCTAATAACTTTAAAGCCTTAATTCTAAATGGAAAGCCTATAGAAGAACCTTTAGTAGCTCATGGTCCTTTTGTTATGAATAATGAACAGGAAATTTTAACTGCTATTGAAGATTACCAAAATGGATCAATGGAGAATAATAGTCTTTAGTTAATGGCTCCGCAGGTAGGATTTGAACCTACGACCGATCGATTAACAGTCGATTGCTCTACCACTGAGCTACTGCGGAACATATTTCTATCTCTATACCAATGTAAATAGTTTTTGCCAAGTATTTCTATGAAAATAATAAATTTATTATTATAGATTTATTATTAAATATATTAAGGTAATATATATTTATGTTCAGGGAGAAGTTTTATGAATAATTTGTTTAAATTTAATATTATAACATTCACTACTAGGAATTTAATATCTTTTATTTTACTTATTGCTTCTTTTATCCTTTTATATTTTGGTGTAACTGAGCCAATGCTTAAAATTTCAGCGGAATATGCAGGCCAAGAGGTTTTTAAATATAAGCAGTCTATTTGGCAAGCTGTAGACATGTTATATGAAAGTGGAAATTTACTAGTAGCATTCTTAATAGTTTTTTTCAGTGTGATGATACCTGTATTTAAAGGAATAGTAATTTTATGGGTATTCTTTTTTGGGACAGTTGAAGCAAAATCTTCTGCTCATAACTTCATATTTAGAATAGGTAGATGGTCTATGGCAGATGTTTTTGCTGTTGGAGTTTTCATTGCTTATTTGGGTGGTAAAGCATCTACTATGCTAGATGCATCCATGGAAATTGGTTTTTACTATTTCACAGGATATTGCATAGTTTCTTTACTATCTTTACAAATTAAGTCTAAATTAACTTAAAATATTTTATTTCTTTAATTCTATTTCTATAAAAGTGAATTCAAAATCATTATTGTTAATAACATTATGGTTTATACCAGTTTCTCTGGAATAAGATTGTCCACTAATTAGGCTGGCTTTCGTTATGTTACCCTCTGGATCAGATATAGTTAATTCTCCTGTTGTCATAGGAACAACTACATAGTCCATTTGATGGATATGCGGCCCAGTTTCAGAATTAGGTGGAAAATACCATTCTGTAACTTTAACAAAATTATTATCAATTTGTACTGTAGGTTTTGCTAATATTTTAGTAATAATATATTCCTTATATAAAATTATAAATTTTTATAATTAGTTACTAACTTCTAACAATAAAATCATTTGTTCCTGATTCATCCTCACCGCTCATTAAAAATAAAGTTCTATTTGCGTGATCCAAATTAAACTCTTTTTCTTGTTCAGCGGCTAATTCTCTATCAAATGTAGATGAGGTTGGCATATAGCGAATGGTCATACCTCTTCGTGAATTTGGAGACACATTTGTTCCTGAACCATGTACAATATAAACATCATGAAGTGCCATTTGTCCTGATTCAAGACATAAATGATAAGCATCTTTCTCATCATACTCAGAAGGGTCTATTTCCTGATTTAGTGTATAGTTACCACTATTATCTGTGCTGTGTTTTCTTGTTGTTTTTCTTTTATGAGAACCAGGCATATATTTTAGACAGCCATTTTCTTTATTTGCGTCGTCTACCGCTAGCCACACAGTACAGGTTGCAAGTGGCCTTATAGGCCAATATTGACCATCTTGGTGCCAAGGAGTTGCTTTTCCATTAATCCCCGGTTTTGCAAAAAAACTTTGATTCCAAACGGCTAGGTTAGGGCCTATAACTTGTTTAACACAATTTAGAATTTCTGGCTTTTTTGCATATTTTAGATAGTTTAAATCATATTTTAATAAAGTTGGACAATAGTCTCTAAATTCTGGATGTTTATCTAATAAGATTTTATGATAGTTTTTTATATTCTCTATATCTTCTTTAGGCATTCTATAGTCTAATATAACAAAACCATTTTCATTGTATTCAGCTAATTGTTTCTCTGAGAGCATTTTGTGTTCCTATATGATTATGATAGTAGATATTAAAGAAAAAAACTTTATTAGTCTATCGACATCGGTAATTTATTATTTTTTGCCCATTCTGATAAAGAAGCATCATATACAGTAATATTTTCAAATCCTAAAGCGGTTAAAACAAATGCAATATTTGTAGCAGCTATTCCTCCACCACAATATGCTATTACTTTTTCTTTATTTAACACATTATGTTTTTTAAATATTATTTTTAAATCATCTAATGATTTATATAAATTTGTATTAGAGTCTACCATTTCTAAACTTGGAATATTTATACTATTTTTTATATGTCCTAATCGTCCATAATCCACTTTTTCACTTCCATCATGAAGTGTGCTTCTCAATGCATTAATTATAGATACATTATTATCTGTTAAAGAGTTTATAACTTCTTCTTTTGTACAAAATAAACCATTTTGAGGAATGCTTTTAAAGTTATTTTTTGGATAATTGACAGGGTCTTTAGAAATTTTCTTATTTTCTTCCTTCCATCTATCAAAACCACCATTTAATATAGATGCGCTGTTAAAACCCATGGATCTTAGCATCCACCATACTCGAGTTGCCCATTGTATATTAACTCTACTATATAATATTACATGTGTACCTGGACCTATACCTTTTAAGGACATTATTTTATCAAATATTTTGTAATCAGGCATCATGAACGGATAGGGTGTATCTTTTAATGATAATTCTTCTAAATCTAAAAAATCAGAATTAGGGATATGTCCTTCATTATAGTCTTTTTTACCTGATTCTATTGTGTATATTTTTTTTGGATGAGGATTAAGCCATACCGTACAGTCGAAAATTCTTATATTTGGATCGTTAAGGTTACTTTCCAACCAATCTGTTTCCACTAGTAAAGAACTATCAAATTTATTTTTCATAAAGTTGTAACCTTTTAGTTATGAGTATTAGAAATTTTATTATAATATTATTATTCAATATAAAAAGTATTAATTTTATTAGGAGATAATTTATGAGTTTATTAGGTCAAGTTGCACTAGTAACAGGTGGAGGAACTGGGATAGGAAAAGCTATAGCAAAAGCTATGATAGAAGAAGGAGCAAAAGTTATAATAATTGGTAGAAAAGAAAATATTTTGCTCGAAGCACAATCGGAATTAGGTAAAAATGTTGAGGCTATGGTCTGTGATGTTACAGATGAGTCTCAAGTTAATAAAGTTTATGAAAATATTGTAAAAGATTATGGAAAACTCAATATTCTAATTAATAATGCGGGTATGGCAGCTAGAGGAAAAGCATATGAAATGAGTTATGATATGTGGAAAAAAGTGGTGGATGTTAACCTTAATGGAGCTTTTTTATGTGCAAGAGGAGCCATGAAGATTATGGTTTCGCAGAAGTCTGGAAGAATTATAAATATTGGCAGTATTTCTGGTCAAATGGGACGTCCTGAAAATGCACCTTATACAGCTACTAAATTTGCTATTGAGGGACTTACACGCGCTTTTGCCTTAGATGGACGAGACCATGGTGTAGCTGTAAGTGTAATACATCCAGGAAATGTAGCTACAAATATTTGGAAAGGTAGAGAAGAAGTTTCAGAAAGAGAAGGTTTAATTCCTCTAGAAGATTTAGGAAAATTAGCTGTCACTATGCTTACGATGTCTCCTAATGTAAATATACTTAACTCTGTAATTCTTCCTATAACTCAACCTTACTTAGGAAGGGGATAAATATTTGAAATTAAATGGTAAAATTGCTTTAGTAACAGGTGGTGGAAGTGGAATAGGTAAGGCGATGGCTAAGGCAATTTTAGCAGAAGGTGCAAAAGTTATTATTATTGGAAGAACTGAATCTAAACTTTTACAAGCCCAATCAGAATTGGGTCCTGAAATTGAAATAATGGTATGCGATATTACCGTAGAATCTCAAGTTACAAATGTCTATGAAACCATAATGTCAAAACATGGAAAATTAGATATTTTAATTAATAATGCAGGAACATCTCTTAAAGAAAAAGCTTACGAATTATCATTTGAATCCTGGAAAAAGGTAATAGATGTGAATTTAAATGGGGCTTTTTTATGTGCTCGAGGAGCTATGAAAATAATGGTTTCTCAAAAATTAGGAAGAATAATAAATATTGGAAGTATATCTGGTCAAATGAGCAGGCCATTAAATGCCCCATATACTACTAGTAAGTTTGGTATAGAAGGATTAACGCGTGCTTTTGCATTAGATGGAAGGGATCATGGAGTATCTGTAAGTGTTATTCATCCTGGAAATGTAGCAACAGATATAATAAGTAAAGATGAAATTCCTAAAAGAGAAAAAGAAGGATTTGTATTATTAGAAGATTTAGGTAAATTAGCAATTACTATGTTAACTATTTCTCCTAATGTAAATATTTTAGGATCAGTTGTTCTCCCTATCACCCAACCATACTTAGGGCGAGGATAATAAATGATAGCAGAAAAATATAATAATTTCTGCCAAATTTGATAAGCTAGGTGTAGTTATAATGTGTTATAATTAGTTACCTTTAAAATTAGGTTTTTGTTTATTTTTAAAAGCTTCTACGCCCTCTTTAGCATCATTAGATGAAGCGAGTGCTTCTTGAACATTATCAAACTCTGCTACAGCTATTTCCCGACCTTCTTCAAGGGCTAATTTAGCACTTCTGATGGTCTCTCTTACAGCAAGAGGTGCTGCATCAGCTATATTTTTTGCGATTTCTTCCGCTCTACTAAAAACTTTATCCTGTTGAACTACTTCTTGTACAATATTCATTTTTAACGCTTCTTCACTATTGAATTCCATGCCAGACAGTAAATATTTCATTGCATTTCCCCATCCTGCTCTTTGTACAAATCGAATGGTAGCACCTCCAGTAGGCATTATACCTCGAAGAACTTCTAATTGGGAAAATCTACAGTTATCTGCAGCTATAGTTACATCACAAGCTAAAGATAGCTCTACTCCATAGGTAAAAGTTATTCCTCTCACTGCACAAACTGTAGGTTTAGTTCTAATAAGTCCTCTTAGTCCAAGAGGATCTATTAATTCTTTTGGGTGTAAATATTCCCTATTACCAGATTTCATATATGGAGCAATTTTTGGAAGGTCTATTCCTGCTGTAAAATGTGGTCCATGACTAAAAATTAGAGCACATAAAGCATCCGAATTATTTTCATAATCTGTGAAAGCTTGTGCTATCTGTTGAAACATTTCTGGTGTAAAACCATTTAATTTTGTAGGCCTATCTATGCCAATATAAAATATTTTTTCTGATAAAGAAGTAGTAATTCTTCCAATCTCTGGGTCAACTTCAGGCAAAGGAACGGGTGGTGTTTTATCTATTCTCATATTCACACCTTAATTTTTTCTAGTGGATCATTTATATCTTTAGGTAAAGATTTCTTGAAAGCATCTCTGTTTTTTAATTTATGATAATAATTTTCAACATTTTTAAACTCTGATATTTTTACAAACATACTTCCCATATGAATGCTATATCCTACAGATGTATCTACAGCAGAGAACCCTGATTTTAGTAAATAATCTCTTCCTTTAAGATGATTGTCCAATACTTCTAAAGTTTTTTCTAATCTACGAGATTCTAATTTAATTACTAAAGGTGAACGGAATTCTTCTGCAATAATTATATTTTGTTGAACTAGTGACGCACCGTGTACCGCAATAGTTTCTGCATAATGAAGCCACTGTATCCATTCAGCATGTTCTTTATGTGCAATACCTCTACCTAATTGCTCCTTTTTATCAAAAACTTCACATAAATATTGGCAAATGGCTCCTGATTCATAAAGGATTAGATCATCATGGACTAGACATGGGACTCTTCCTAAAGGATGCACTGACAAATACTCTGGAGATCTAGTAAATTTTTGGTCAAAAGGCATTTCTACTAATTCAAAATCAATATTCAATTCATATAGTAACCAAAGCGATCTCATGGAGCGAGCATTTGGACAATGATATAATTTTAACATATTCACCTCTTATTTAAATACCTCTTATAATTCCTCTATAAGCAGTTGTTCCATATACTTCAAATGATAATAATCCTGCTTTTGCTAAAGGTAAATTTGATAATGTTTCTAAGGCAGCTTTTTCATCTGTAGCTTCTACTACACAAAGTGCACCTTTGCCATCGGTCCTGCTATAAATTTCTCTTACAAATCCTTCTTTATATAATTTTAGGGCGTAATCTACTTCTGCATCCATAAGAGGTGCAAAATCTTCTGCAGATCTATCTTCATTTCTTGTTGCAACAACAAAAACTTTCATATATTTCTCCTTAAGTTAATTATTATATAAATTTAATTTATGATATAAATCAATAAAATCAGATGCTTCTATATCTATACTTATATCTGCTTTTAAATCAAAATCTTGACTAGGGCCATATTCATTAGACCTAAGTACAAAAGCTGTTTTCAAACCAAAACTTTTTGCAGCTAACAAATCTTGATTGTGCGCCGCTACTAGCATTACCTCATCAGTATTATGATTTAGTCTTTGTACAGCACCTAAATACGTTTCAGCATCAGGCTTATAATGCATAAATGTTTCTGCAGAAAATATATTGTCCCAATCTAAATTTTGTTTTTTAGCCATATTAGTTAATAAGTCTATACCCCCATTTGATAACGTAGATATAGAGAATTTTTTTTTAAGTAAATTTAGGCCTTCAACAGTATCATTCCAAGGTGATAACCTGTGCCAGGCATTATTAAGGTAATTTATATTTTCTTCACTTAAACCATGTATATTTAATTCTTCTAATATTTTTATTAAAGACTCTCTATGAAGAACATCTAAATTTACCCATTCTTTTTCACCATTTCTCACTTTATCCATAGAAGGAGCATAGTTTTGACGCCAAAGATCCGTCAACTTTTCCCAATTACCTGAAATTCCTGTCTCTGTTTCTAAAGAAATGCATTCTTTTATTACTGAGCTTCGCCAATCAACTACCGTGCCAAATACGTCAAATATTAAAGCTTTTATCATTTTATTTTTTTCCAAAAAAAGATAATTAAATAATTTGTAATCTAATACTACAGACTTTGCGTAACAAAGTTAACAATTATTTATTTAAGGATTTATACAATGAACATTTTTAAGTTATTACTCGCATTTTCTTTATTTTCATCATTATTTGTAAGTCAGGCTTTTTCAGGACCTGCAAATAAAAGTATCAATGATAAATTAGTTAATTCCTATTTAATTGTTGAGAAATTATCAAGAGATGGGAATGTAAATGCTATAAGCAATAAAAAAACTATGTACAGTTTTTTAAACCAGGATCAAAAAAATAAAGTTAACAAAATAATAACAATGAAATTAGATAATAAAGTAAAATTATAATCAGTTTTTATTCAAATCTTCATATAAATTTTCAAATTGTAAATTTATATAAGTAGCTATTTCTAGTAACTCATTACTCTTCTCCCAAGAATAAAGGTAATAACTACATTTATCTATAGAGTTGCTAGAGATAGTTTTTATTTTTCTTATCAAGTTATTTTCTTTCTCTATATTTTCTAGCATTTTATTTAGGCCTATCTCTCCTGCCGGCATTGGTCTTTCTTTAACCAAATCTGGATCAAGTGCGTGGCATGTATGCCTCAAATGTCTAATTATATTATCTATATCATTAGGATGATTTATAGCGTATTTACTATGTTCTTTAATAATTAAAATTCTTTCTTTAATAATTTTCAGGTTACTTGCAATATCTGAAATTTTTAATTTTTTATTATTTTTGATACATTGGCCATCAGCTCTAAATTGTGCATTAGCACCTCCTAAATTCATTTGTTTATTAGCATCAATATATTTAAGTCTTATGAATCTACCACCTTGAGCAGTTTGAGATCTCCATTTACCATTACCATAAAAATCTTTATTATTTTGAATAGATATTCTTAAATTAGCTGAGCGTTTTTTTTTATCATAAAAGAAATTAAGAGTAGCTCTATTGGCGTTAATAAAATTAATTTCCCAATTAGCGAGAGTAGATATATTCTGCATGCGTAATACTCCTGTACATTCAAAATCATAATAATCGATAGATTGTGCATAGGATTGATTAGCTGAAATAAATAAGAGTATTAATATTATATATTTATGTTTTATCATGTAATTTAGGCCGATAATTTTAGATCTAATTTAATTTGTTTATGAAAATGTTGAAGTGCTGGTTCATTTTTTCCAAAAATAATTTTTCGATTGGGGTCTGCATAAAAACCTTTCTGAACGTTTTCTCCCAAGGGGAAGTCTTCTTTCACAACTGCATCTAAAGCCAAATTAAAATTATTGTTCCAATGACGAATAGCACTTTTTGAAGAGAAGGCTTCTTTAGTATATAGAGAAAATGATACTTCACATTCATCAACTTCACTTTTAGGAACTATTTGCCAAACTTCAACATGATCAGGATGACATACTAAAATAGTATTAGGAAATATTATTCGGAGTTGTATTGTATGAATATCAAACTCTCTTTGGTTTTTTAAAACTCTATTTAGTTTAACAGCAGAATGTCTTGCTCCTATTATTCTTATATTCTTACCATAAGTATCAAATATCTGCAGATCATTTTTTATTATGGGAGCTAAAGACTTAGTGTGAAGTTCATCTATATGATATAATTCCAAGAAAGTATCTACCGCTAACTTCCAATTTAATTTTGGATTTATTTTAATTGATTTAAAATGGTGATACTTATTAAAATTATAGTTAGTGAGTAACTTATTTAAATCAGTTTTATTAGAAGAGTGCTTATTTTTTGCCTTCTTATTCATGATAAGCCATAAAAAACCTTGATGATTATCTAGTTCAAATTTTTTTAAGGAACATTGATCTTTATTTATTTCTTCAAATGCATTTTCTCTTGGTCGAGCCTTTAATTCTCCGTTTAGGTTATATATCCAAGAATGGTAGGGACATTTAAATGCATAAGCTTTTGTTCCGCTACCTTCAACTAATTTTGCTCCACGATGACTGCATATATTTAAATATGCACTGATTTCAGTTTTATTGTTTCTTACTATTAAAATTGATTTAATACCTATATCGACTGTATACCAATCACCTTTATTTGGCACTAATGCAGCAGTTCCAATGCATATTGGTGATTCTTCAAATATAATTTTTTTTTCATTTATAGCTGTTTTTGAATCGATATATTCTTTTACTGGGTTTTTATATATACTTTTAGCGTAATCAGTTTCTTTATGAATTATCAAATTTTGGAGTCTATCTTTAACATCTATTGGACTATGCATTGTATTCAATCTCTTTTTATCTTTATTGATAAACATCTTTTATTAATTATAGTAGTTTTTTGTAGTTTGTAATTAATTATTTTAGGAGAATATTATGACAAATAAAAAACCAATTTGCATGATTACAGGATTAGGTGAAGGTACAGGAGGATATACAGCTAAGAAATTTTATAAAGAAGGTTACAGGATTGCAATGATAGCTAGATCTGCAGAAAGATTAGAAAGATTTGAAAAAGAATTAGAGGGGTCAAAAGGCTACATATGTGATGTTTCAAATATAGACAAACTTAAGGAAGTATGCGCTAAAGTAAAAAATGAAATGGGCGCTCCTGAGGTTTTAATTCATAATGCAGTAAAAGGAAATTTTGAAACATTATTAGATGGTAAGCCAGAATGGTTAGAAGAAAACTTTAGAATAAATACTACTTCTCTTATGTATTTAGCGCATGCTTTAATTCCAGATATGCTTAAGGCTAAAAAAGGAGTTATCATAGTAACTGGAAATACTGCAGCTAAAAGAGGTATAGCGAATACACCTTATTTTTCTCCTACAAAGGCAGCTCAAAGGATATTAGCACAGTCTCTTGCTCGAGATTTTGGGCCTCAAGGTATTCATGTGGCTTATTTGATGGTAGATGCATCTATTAATACTCCATGGACACGAACTAGAATAAAAAAACAAATTGATCAGCCAGATATTATATTTACTCAACCTAAAGATATAGCTGATGAAATTTATCATATAGCTAAACAGGAAAGGTCTGCATGGTCCTTTGATGTAGAAGTAAGACCTGATATAGAGCATTGGTAATATATTGATCCATTCATAGTAAAATTACGTAAAATTATTAAACATGAAAGGTAACTCTATGGATAATTCAAAAGATATATATTATATAGGTTCATTCATTGTTCTATGTATTGGTGCATTCTTTTTAGGAGCATTCCTAATTTAATATGGAACAATTTTTCCAGAAAAATCATATATTTTTCCGGACGAATCTAAATCAAGTTCTTCAATAACTTTTAATAAATTAATGCCACATTCGTGTGCGCTAAATATATTTTTAGCGGACTTAGAAAAAGGGTCAGAGAGCTTAGTCTGTACTGTACCAGGGTGCAAGCCAATAAGAATTATATTTTTATTTGTTCTCTTAAACTCTATACTTGCAGTCTTAATAATCATATGTTGGGCAGCCTTTGAA
>MDTG01354221.1_pt1 | contig 11275 bp, 10 predicted proteins | sample 811421 | NCBI WGS metagenome assembly MDTG01 (sample SAMN05326645, study PRJNA326480) | marine metagenome | isolation source: seawater | place: Pacific Ocean: South East | collected 2011
ACCACGTTGATAGGCTGGGTGTGGAAGTGCGGTAACGCATGTAGCTAACCAGTACTAATAGCTCAATTGGCTTGATTTATGCACTGAAAAAAATTTTATATGGATAGATATAATGAAGTTACAAATATTTTTCGTTTATTTTACGACGCCTAATGCTTTTTGCAGGATTTCCAAAGTAAATTTTTTTCGAACCACAATTTCTTGTTACTACTGAACCTATTCCAATAACAACGTCTTTTTCGATTTTAATATTATTTTTGATAACAGATCCGCTTCCGATATGACTTCTTTCTTTAAGAATAACACTTCCGTTAGTAATAGCTCCAGGAGCAATGCTGGAAAAATCTTTAAAAATATTATCATGCTCTACAATAGAACCAGTATTTATTAAACAATGTTCTCCTATTTTACAATTTGAATTTATGATTGAACCTTTCATCACAATTGTTCCTTTACCAATCAAGTTATTTTTTGATATCAGTGTTTCATTAGATATATAAGTATACCAATTTATTTTTTTATACTGAGTTTCCATTTCATTTTTTATTTTTTCTCTAGTAAAATTATCACCAATTGCAATTATAAAAAAAATATTCTTCACTTTTTGCATTTTTGAATAAATTGGGATTTGTTTTTTTTCTACTGTAATTTTTTTTAATTTTTTATTTTTTTTGTCAAAAAAACCAATTAAATTAACTTTTTTTGAATATATTATTTCAAAAGCTAAAATTTTTGCTTGAAGTCCTGAACCAATTATAATTAATTTTTTTTTCATATTTCTATAACTTCATCTTTTATAAAATTTTTTTTGGCTTTTTTACCTATAATTTTTTTTATGTTCATTGGAGAGACACCTCCACCTGATCTTTTACAAGTCAAATTTTTTAATGAAAATTTTTCATTCTTTTTAATCATATTTTTTGCTACCAAAAATTTTCTAACAACTTTAAAATTTTTTTTTTCACATTTCTGTATTTCTTTTAGGTCTTTTCCAAGAATTTTATCAGCATTCTTTATCCTCTTTATCATTTCTTTAAGTTCATGAAAATTTATTGAGGCTTTATGATCCGGCCCAATTAAATTTTTATTTATAGTAAAATGTTTCTCTATAACTTGCGCACCAGCATACACTGCAGCTATTGGTGCTTCAATACCGATAGTATGATCTGAAAATCCGATATTAAGTAAAAAATCTTTTTTCATTTTATTTATTACTCGTAAATTTAAATATTTAGATTTTGTTGGATACTCCGTCACACAATGCATGATAACTACCCTATCTTGAATTTTCTTTAATTGGTTATGATTAATTATTGTTACTTTGTTTTTAATACATCTATATATACGTTTTTTAGCTATTAGATTTATTGCATTTACTATTTCAGAATTATTGCTCATTCCTGTAGATAAAATAATTTTATAGTCATTTAATTTAATTTTTTTGAGTAAAAAGGAGTTTGTTATTTCTCCAGATGGGATTTTCAAATAATTTTCATATCTTATAGAATCTAATAATTTAAGGCTTTTTTCATCGAAAATGGATATCATAAAATTAATGTTCAATTTTTTTGAATATGAAATTATATCTTTGAGAAACTTTACATTAATTTCTAGTTTCTTGATTAATTCGTATTGTGAATTTACATTTGAATTTTTTTGATAAGGTGCAAGAGTTGAATATTCAGTCACCATACTTTCAGTATCAAACAATTGAAATTTTACAGCATCAGCACCCGCCTTTTTAGCACAATGAACCAGAGATTTTGCAATTTTAATAGACCCATTATGATTTACTCCAGCTTCAGCAATTATGTAAGTTTTGTTATTTGAATTTGATGTCATAAAATTTATTAACTAGATCAATCTTTTTAAAATTTAAGATCTGTAATATTTTTTTTGAGATTAGTTTAGAAGTATCTTTAAATTTTTTTTTTATTTTTATTTTTTTATTTATATATTTCTCTATTTTCTTTGATATTTCCTCAGCTTCGAATGATACATTAACAATATTTTTTTCATAATTTCTACCCTTCTGTCTATTGCCAATATTTAAAGCATAAACATTAGCGCTTGGTGTTTCAAGTATACCACTTGAGGAATTCCCAATAACTAAATTAACATTTTTGAGGAGATTGATAAAATTTTCTTTCCCAAGCGATTTAATTATTTTAGTATTACTATTATTTTTTATAAAAGTATTTATTGAATTTATGAATATTTTTGATCCAGGATCTGAGTTGCATGATGTAAATATATAAAAGTATTTATTTTTATATTTTACTGCCTCTAAAACTGAAGATATTTGCTTTTTATAACTTAAATTACTCATTGTTTCAGGATGAAGCGTAACCAATACAATTTTTTTATTTAAAGGTATTTTATATTTTTTAAAAAAATTTATTTTTGGTATTATTTTTGTTTTTCTAAAATTTTCCTCACCAAGAGATCCAAAATTAAAAATTTTTTTTGGGTTTTCCCCTAATTGCATCAGTCTTTTTTTGTAAATATTATTTGTAACAAAATGGAAATTAGAAAACTTAGATATAGAATGTCTTAGATTATCATCAAACACTCCCTCAGTTAACTCTCCTCCATGTAAGTGAAAAATTGGAATTTTGTTTAAAAAACAACAAAAGCTGAAAATAAAAGCTTCATATCTATCACCAAGCACTACTGCCGAAGATGGATTATTTCTTAGTATTTTTAGAGAGTACTCCTGCAAAATTTTTGAGCAATAAAGCGATAGTGGCTCAGAATTAGAATACGACTTTAAATCTGATTTTATTTGAATTTTATTACCATCTCTTAAGATTTCTTTATATGAATTACCATATTTTTTGGAAAAATGATCTGAACCAGCAAAGATCAATATTTTTAATTTATTGTCTAATTTTTTTATTAATGTAGACATAATTCCATAATCTGCTCTGGAACCAGTAAAAATGATTAATTTTTTTTTTATCATTAAAACTTGTTATTTTTTTAAAATCAAATGTTTGTTTTCTAAAAATAAATATTTAAGTCCTGAATTTTTAAAAGTTTTATAAACATCATTTAAATCTGAGGATATCGGATACCCGTGAAGATTTAAACTAGTATTTAAAACTGCAGGTATTCCACTTAATTCATAAAATTTATTTATTAAATTATAATAGTTTTTATTTTTATCTAATTTCAACATTTGAGGTCTAACAGTAAAATCATATGGATGGGTGCCAGCTTTAATTTTGTGAAGATTTTTTTTTTTTGTATCATAACCTATTGTCATAAACTCAGATAATATTTGTTTTTTGTTAATAATAAAATTTTTATGTTTTTCGTAAATTATTGATAATGCAAAAGGCATCCAAAAATCTCTATTTTTAATCATCTCATTGATTGTTTTTATTACATTATTATGTGATGGATTTGCTATTATACTTCTGTTCCCTAGTGCTCGAGCTCCAAATTCTTCTCTACCCTGGGCAATTGCAATTATCTCACCATTTAATAATAATCTTGCAATTAGATTTTGTGAGACATTTTTTTTTATCAAAAATTTTTTTTTATTTTTAAATTTAAAATAAATTTGTTCCTCTATTGTATGTTTATTCGTAAATAAATTTTGGCCTAAATAGATATTATTTAAACTTTCAGAGTTAGATTTTGAAAGATAATAGCACGCCCCAATCGAAAGTGAGTCGTCAGTTCCTGTAGGAGGTACATAAATTTTTTTTACAAAACTTAACTCAGATAATACTTTATTTGCCTTAATATTCATAGACACACCTCCGCTAATAGAAAAGCGATTTACCTTGTATTTTGAATTTATTTGTTTAAGTAAATCAGTAGTAATTTTTTCTACAAATATTTGAACTGCTCCAGAAATATTATCAAATCTATATTGTTCTAAGTTTTCTTTTAAAAAATTATATAAATTCTTAGGCCTGTTTTTATGAACTACTTTACAATTTTTAACTTTCAAAATATTTTTAAAGACTTTTTCATATATTTCTTTTGAGTATTTATCTTTAGAATAAGGTGCCATGCCCATTATCTTATACTCATGCTCATTAGGTTTCATTGAAAGTATTAATGTTACTAATTTGTAAACCCTAGCGATATCACAAGTGTTTGTTCTATTAATATTTATAATATTTTTTTTATTTTTTGATGGAAGCCATAAACTTTGATTAATTCCATCACCTTGGCTATCTATTGTTAAAACACAAATTTTATTTTTTTTAATTTCTTTTCTACTTAAAGAAAAATATGCATAATGTGCATGGCAAGTATGATGATCAGCAAAAACAATATTTTTAATTAGACCTTTAGATTGTTTTTGTAAAGTTGATTTAAGAAAATGATTTAACTTATTAAATTCTCCATCTTTTATTAGGTTTAATTTTTTTTTTTCCAAAGAAATAGATGATTTGTTTCTTTTATCTTTATTAAGGTTATCTAGGTACTTTTTTACTGATTTGTTTGCTATTAATTTTGAATAATATTTATCACCATAGAAATCCTTATAATCTTTAACATTAAAATAATTAGAAATAGGATATTTATAAAAGTTTAAATTTGGATTTGTATTTACAAATGCGGCTATGTTGATATTAATCTTTTCTTGTCTGATATATTTTAAGCAGTTTTCGATCGATTTTCGTGGATAACCTCCAAAGTTTTTAATTTTTGTAAACCTTTCTTCTTGGTAAACAAGCTTAATTTTACCATTAACCATAAGTGCACAACTCGCGCCGTGACCAGCGTTTATTCCTAAAAAATTCATATTTTATCTAAAGTTGTAATTATTGTATCCATTTTTCAAATTTGCTTTTTTTAAATTGATTAGATTTTCATTATCATTCTTAAACTGGTATTCAAGTGATTTGAAAAAATTGTCATTGATATTTTTGTTTTTTTTTAAAAGTTCGTAAGACTTTCTCCAAAAGTTTTCTTTATTATAATTCATTGTTATATCAGAACTATAAACTGTAGGAATTTCAACTTTAGCAATTATCTTAAATACGTAGTTAAAAATAATGCTTTTATCTATTTGAGTTTTATTTAATTTTTTAACTTTTGATATATCTTTTAATAAATCGTAATATTCAGTTTTGTTAGATGGTTCAATATTAAATCCAAAACCTTTATAATAAGTATCACCACAAATAATAACAGGAATACCAAGCGCAGAATATTCGTGACCACAGCTACCATGCGATGTAACAACTAAATCTACGATGTTGTAAATATTTTTTAAGCTATGATTAGAGGGAAATATTTTTATATTAGTATTTTTACTATCTATAAACTTATTTACAATTGAATTAGTTTGAACTTTAGAATTGTAGAATGACTCACTTGGGTGAGGTCTTATAATCCAATTAACATTTTTATTTTGTTTGATTTTTTTTAGAGTGTTTTCAAGCCAATTTATATTATTTTTAAACAAATTCCATTTATTGACGTAATTTCCATCCATAAGATTATGACAAAGTATAAGCACAATAGGCTTTTTATTGTACCAACCAAAAAATTCCCTTAAATATTCTTCGCTTTCAAAATATAAATTTGATTTTCTTGATTTAATCAATCCTAATTTTTGAAAAACTTCTTCTCCTAAATCTTTTTTTATCTTACTAATAATTCTTTTTTTAGGAATTTTAATTTGAGAATTTTTGTACTGGTCATAATAATAATTTACAAGATTTATGTTTATTGATGCTCTATTTAAATTAGCATTTTTAAATTTATTATATCTTTTTAATGCGATAGTTTTGAGGTTATGCCTAGAATATATTACAATTTTATTCTTTAATGCGTTCTGAAATAATACTCTAAATGGTATAAATTGTTTTTCAGATTGAATTAAATATTTATAATTGTTTTGCTTTAACAAACTTATAAAAAACTCATTATAATATAAAATATTAGTCATAAAGTAGTAGAAAGAAAAATCTACTCTTGGATTTGGATCCTTTTTATATCTAACGTAACTTTCATAAACATTTTTACCTATTTCAATATTTTTGATTTTTAAATTTATTATCTGATCAATATTTCTTAATCGACTCAATATATTAAAGCTTTTGAGAAAATAACTAAGTTTTGAGACATAATTTCCATCATCGATTTCAATAATCTCATTTATGCCAAAGCTATTCATTATTTCTTTTGCAATAATGTCTCCTTTTCTAATCATGCCGACACAATTGCACTTACTAATTAAACTTAATTTTTTACCAACAATACAATTAGGAATTAAATAATGGGGATGATTGATAAGACTCTCAATTAAAACTTTATTATTATTTTTTGTTTTTTCTTGTGGCCAAATTAACGAATTTATTTTGATATAATTATTTATATTTTTATCTAAAAATCTCCATTTATAGTTTTGACTAAATGATGAAAAAAAAAAGTTTTTAACAATTTTTCTTCTCAGAAAAAAATTCCTAAAGTCTATAATCATATTTTGTATTTCCTTTAATAAATATAAATTTAGATATATGATTAGTTTAACTAATTTCATTAAATAATAGAATAATTTCAAATTATTTGTTCAATATTTGAACAATATATATAAAATATTGATATTTACAATCCAATTTATATTATATAAAATAATGTTCAAATATTGAACAAATGATAGAAGATAAAGATAAATTTGAGATTTTAAGAAAATTAGATGACAGAGGATCTGAAACACAAAGAAATTTGTCAGATAAATTAGGTTTTAGTTTAGGTAAATTAAATTACTGTCTAAAATATCTGAAAAAGCATGGTTTAATTAAAGTTTCTAGATTTAGAAAAAGTAAAAATAAGTTGAAATATATGTATGTGCTAACACCCCGTGGTTTAAAAGCGAGATCAAAATTGACAATAGATTACATGAAATTGAAGATGAAAGAGTATGATGAATTAAAGAAAGAATTAAAAAAATTTAAAGATTAAAGAACTACAATGTCATATAAAAAAAAAATTCTCGTTACTGGAGCAGCAGGTTTTATTGGTTCTCATCTCGTCGAATATTTACTTAGTAAAAAATATCATGTTATTGGTTTTGATAGATATAATTCAAATAACGATTGGGGCTGGCTTGAAAAATTAAAAAAATTAAAAAATTTTGAGTTTATCTTAGGAGATATAAGAGATTATGACTCAGTTTATAATACCATAAAAAAATGCGATAGTGTTTTTCACTTAGCTGCATTAATTGGAATCCCGTACTCATACATATCCCCAACTGCTTATGTAAAGACAAATATAGAGGGTACTTTAAATGTTTTAGAAGCTTCAAAAAATTTAGAAATTAAACAAATTCTCATTACATCAACTAGCGAGGTTTATGGAACAGCCAAAAAAACAAAATTGAATGAAGAAGATAAATTAGTTGCTCAATCTCCATATGCAGCGACCAAAATATCTGCCGATCAATTGGCTCTAAGTTTTTTTAGGTCATTTAATTTACCAGTTAAAATTGTTAGACCATTTAATGTCTACGGGCCAAGACAATCTTCAAGAGCAATAATTCCTACAATTTTAAGCCAAGCTCTCTCAAAAAAACAAAACATTACATTAGGTAATAAAAATTCAATAAGAGATTTTACATATGTAGAAGATGTTTGTAGTGCATTCGAAAAAATATACAAATCTAAAAAATTCTTAGGCCAAGTAGTAAATGTGGGTTCAGATCAAGAAATCTCAATAAAAAATGTTGTTTCTAAAATATCAAAAATTCTTTCTGTAAATTTAAAGATTAAACAAGACAAAAAAAGATTTAGACCTAAATTAAGTGAAGTGGAGAGATTGAGATGTAATAACAAGAAAATATTAAAGTATAGTAGTTGGAGGCCTTCATATAATTTAGATAAAGGTTTATTAAAATTAATTGAGTGGATGAAGCAGAAAGAAAATTTAAATAAAATAAATAAATTTGATAAATATACAATTTAATGAGAAATAAAATTCGAGTCTTATGCACAGTCTGTGCTAGGAAAGGTTCAAAAGGTTTAAAGAACAAAAACTTAAGAAAATTAAATTCAATTCCATTAATAACTCACACTATTTTGCATGCCAAAAGATCAAAATTATTTAGTAAAATTGTCATAAGTTCAGACTCACAAAAAATATTTAAAATTTCGAGGAATAAAGTTGATCTTTTTATTAATAGGCCAGAAAGTCTTTCTAGAGATAAAGTGTCCAAAATAGATGTAATTAAACATGCTTTAATTAACACAGAGAAAAAGTTAAATACCAAGTTTGATATTATTGTAGATCTAGACGTGACATCTCCATTAAGAAAAATTTCAGATATTAAAAAGTCATTAAAAAAATTTTTAAATTCCAATTCATCAAATTTGATTTCTGTCACTAAAGCAAGAAAGAACCCCTACTTTAATCAAATCATATTTAAAAAAAACAAACCAACTTTGCCATGTGCTCTTAAAAAAAAGATTATAAATAGGCAAAGCGCTCCAAAAGTATATGACTTAAATGCCTCTATATATATTTGGAAAAGAAAAGCATTATTAACTCAAAAAAAATTAATAAATCATAAAACTTCCACTTTTCTTATGCCGAACTCAAGATCTATTGATATTGACGGTCTTTTAGAATTTAAAATTGTAGAACACATACTAAAAAAAAAACTGTATAATTTGAATGATTAATAATTCTCATAAAGAAATATCCAGAGATATAATTAAAGTTATCAGAAAATTTACAAAAAAAAAATATGTTCCATTACATGAGCCTACTATTAGAAATTTAGATTTATCTCAAGTAAAAAAAAATTTATTATCTACAAAAGTCTCTACTTCAAGTTCTGATACAATTAAATTTGAAAACAGTATATCCAAATTTACCAAGTCAAAGTATTCAGTAGCAATTATAAATGGTACTTCTTCGTTACAACTTGCAATTAAAGTTCTTGACATTAAACCTAATGATGAAATTTTTATCCCTAGTTTAAACTATGTGGCAAGTTCTAATGCAACTTTATATAGTGGTGCAATACCTCACTATGTTGATATAGAACTTGAAAATTTTGGTGTAGATGTAAAAAAATTAGAAAAATATATTTTAAAAAATTGTATTTATAAAAAAAGGAGATTAATTAACAAAAAAACAAAAAGATCAATAACTGCAATTATTCCAACTCATATTTTTGGAACAGCCTGTAACATTGATCAAATATTAAAGATTTCACAAAAATATAATTTAAAAGTAATAGAGGACGCAGCAGAGGGGTTTGGGAGCTTTTATAAAAAAAAACATTTAGGTACCTACGGACACCTTGGAGTTTTGAGTTTTAATGGAAATAAAATCATTACTACAGGTGGTGGAGGCGCCATATTATCTCAAAATAAAAAATATTATCTTAAGGCTTTAAAACTAGCAAAGATAGCAAAAAAGGAAAAAAATTTTTGGGACTATGATTACTCAGAATTAGGTTATAATTTTAGATTGCCTGGAATTAATGCATCCTTAGGATTATCACAAATTAGAAATATCAATACTTTACTAAAAAGAAAAAAAATTATTTTCAATAAAATGCAATCTTTGTTTAAGAAAAATAAAAATTATAAGTTAGTAGTTCAACAAAATAACTTTGGATCAAACAATTGGTTAAATAATATTTACATATTTAACTCTAGTTATTCTTTGAGGAATGAAATTATAAAACTAATGCTAAAACAGGGGATATCAGTCAGACCTGTTTGGAAATTAATGCATAAAATAAAATACTTATCAATTTATCCAAAAATGAATCTAAAAAACTCCTTAGAAGCTGAAAAAAGTCTAATCAGTCTTCCAAGTAGCCCAAGTTTAATTAGATGATGAAAATAAATAATTTTAATAAAAATATTATCTTGGAAAGCTTAAAAATAAAAAATGCAATTCAAATTCTACAAAAACTATCTGATAAATTTTGTTTAATTATTAATAATAATAAACAGTTTATAGGAACAGTCACTGACGGAGATATTAGAAGGGGGTTACTAAAAAATTATAATTTAAAAGATAAAGTCGGAAGAATTTGTAACAAAAAAGCCTTTTTTACGAAAAAAAAAATTTCACAATTGGAAGTCGATAATTTATTGAGTGTAAAAAAAATAGCATTTTTTCCATTATTAGATAAAGACAATCGAATTAAAAAAGTATATTTGTCCTCCGAGCGCAAGAGGGCAAAAACTTTAACTAATTATTTGTTGATAATGGCTGGAGGTAAAGGAAAAAGATTAAGGCCATTTACAAAAAAAATCCCCAAACCATTATTAACAGTAAATGGAAAACCTATAATTGAAAGAATCATATCTTCAGCTAAAAAACAGGGTATATCAAACATAGTTGTTTCAGTTAATTATTTAGCAAACAAAATCAAAAAGTATTTAGGTGATGGTAGACATCTAGGTGTTAAAATAGATTACATATGTGAGAATAAACCACTTGGAACAGCTGGTTCAATATTTTATTTTAAAAAATTTAAAAAACCACTAATTGTCTCAAACGCAGATATTATTTCAAATATTAATTATGCAGAGATGTTAAAATATCATAAGAAATTTAGTTCCTATATTACAATTGGTGCAATATCCAACTATGAAAAAAATAATTATGGAAATATTTTTTTTAAAAATAATAGAGTTACTAAAATTGAAGAAAAAAAGGAAAAAATTTATTTTATAAATTCTGGAATCTATGTTCTTAGCCCAAGAGTTAAAGATTTTTTTATTAAAAAAAAATATTGTGATATGACCGATTTGATCCATGATGGAATTCGAAGAAAAAAAAAAGTAGTTATATTTCCTTTACATGAAAATTGGTTTGACTTTGGTTTGAAAGAAAAATACTTAAAACATAAGAAAGAAAAACATGTTAAATTTAAAAAATAAAAATTGTATCGTAACAGGATGCAATGGATATCTTGGTAAGAAAATAGTAAATAAACTAAATGGTCTTGGCGTAAAAGTTATTGGCACCGATATAAAACAAAAAAAAAATAAAAAACTAAAATATTTTTATAAATTGGATTTGAATAAAAAAGTAGAAATAGAAAATTTTGCAAAAATAATCAATAGTAAGTTTAAAAAAATCGATATTTTAATCAATAATGCAAGTTATGTTGGAACCAGCAATATCGGTGAAAATAATTTTAATAAAACATTTTATAATGAAAAATTTGAAAGATTGAACTTAACAAATACAATTTATTTTACTAATTTAATATTGGATAATTTAAGAAAATCAAAATCTGCTTCAATAATCAATATATCATCAATATATTCCT
>MDTG01095026.1_pt1 | contig 11274 bp, 9 predicted proteins | sample 811421 | NCBI WGS metagenome assembly MDTG01 (sample SAMN05326645, study PRJNA326480) | marine metagenome | isolation source: seawater | place: Pacific Ocean: South East | collected 2011
ATTTCAATTTCTGATAATGCTGCAAAGCAAATAAAAGATTTACTTTTAAAAGGACCTACAAATGTTAATGGAATCATAGTAGGAGTAGATAAAACAGGGTGCTCTGGTTATGCTTATAAAATAGATTATGCAACAGATGATAAAATAAAAGATTTTGATTTAATTGAATCTAAAGGTGTTAAAGTTTATGTAGATCCCAAAGCTAGTATGTTTTTAATAGGAAGCGAGATGGATTATACTAAAGATAAATTTGCTTCTCGTTTTATTTTCCATAATCCTAATGAAAAAAGTACTTGTGGATGTGGAGAGTCTTTTACTATATAATTTATTTTTTTACTGCTTCAATCATCAATGTTTTTTTTATAAACTGAATTGACTTTTTATTTTTTAATTTCTTTTCAAAATCTTTTTTTAATTCTTCTTTTATTTTATTATCAAAATATGTTGTAGACTTATATAAATTATAAAAATCATTGAAATTACTAAATTTGATAGAATTGTTTAATTTATAAGTTTTAACATTTTTAAATTTTTTCTTTATAAATGGTAAAATTTTATCATTACCCATTTTTAATGACTCCAATACGTTTTTAGGAATTTTGGTAAATTTAGAAATATATTCAACCATTCCATGTGGTGAATTAGGAACAGTGATATATATTTTTCCTTTTGGTAAAAGATATTTTGAAGAATCTAAAATTACTTTAAGAGGTTTGTTGGCATAATAAATTGCATATGTTGATAATACTGTTTGAAAATATAATTTTTGTTTCTGCAAAATTTTTTCTACATTATCAATAGAATCGGTTAAACATATTATATTTCCATTTTTTGAACTTTTCTTTAATTTTAGTATAGATTCTCTTGATAAATCAATAGCAACAATTTTCCCATTAGGTAAAATTTTATTTGATATTTCTAGCGATTGTTTGCCTGTGCCACAGCCCAAATCAAGAATATTGGAATTTTTTTTAAATTTAAGTTTACTGAATTGCCATTTATGTAAATCAAAAGAAGTTAATTTTTTGTTTAATTTTAATCTTGAATCTAAAAATTTACTTGAAGTTGCTTTTTCTTTTAATTTGCCAGTATATTTATTGTGCATTTGTAAAAAAATATATAAAGAATAAAAAAAAAATTATCTATAAAATTATTAATCATTATGAAAAAAATCTTAATAGTAGTTGCTCATCCAGATGATGAATTATTTGGTTGTGGTGGTTCGATTCCAATATATAAAGATTCTAATAGTGATATAAGAGTTTTGTATATTTCAGAGGGCGTCACTTCTAGATACTTAAATCAAAATGACTCAAAAGCACAAATTGAAATTAAAGAACGTGAATCAATGGCCAATGAATCTTCTAAATTTTTAGGATACAAAATTTTAGATTTTTTAAGATATCCTAATTTAAGAATGCAAAATATAGATTTTCTGGAATTGGTAAAAAAAATTTTATTTTATATTGAAGATTTTAAACCAGATTTAATATTTACTCATCATCCAGGAGATTTAAATCCTGATCATGGAATTACTTATAATGCAGTTATATCAGCTTCCAGACCTACAGAAAAATTTATCGTAAAGGAAATTAATATTTTTGAAATACCTTCTTCAACAGAATGGTCTTCAAATCAGTATTCACAAAATTTTTTGCCAACACTTTATATTAATATAGAAAATTCAATTGAAAAAAAATTAGAAGCTTTAAATTTTTTTAAAAAAGAAATGAGATCTCATCCTAATCCAAGATCTCAAGAATATATAAAGTCTCTTGCAATTATTAGGGGAGGCGAGGTAGGTATAAAATATGCAGAAGCTTTCAGAAGTATTCGAAAAGTAATATAGGATTTTTAAATAAATAATTAGATAGTTTGATTTTTAATCTTCTATAAAGTAATAATTATTAATGATTAAATTGATGGCGGAGTAGCTCAGTTGGTCAGAGCGCACGGCTCATATTCGTGATGTCGGGGGTTCAAATCCCTCCTCCGCTACCATTATTTTTATCTATTTTTTAATAAAAAATTTAAGCAAAATAAATAATAATTATATAAAATAACTTAAAAAATTTTTAGATAATAGAAATTTTATTTTGAAATATTTTCAAAAATTTGATTAGCTAATAAATCATATCCTTTTTGGTTATAATGATTAGGTAGTGAAAATGCAAAATATTGATTAGGGTTTTTTGTTTTGATTAAAAAATCGTTAAAATCTATTAACTTAATATTATTTTTTTTTACAATATCTAAAATCATCTTTTTATTTTTAATATAATTTTTTTTATAATCTGAGTATTCCCACCAGCTTGGAAGATATACAAAATGAAAGGTGCCATTCCAACTTTCAACTACTTCTCTAGCTTGATTTAATATAATTGGATATTCTATATTTATGTAGTGAGAACAAGTAAAGTCCAAACATTCATTTTTGTTTTTATCAACCAATCCTATAAGGTTTCTAATTTTTAAAAATCTTAAATCTATTTTAATTTCAGAATTTAGAAAAAAATTATAGATATAGCTATTAAATTCAATTTTATCTTTATTTTTATCAATGTCAAAAAATCTAAAACTGTATTCTTTCTCTATATTTGATATTTTATTTTCTTCTTTTTTAATATAGTCTAGAAGGTACTCATCTATTTCTTTTTGTCTATTTATTAGGTTTTGAGTAAAATAATTAGAATTTTTAATAGAATTTTTAACATCATCTTCAATAATGTATTTATATAAAAATCTTGTAGTGTATTCTTTATGCAGATCGGCCATGTCGCCTCTGAAAAAAAACCAAAATACATCTTTTGGCTTAAAATGAATTCCATATTCCATTAATGTTGCTAACTTTACTAAAGGTCCATTGCCAGCATATCCGAAGTTAATTATTCTTAAGCCTTTATTTCTTAAAACTGAAGCTACATCTTCATTTTCATTTACGCAAGCTCCATGAACAAATGAATCTCCAATTAATACTGCATCAATATTTTTATTTTTATAAACTTCATTAGGATTGTTAAAACCAAACTTATCAGATTTATAAGAAGACCAAAAGCTCATTTCATTACATAAGATAGTTTGTGTATTTGAAATACCGCTTAAAGGAAAAAAATCTCTACCTTGTTGTCCCATCCAAGCTTCATATGAAACCCCCTTTAAAGGATTGATCGCAGTATGAGCTTCAATTCCTTTATCTCTTAAATCTTTAATAACTTCAAATTTAGATCGATCATCTATAGATTTCGATAAATTGTAAGCTTTATTAATATACGGGTTAATATTACCTATCTTTAATTTTAAGTATATTTCAACACTATAAAGTGAAAACAATATAGCAATTGAACATATAATTATTGAAATTTTCCATTCTCTACTTAAAAATAATAATGATAATATATAAAAAGTAAAAAAAACAGTTAAAGTAAAAAGAATTTTAACACTATATACATAATCATGTTCATTAAATTGAATTATAATTTTCAATATCAAAGCTGAAATAAAAAAAATAATAACTAATAAGATTAAATTAACTATTAATTTCATTTCTTTAAAAGAATTTCATTTTTAATAAAAACTATAGATTTTAATAGAAAATTACAACAATTAATATATCATTTTTAATTATATATTTTATGGTAAAAAAAATGATGAAAAATATTATAAATTTATATTTTTTATTTTCTTTTTTATTATTATTTTTAGTTATTATTTTTTATTTTGGTAAAATTTTTACTATTCCAAATATTTTTTTCTTACTAATAATTATTTTATTAATTATTCCATTTCCTTTTTTAAATCAAAATAAAAAAATAAATCTTTTTTTATTAAATTTTTCTGTTTTATCTTCTTTATTCTTTGTAGAAATTATTTCATATAAATATTATTATTCTACAGATAGACAAAAGTTTATTATTAAAAACTTATTAAATTCAAATTTTGAGTGGGACAATAGAACTAAAGGTGAATTTATTAATTTTTTACAACAAAAACAAAATATCGGTGTCTATCCACATTATTCTCCAAATGGTTGGTTAAGTACAAATTTATTACAAAAAAATGAAGAAATAGTAAAGATCAGGAGTGACAATAAAAATTTATATCCTCTATCTAATATTTCTAATTCTTTGATAGTTCATTGTAATGAATATGGTAAATGGCAATATTTTGCTACTGATGAATTTGGATTTAACAATCCGTTAAATCAACAAATAGATGAAGAGGATATAAATATTGTTTTAATAGGAGACTCTTTTGTGGAAGGATTTTGTCATGGGAAAAATCAAGATATTGGTTCTTTGATTAGAAATAAAGGATACAATGTATATAATTTTGGGAAGGCCGGAGGAGGAATAATCCATTATAATGCAATATATAATGAATATGTTCTAAATAATGATCATTTGAATCCAGATCTTATAGTTTTGTTTGTATTTTTTACCAATGATGTTGGGGATACTTATGAAGAATATAATGTTGATGTTTATAAAAATTATTCTGACCTAAAATATTATAATCAAGATTTAATAAATAATCAGAAATATGCTGATAATATTCTTAAAAATATTTATAAATTAGTTTTCAATCAAGAATATTTAAATTCAAATACAAATCTTAAAAATACAATTCAGAATTTTGGCGCTAATATTTTTATTAATAAAAATCAAATAAAAAAAATTACTATCTTGGATTTAGATTTGATGAAATCTTTGATTAAATTACGTCACTTAAGATTAATGATTAGAAGTTATTTTTCTTTTAATGATACTGTTCATATTAATAAAGACAAAAAAAATTTATTTTTTAATGAACTTGAGAGATTTATACAATTAATTAAAGAAAAGAATAATGTAATTACTGTCTACTTACCAAGCTATTCAGAATTAAAGTTTAATTCAAAGGAGCATTCAAATTTATTTGAACAAAAAATGCAACAGATTAACATTCCCAATATTAATATGTACGAATTTTTTAAAAAAGAAAAAATTAATGATATTTTTTATTCTGGTCTTCCTGGTCATTATTCTGTATATGGTTATGAAGTATTATCTAATGAGATAGTAAGAAAAATTAAAGAGAAAAAAATTGATGAAAAATATTGAAGTACCTTCGGAAAAAAATTTTGGAATTATATTTTCAGTAATTTTTATGGTTTTATATTTATTTATTTTTGAAAATTTTTATTTAAAAAATTTTTTATTAATTTTTTCCATATTATTTTTACTATCTGCTTTTTTCAAACCATCTTTTTTGAGAGTTCCAAATAAACTGTGGTTTAAATTTGGTATTTTATTAGGAAATATTATATCGCCAATTGTTATGGGAGCAATATTTATATTTGTATTTTTTCCTATCTCAATTTTAGTTAAGATTTTTAAAAAGGATTTTATGGATATAAAAATAAATAACAAAGTTAATTCTTATTGGAAAACCAAAGTAGAAGTAAAACAATCTATGAAAAACCAATTTTAAATATGATGAGCTTTATTGTAGAATTTTTTAATTTTTTAAGGGTAAGAAAAAAATATTGGTTACTTCCTATTTTTATTATTCTTTTTATATTTGGTGGATTAATAGTTCTATCTCAGGGATCAGTGGTAGCGCCTTTTATTTATACTTTATTTTAGAAACTTGTCCTACGTTTTAGGTATATCTGCTTTTTATCATGATAGCGCTGCTTGTCTTATAAAAAATGGGAAAATTGTATCAGCGTGTCAAGAAGAGAGATTCACTAGAATTAAACATGATTATAATTTTCCTGTATTAAGTATAAAGTATATTCTTAAAGAAAATAAACTTTCTATATTAGATATTGAGTATATTGTTTTTTATGAAAAGCCCTTTTTAAAATTTGAAAGACTAGTTGAAACATATTTGTACAATTGTCCAAAAGGCTTTTCTTCTTTCAGCAAAGCTATGCCTTTGTGGTTAAGAGAAAAGTTATTTCAAAAAGATTTAATAATTAAAGAATTAAAAAAAATTAATAAAAAAGTAGATAAAAATAAGATTTATTTTTCAGAACATCATTTAAGTCATGCAGCAAGTGCTTTTTATCCTTCCCCATATGATAAAGCAGCAATTCTCACTATAGATGGAGTTGGAGAATGGGCTACATCAACAATATCTCTTGGAAAAGGAAATAAGATTAATATTAAAAGAGAAATAAATTTTCCTCATTCTTTAGGTCTTTTATATTCAGCTTTTACTTATTACTTGGGATTCAAAGTAAATAGCGGTGAATATAAAGTAATGGGATTAGCTCCTTATGGTAAGCCAATTTATTCTGAAAAAATTAAAAAAAATCTAATAGATATAAAAGAAGATGGTTCTTTTAGATTAAATCAAAAATATTTTAACTATAGTGCAGGATTAACAATGGTTAATAATAAATTTGAAAAAATTTTTAAAAGAAATATTAGAGATTCACAAAATGAAAATTTAGATCAATTTCACATGGATATAGCTGCTTCTATCCAAAACGTAACTGAAGAAATAATTTTAAAAATATGTAAATTTATTAAAGCAGAATATAAAACAGAGAATTTGTGTATAGCAGGAGGAGTAGGATTGAATTGTGTTGCGAATGGTAAAATCTTGCAAGAAAAAATATTTAAAAATATATGGATACAACCTGCTTCTGGAGATGCCGGAGGAGCTTTAGGCTGTGCACTTGCATTTTGGCATGATGAATTAAATAATCCTCGTAGAGCAGAACAACATGACTCCATGAAAGGTTCATATCTAGGTCCAAAATATTATAATGATGATATAAAAAAAGAATTAGAAGATACGGGAGCTGTTATTAGATTTTTAGAAAATCAAGATATATTTAAAACTTTATCAAAAGATTTAATTGAAGGGAAAGCTATTGGTTTATTTCAAGGAAGGATGGAATTTGGACCTAGAGCTCTAGGATGTAGATCGATAATAGCTGATCCAAGAATTAAAACAATGCAAAAAAATTTAAATTTAAAAGTTAAGTTTAGGGAGAGCTTTAGGCCTTTTGCTCCTGCCATTATGGAAGATAAGCTTAAAGAATGGTTTGATATAAATAGTATCAGTCCTTACATGTTAATGATAGGATATGTTAAAGAAAGTAAAAGAATTATTAATAGTAATTCTGAAAATTTTTTTGGTATAGAAAAACTTAATCAAGAAAGATCTTTAGTTCCAGCTATTACACATTTAGATTATTCTGCTAGAATTCAAACAGTAAGCAAAAGAACAAATAACTTTTTTTATCAAATTATTCAAAATTTTTATCAAGATACTGGTTGCCCTATATTAATAAATACCTCTTTTAATGTTAGAGGCGAGCCCATAGTAAATACACCCAAGGATGCTTTTAATTGTTTTATGGGAACAAATTTAGATATTTTAGTTGTTGAGAATTATTATCTAAAAAAAGAAGAACAAAATAAAAGTTTATTTACGAATTACAAAGATAAATTTGAATTAGATTGATGAAAATTATTTTTTATAATTTCATTTTCCTTGTTTTAATTTTGTTATTCATTGATAATTTAATTTTTTATTTTCCACAATTATTTAGTCAAAATATAATTAAATTAACAACGCAAAGAACACAAATTGCATATTTATTAAATACAAAAAATAATTCTACTGTAGCTTCAAGGAAGCATGATGATGTCACCAATAGAGTATTTGATGAATATATATTTTATCATCAGAATACAAAACATTCTAAAGAAAGAATTTATGATGATTTTGGCTATCGCAATCCTGACGGTATTATTAAAAATTCTCCTGAAATTATAATTTTGGGCGACTCATTCGCTGAAAACATTGCTTTTAGTAACTATTTAAGGAAAAATATTAATCTTAAATCATATTCTATGGGAGTAAGTGGCCAAGGTATATTTCATTGGTATTATCATTTAAAAAGATATTATGAATCAGAGTATTTTAAGGATCACCCTAAGCTTATAATTTTAAATTATTATGAGGGTAATGATATCGTTGACTCCTTAAGGGCTGAAAGAATTACTAATTCAGGTTATACTAATTCTATTTATTATCCAACTCATCCTATGTATGATCTAGATGACGTATTTAGACAATATTCATTTTTTAATGAAATTAATTATATTTTGAAAAATATAATTATTAACAACTTCTCATGGTCTATGCTAAATATATCTATAAATCAAAATATCAGTGATCATAATTCTGATAATTTAAGAAATGATGAATGCAAAATATTTTATGATCCGTATGAGGTAAATACAAAAAATTATTTTGACCCAAAAAAACTGTATAGTCAAAAAATAATTAAACAAATTAATAAGATATTTGAAATAGTAGAAAAAGATAAAACTAAGATACTTTTTACCTATATTCCAAATACAAGAACTATTTATTCCGATTCTAAAAAAATTTATAATGATTATAAATTTTCATCAAATAATTTTAAAAATTTTTTCAGTAAAGATTTTATTTTTTTTGATTCAACAGACAAATTGATAAAAAAATCTAAAGATGAAAATATACATAAATGTAATGTTCAAGATATTCATTTTTCAGAAAAAGGATATAAATTTTATGCTAATCTTTTGTCTTTAAAAATTAAAGAAATATTAGATTAATTATTTAATTAGATTTGCATTATCTCTTAAAAACTTAGCACCTATTAGTAATTTTTTACTTTTTAAATGATCTTTTTCAAAAAGCGACCAAAATAAAAATTGATTTTTTTTATCCTCATCAGTTTCTATCCATTCTCCATCTATTCTCATATTCATTTCAATACAGGTATCTCTAATCTCTTCTGGAGTATTCTCTATAATTTCTAAACCTAATTTCTTCCTTACATTTATTGAATCTGTATCCATATCTATAATTTCAGAAAAAAATAACAATCTCTTTTTTTTGTTGGAATAAATTTTCTTAAATATAAATATACCATTTAGTACCCAAGTTGATATTCTTCTTATTGGTACCCAATTTGTGTAAACTGCTGGGACTTTAAAAGCTTCTGGAAAACTAGAAATTCCGCAGTCTGAACAAATAAAAAATTTACATTTAGCACTGATATATACATCCAAGAAATCACTTTTAATTTTACTTTTACTATAATCTATAATTTTTTTGTTAGAAGTTTGGTAATCATCTTTGACTATTTGCCCCATTCTAATTCCAAATAAATTTTTTTTTGTTAATTCATTAATTGCTAATATATAATTATTAATATTTGAGTCTCTATAATTATGATAAGTCCAATTTTTTTTTGGAAATCTGACATTCAAATATTTTGAGTCTCTTGCATGAAAACAAATATATTTTTGACCAGAAGGTAAGCCTAATTTTAGTAATAATTGATTGCCTTTAGAAATTTCATTTTTATTAAAATCAATATTGCTTTTATAATCCCTTAAAATATATGAAAGTCTTGTATAATAAATATCATTTTTTTTGATCTTTTGTCTAGAAATTTGATACTCTTTATTACTCGGATATACATGATTTTTAGGTATTAAAAAAATTTCTTTATTTGGTAAAAAATTAATTAATTTGACAACTAGGCTTACTAAATCATAATTTTTGAAAATAAATAACTTTTGTCTCCATTTATCACTCCAAAATTTATTAGGTTCATTTACTTTTCTTTCATAAAAAATATCAAAAACTTTATTGTCATATTTACCAAGTTTTTTTTCAGTTAAATACCAATCAATATAATAAAAGTTTCCTATTCTATCAAAATCTAAATACATAAATCTTACCAGAATAAATTTTTGAATAACGAGGATTGTAATTAATATAGTTATTGCTATGGGTAAATAAAGTAATTTTATAATCTTATTAAGAATATTCATTTATAAATAAAAAATATTTATCCTTTATGATTATTAATTAGATCAGATAAACTTGCGTGACCTCTAATTGATAAACCTCCATCGACAATAATAGTTTGTCCAGTGATAAAATTAGATTCTTTTTGACATAAAAAACCAACGGCATTTGAAATATCTTTTGAAGTCCCCATTCTTCCTAGAGGAGTTATTTTTTCTATCAGCTTCCTTTTTTTATTTGTTTTATTGAAATAATTTAAATTTTCTTTTTTTATTATAACATCTGGTATTACTGCATTTACTCTTATTTTTTTTGGACCTAATTTAACAGCATAATATTTAACAAGAGAATCTAATGCGCCTCTTGTTATGTGATATGAAGAATTTTGTTCATTAACTATATAATTTTTAGCAATTGAACCTATTAATACTATTGATGCATTTGCGTTAAATTTTTTTTGAAACAACTCGATAATTTCTTGAACCTTTAAAATAGTTAGCTCGTATTCATTTTTTTCATTTTTTCCTCTATATCTTTGAGAAAAAATTAAATTATCTATTCTTTTATTTGATAAAAGTTTATTGTTGATAAGTATGTCTATTTGATTTTCTAAAAGATCAAAGTTAATATGATTTTTTCTATTAAGTTTCCTTCTAGAAACAGAAATAACATTATTTTTTTCTTTGATAAAAGAATTGTATATTTCTAAACCTATACCTCTTGTACCCCCTATAATTATAGTCAAACCCATATCTTTTATTCTTTATATTTTAACATAAAAATAACAACTGTTATTCATATCATTAACTTTAAATTTAAAGTTTTCTAAACCTAATTTTTTTGCATATTCATCATATAAGTGAGTATAGTGTAACGCACCGTTATAATAGCTAAATTTAGAAAAATTTGATTGGAATTTTTTAGAAATATTAGTTTTATAATATGAATCAGTAACTAATAAATGTAAATTTTTGTAATTTTTTATCTCCTCTAAAAAATCTTCTAGATGCTCTGGTTGTAAATATTCTATAGAGCCTGAAGAAAAAATTATTAATTCATCACAGTTAATTTTATTAAGAAGTTCAGATATTTTTTGAATAGGGCAAAGATGATATTTTAAATTTTTTACAGTATTTTCTTGATTGCTTTTTGATATTATACTTTCATAAATATCTATACCTATACAATTAATATGAGGATTTTTTTTAGCAATATATGAAATTTTTCTTCCACTACATGAGCCAATTTGGATTACACAAATGTTTTTTTTATTATGACAAATTTCAACTATCTGATTATACATAGACATAAATTTGTTCATATCTTTATTTTTTTCTTCTAAAAAACTTAACTTCCCATCTTCACTATTTAAATATGTGATTCCATCATCAAAGCCTCCTAAACAGCTTTTTTGTAATTCATATCTTTTATTAGGATTTTTTTCATTTAAATAAATTTCATTTA
>MDTG01274222.1_pt1 | contig 11274 bp, 10 predicted proteins | sample 811421 | NCBI WGS metagenome assembly MDTG01 (sample SAMN05326645, study PRJNA326480) | marine metagenome | isolation source: seawater | place: Pacific Ocean: South East | collected 2011
GACCCCCTCGGGCGTGCCACCTACATGGCCGGGGTGGAGCGTGAAATTGAGGAGGAACTAGTTCTTCCCTCCCAACCGAGCCAGCGCATCGTCGCCCTCCTCAATGACGACAGTAACGCGGTCGGCCGGGTCCATCTCGGAGTCGTTCACCTCTTTGAAATTCCGGACCAGGATGTCAGCGCCCGGGAGGAAGCGCTCTCACAGCTCCAATTCCAGACCTCGGAGGCTCTCCGCGGCACGCTCTACCAGTCACTCGAGTCCTGGTCCCGGTTCTGTGTGGACGCCATCGAAGAGTTCTAATGAGATCCCATCGCTTTCTCTGAAACGATCCGGCCGTCCAGGCGCCGGGAACCCTCCCTAACTAGTTGGCGTAGGAGGACTCCACCCTCTGCGCAACATCGCGGTATCCGTAGTCCACCTCGTAGATCTGCTTGAAGCAGCCCAGGGCCTCGTCCCGGTTCTCGACCTTGTCGTGGATGAGCCCAAGCTCATAGAGTATCTCCTTCTTGGTCTTGTCCATCACGGTCAGCTCGGAGTTGGCGTCTGCGAGCTGCTTGATGGCCATGTCACTCATTCCCTTGGCGTCGAAAGTCCGACCGAGGAGCAGGAGAACACGGGTCCGGATATGGGGGTTGCGCGTGGCCTGTTGCAGGTGGGGGATGGCATCACTGAACTCTCCGGCGTGGTAAAGAGCCTGGCCCAGATCGTAGCGTAGCTGGGGATCGGTAGGATTTTGCTCCACCCTCTTCCGTCGCTCGTCCACCTGTGCCGCCACCCGGGTCTGCTGATATTCCTCAAGCGCGGCACGAGCCTCCTCGTCGTCCGGGTTCTCTGCTACCCGGGCCTCAAGGTCACGCACCTGCTCCTCCCCGGCCCGGTCTTTCATGTTGTTGGCCTTCATCTTGAGCGCCGCATCTCCAGCGGAGAGCGTGTGAGCCCACTCGAACATCTGGTGGGCCATTTCCCAGTCTTCCATTTGCTCATAGATCGCAGCGAGCTGCTTGACTACTTCGAAGTTATTGACGTCATCGTTGTATTCCAGCACCAGCTGGTCACGCCTTTCCTCCAGTTGATCGGCGGTCAGTGCTGCGCGGGAAGCCTTTTCCAGTTCCAGAGCCTCCTCATCGTCCTTCTTGACCAGCGCACCTGAGGCATCCTGACTCCGGGCCATGGAAGCCCGGGCTGTCATGTCCTTTTCTCCCTTAACGGCATCAGTGTCGGTCGGATCGACCTTGACGATATCCTTGTAAACCGCTGAGGCCTCCTCCGGCATGTCTCGATTCTCGTAAAACTGGGCCAGCTTGTGCAGCAGCTTGGTGTTCTCCGGGGTGGCCTTGCGGATGGTTTCAAGGGCGAAAGCCGCGGTGTCCAGCAGGTTGGCGCTGAATGCGGCATCGTGAAGCAGTTCATTCAGAGCGGCATTATAGGGATCTTTCTCGAGCTCTTTCTCAATATCGTCCAGCACCCCAACCGGATCCTTCTTGGCCTTCCCTTTCAGCTTCCCGGCCCCACCACCGCCAAAGAGCCCCTTCTTCTTGGGTGGGCCGAATATCTTCATTTCCACGGCCCGGAGCTTCTTGCGGCCCTCCAGAAAACCCGGCTCCGCCTTTAGTACGGAGATAAACAGCTTCACGGCGTAGCCCAGGTTGTCCTGCTCGATCGCTGCATCTGCCTTGACGACAAGGCCGGCAAGGCTTTCGGGCAGGTCGCCAACGCCCAGTTCGGCAGGGCGGTTTTTTTCTTCGGGTTGTTCGGCCATCTCAGTGGAATAACGGTGCGGCGCTAATGAAGCTGCTTCCGCCCGGCATGGCAAGCGCCTCCTTGGATCCGGCAGGGTAGCTCCAGCCCACCGGAAGTGCGAGCAGCCTCGAACTCGATCCGGCTAGCGGCGGCGCCTGTTGCTACTGGCCCGGTGAACTGGCGAAGTGGTGACGGGACCCTTCGGAATCGCTTCCTTCTTTTCCTTCACGGGGACCGCACGGCCGCTTGCCGCATTCGGGTTAGCGACGGCTGGTGTACCCCCACTCGGTTGATAGGAGCCGCGCGCAGGGAGCACGCCCTGCGGCTGGACCGAGGCCCGGGCCCGGGGAGCCACCTTGCTGCTCGAGTCGTAATGCCGCTGGAACCTCTGGACCTCAGAATCGCTGTTCAGGATCGAAGGGTGGATTAGAATGACCAGTTCCTCCCGCTGGATATCCCTGCTGTTGGCACCCAGAAAGTTACCAAGGAAGGGAATCGTACTCAGGAAAGGTATACCAGTACCGCTCCGGGTATCGGACTCCGTAATCAGTCCCCCCAGCACGATCGTTGAACGGTTGGGCACCGTCACCCGGGTGGAAATCTCGTCCGTATCAATATCCGGAACCTCCCCGAATCCCTGGATGTTCCGGTTGTCCCCGATATTGTCGCGCACCAGCGAGATCTCGAGGGTAACCTCGTCACCCGAATTTACCAGGGGGCGCACTTCCAGTTCGAGGACGATGTCCCGGAACTCCACGTTGGTCGAAAATCCGGTCTGTGAACCTCCCTGGAACGTGCTGGTGGGCACTGCGATGCGCGAACCGGAACTGATCCGGGCGATTCCATTATTTGTGGTGAAGATCGTGGGACGGGAAATGGCGGTAAAATTTCGATTGGTTTCAAGGGCATTTACAAAGAGGCCGAAATTATCTCCCACCACAGCATAAGCCGACAGGCCTCCGGCGGCGGCCCCCGGTGCTCCGAGGAGAGTGTTAAAGTCCACCAGGGTATTAGGATCAATGACCGAAGGAACTCCGTTGCGGTTCTGGAACGCTCCCCGGAAATCACTGTCTCCCTCGAGGAGACGGGCAAGATCGAGGCCGAAACTGCGATCCTTACCCAGGTCGTAGCGGGCAAAGACGGCCGTGATGGCGACCTGCTCCGATGCCTGGTCCAGTTCTGCGACAAGGTCTTCGACGATCTCAATGTGGTGCGGCGGCCCGTTCACTACGATACTGTTGGAGATGTTGTCCCCCACCAACAGTGTCTTACCAATGAGGATGGACTCCGGCGCGGTCTGAATATCCTGCTGGGCAAGCTGGGCCCGGGAGCCGCCTCCTGTTCCCCCGATCCCACCGGCCCCGACGTTTCGGTTGTTACCCGAGAGATTGTTCCTGCTGGCCAGGCTGTTGTTCCGGCCGGTTGTGCTGGTCGGGCTTCGCCGGGCGCCTCCCCCCCCCACCGAGGTTTCAAGGGTCCGCTCCAGGGCGTCTGCGGCAACCGGGATGAATTCCGTGACCGGCAGGTAGCGCAGCTTCTTGCGCAGGAAGTTCCGCTTCGAGCTGGGAGCATCAAAGTCGGCAATCAAACCCTCCACAAAAATAATGTCGACCGGCCGCCCCATCAGGAAAATCCGGCTCGTCCGGGGCTGCGGAATGATATTGATGGGAGTATCTTCGCCAGAAGCCGAGGCAGATCCGCCCCGCGCGGTCGGGGTGTTGGGCAGGGGCGGTGCCGTGGCGGCGGCACCCGCAGCCGGATTGGCGGGCGTGGTTGTCCTCCGCACTCCGGCCGAGGTGTTGCTCTGCCGCTGGTTATTGAAGATTTCGTTGAGCCGGTCGGAGAGATCCTCGACGTCTGCGTAGGTGACCTCCACGAACTTGGTCCCGACCTGCGCGGAAGGCACATCAATCCGCTCCTTCAACTCCACCAGCATTCGCACGAGCGGAAGATTTCCCGAAATTACCACCGACCCGGCATTGGGAATCGCCGCCACTGTTCCTGCCGCTCCGAACTGCTGCACGACGGACTGGAAAGCTCGAAGCGCATCGTCAGGCTTTAGATATTGCAGGGCCATCACATAGGTCACAAACCCATCTGCGCTTACCTTCGACTCCAGCTCTGCGATGGTGTCTCCCACGGGTGGACCCGAGGCCTTGTCACCACTGCCCTGCGATCCACTCAGAACCAGCTTCACGAAGCTGGGATCGTCGTCGTCAGGGATCAGCGAGAATCCTTCCATCACGAGCCGCTTCTCGATAATCCGGGCGGCCTCGGCATAGGTCAGTTGTCCCGGCACGATGAAAGACACCTCCCCCGTTGCCGCTTCCTGGCTCACGAGTACCTTTTTGCCAGTGTATTGGTGATACAGCTCCGCAATACTTTGCCCGTCCAGATTGGCGAAGTTAAGTTCGGTCTGCAGGTTAGGATTTGGTCCGTTCGGTGCAGCAACCGGAGCTCCTCCCGGCAGCAGGTCGAAGGGCTCCGGATTCGCTGGTTGAGCTGGAACGGGCGGCACCAGCCCGGGGAGCGCTGGCGCAACTGCCGGGGGCGCTGCCGGGGCCTCTTCAGGAGGCGCTGCCGGGGCCTCTTCAGGGGGCGCTGCTGGCACTGCGGCCGGAGCGGGCACCGGCGGATTTTCCTGCCCAGCAGGTGCGGGAGGGTTCCCGAGCGCTGGCATCACCAGGGTGAAGAAGATGAATGCGATAGTGGATCTCATGAATCTGGAATTGAAAAATGGAATGAAAGAAAGACGGCAGGGGTCACCTAGCGACTCGGCGGGCTGGGAATGCGGCGGACCCGCGGTTTGGTCGGCGAAGGAGGACGAGCGGTCGCGGGCTTACCACTCCGTCCGGGAACGGGCGGACTACTGGTCTTCTGCCCGGGCGGACGGACGGCTGGCTTGGCTCCCTTAACCGGGGCCTTGGGCGTAGCTTTCCTGAGGACGATAAATTTCTTGTCGTATTCAACTGTTCCGGTCTTTCCACTCCGCGTCTTAATCTCGACCTTGGTGTCCATATAGCTCTTGCCTCGCTGAACGTTTACTACCTCAAAACCCTCCTCACTTTCCTTTCCGGGTGACAGGCGCACCCGCTCGCGATCCTTCTTGTGCATGAGAACAACAAACCAGCCCCCTTTTAACTTCCCGGCACCCGCGAGGGTATACTCCTCCAAGGGGTTCTCTTCCTCGACTTCCACTTCCGGCGGAGCGGGCGGGACGGTGAAGGCGGACTTGGTCCAGAGTTGACTGTAACGGGTCAGCGGCTTCTTCCTCGGAACCTCGCCACGGACGGAAAAAGCTGCCGCGAGCAGGAAGGAACCGGCAAGAAACGCGCTTATCAATTGGAATGAATTCAGCATGGCTGGAAGTCTGTAAAATTATTCTCGGCAGATCAGGCCCGGTTCCCGGGAAGATCCGGCACTTCTGGCGGTGGCGGGACGAACCATTGCTCCAGGACGACCAGACAGTCGACCATGGTGTCGTCGTCTTTCTTGGGGTTGATCCGCAGGGTCGTCACGGCCCGGAGATCAGAGGGTGAATTGAGCCGGTCGAGCCACTGGAACAGGATCTGCTCCCGGCCGGACACCTCGATCTCAATGGCGGCACGATCAAAATAGAGGTCCTCGTGTTCAATGGCAGTCAGGGGCTTGGCCTGCCGCTTCAGCGTCAGCCCGCGACGCTCAGCCTCCCTGCTCGCGAGCGCCTCCAGGTCCGCCACCGCCTTCTGCCACGACTTCTCACGCTCACTACGGCTGAGCCAGTCGATTTCATCCTGCTTGTCCTCCTGCTCGAAGATCGCGATCATCGCACGGTCCCGTTTTTCAATCATCCGGGTCGTGGTATCCTTCGCATCCGAGATCCTCGGAAGATACCACAACTTAAGCACCCCGGCGTTGAGACCAAGGAAGCCCAGGACAACCAGGACAATCACCAGTCTTTTCTCGCGATCACTCATAACTAGTTCTCCTCATCTGCGCCTCGTAGCCTGGCCTCGTAATTAAAACCCCACTTGTCTCCTTTGGCCTGTGGCGGAGGACAAGCCCACAGGTAACTCGCAAAACCGCTTTCGCGCTTGAGGGCTTCGTCAAAAGCAGTCGCCTGCTTGAGTTCATCGGCCTGTCCCTGCAGACGAACGTCACGAATAAGGGTCAGTTCACCCTCGGAATTAACCTGGAGCTGGTTGAAAATATCAGCCCGATCCAGCCGCAGGCCCTCTTCCCCGTCCCGGGCCAGCATGCAAAGATATAGCAGTTCCACCGGATTATGATCCTGCTCGACGATCGGCTGCAGCTCTCTCCACTTCTGCTGGTGATTCATCCCAATGCTCGCTTCAGGAGCGATTTCCTCATAAGAGGCCGTAGTAGTGGCGGCTTCCGCACGCGCTTTCGAGAGAGTCAGGCCGAGGAAGGTAATGAGGCCGAGGTAGAACAGGACGAGAGCGGCCACGGCGAGGATGATCTGCTGCTTCTTCCGGCGCGCCATGCGCTCAGCCCGTACGTCGGCCGGCAGAAGCTGGCTTAGCCGGGACGGAATGAGCGGGGCCGGCTTCGATGCCACGGTGGCACTACCTCCAAACCCGCGCCCCAGCTGCTCAATTTCTTCCTCCTGCGGCGCAGCTTCGCCCTCGTTGACCCAGACGAAACAATGTTGGGGCGGCGATTCCATCAAGCCCTGCATCTGCAGCTGTGAAAGCGTGAGGCGGATCTCACAGCCGGTGTCCTCCCCAAGCACCGGGGAGGCAAGCGCCTGAAAGTGAAGCGCCTGTCCGGCATCCGCCAGCGCGAAGACCCAGCGACCGAGCTCCTGCCATACCACCACTCCTCCCGCAGGCATGGGCAAACACCGGGCCGAAATATCAAATTTCTTCGGGGAGCGCCGGGGAAGATCCCCCTCCTCCGGCGGCGCGAGGACGATTGGCACCACTAGGCTTTCCTCTCCGCGCGACCCTACCTTGAAAATGTCACTCAAGACTCCCGAATCGACCGGGGGTCGGACGCCCAGGCGCTCGAGGTGCATATCGGCGAGGTCACTCAGGAGGGCATCGTCTCCCGTAGGTGCCCGGAAAGGAAGAGACGACACGTCCCGAACCGGGAAGGCCATCGCCAGTTCGCCGGCTGGGATGCCCCCTAGATCCAAAACCCGGGTGATCTCCGTCTGGAGCGCGAGGGAAAACCCATCGACGGCTGTCCCCTTCCAGACTTCCCATCCCTGGGCGCCCGGAAACAGGAGAACCTCCTCGCCTTTCTTTTTGGCCTTTGAACTCATGGGACTTGTTCCACTTTTCGCTCAAGAATGGACGGGCGGCCCGTCCGATTCCTCAGAGTCAGGGTGATCCTGCGTTTGATCTGAGCCCCCCCCTGACCCGACCATCCGGTTGATTCAATCCGGGTGGTTGGGTCATTGGCAGTGAGGCGGGGCTCCACGATCATCCGCTGGATGTCCGGGACCCCTAGCAAATCGAGGACCTCCCTGCTATTATTAAAAGGCTGATCGTCCTCCGTTCCACGGATCATGTCCGGCCCGAGGACTCGGTCCCGGATGGACCGGGCGTCGTCAATCGGCACCTCGGCCGCCCGGGCAAGCTTTTCCGGGCTGGCCTCATTGACATCGAGCCCCCCGCTGCTCCAGACCGTAAACCAGTCCCGCCAGTTCGGATAAAGTCGCTCCAGATCCTCCATGCCACGGACCAGCCGCATCTCATCCAGCGAATAGAAGGGCCGGTTATAGGGTCGGTTGAAGAACCCAAGTCCCTCATAGTGGGGATATTCTGCCCCGTTAAGCTCCTCGAGCTCATTTTCGTCTACCCAGTCAACGAGCGCGTCCACCAGCTCCTGCGCGAACTCTTCCTCGGCGCCCCACTCGGCAAAAAGCTCCCGCAGGAGGATCTTGTCTGGATCCGCCCCATCTCCCCGATTCATCAGGAGGGCATTGATATTAAACCGGGAGCCCTCCGATTCGATAGTGGCCACGAAGCCCATACCGGACCCAAACTGCTGCTCGAGGAGAAGGTAGTCCGAACGCTCTACCACCGGGTTGCAGGCCACGGCGATTCCCATCTCTGCCATCTGGGCGGCCTGGGCCCCTTCGACCTGGCCCGTCACAATCCGGTCCTCGTAATCCATCAGCTGGATTGCGGTAAACACATAAAGGCCCATTACACTGATCAGCCAGAACACCGCCACCATTGTACTCCCGCGCCGGGCGAGTCTCCTGTCCCTCGCCGGCACAGCATAAATGTTGGCTCCCTTCATCTGCACTGCGATTCTCATCGTCCTCCTCCCGGTGGAGGTGGACGGTTTCCTCCCCCGCCCGGCGGTGCAGGACGGGGTGCGGCAGGGCGCTCAGTCGAGCTTCCATTCCGTGTGTTCCGGTCGCCCTCCCGCCGGGTCTCCCCGCCGCTGGACTGACGCTGTGCAGGTGCGGCCCGGCGCTGTGAACGCATCACGGTCTCCGGGTTGAGCTTGGGAGGAATCCAGAAGTGGTGGACGATCTCTTCCGAGTTCTCGTCGAACTTCACCCGGAGCTCAAGCTGCACCGGCAGGCGGCCCCGCACGTCCCAGATTTCGGTATAATCCAGCGACCGCCCGTCCCGCGCGTACCACTCAAACCAGTAGACGTCCTGCAGGAGAGTAATCTGCGCGACCGGCTCAGCCTGCAGGTTGGCCGTGGAGTCGCTGTCGTCCAGGATCGCCTCCTCGTAGTAGCGAAGCACAATATCGAGGTCTCCCGTCCGCGAGGGCACCGTAGATATCTGGACCGCCTCCGCCGAGATGGCCTGGCCCGACCAAGAGAAGGAGGTTGGCACATTCTGGAATGTGAGATCGCTGAGCCAATGAGTTCCCGTTTCACGTCGCTCCAGCTCGATCTCGGCATTCCCGGGCAGCTGGTTGAAATTACGATCAAGGAAGGTGAGGAAAGCCTCCTGGGTCATGTGCTGCCTTCCGTCCTCAGCCATCCCGTTCGACATATCGAGAGCACCATCCACGATCCACATGATGGAAACCAGCAGCATGCCGGCAATGGCGAGGGCGAGAACCGCTTCCAGCAGAAGCACCCCCCGCGGGCTGCGCCGCACGGCTTCCATCCGGTGGGTGCCGTTACTGTTGGTAGAGCCTCGCATAGCGCCACGTTTCGGCCGTTCTCTCGTAATCTTTCCGGTCCTCATACCACGTCCCGATGACCTGCACATGGAACATCTGCTGCATGGTTCGCCCCTTCTCGGTGAGCAGACGGTCCTCACTTACGACATCCTCGAGGGGACGGATGATGACCTGCATCTGCAGATCGGGTTTTTCATAAAGATCATAAACTTCGTCCATTTCCTCGATCTGCGGCAGGGAGGCCCACTTGCCCAGTTCGCTGTGCAGGATCCGGGCTACCTTGGCTTCGCTCCGCAATTCGCGCAGGTTTCGGGCGATCTCATTGAGAGCCACGGAATAAGAAACTGCCACCATCGCAAAGACCGTGAGGGCGATCATGACCTCCGCCAGGATGAATCCTCTGCGCCGGCGCGCTCTGGGGGCTCCCCTTCTCATTGGACAAACACCGCCTCCCGGTCATCCACCCGTGCAGTCAGGGGGTTCATGTGCATGATGACGTAGCTCTCACCCTTGGCGACCCGGATCGAGATCGGCTCGCAAAGACCCGTGCTCTGGAAATGCCAGATCACCGATTCCCCGGGCTCGGGCCGGATCCACGCGTCCTCCTGCGCTCCCCACCGGCGAATGGCAATCGCTGCTTCCCCAGCCGCCAGAGTATCATAAATCTCCTCATGGGATTCCCCATATTCCTGGTCCGGCGTCAGGCCGGACGCATCACCTGTTTCCTCGGAGACCGCCCGGCGGACATCGGCACCAGCGAGAACGACCTTGTCGTGCTCGACGCGCAGCCAGAAGGGCTTCTGATTCAACACCGACATGGCGTGACCCCGTGAGGACATCGCCTCCAGTTTAACGGCTGCCTTCTGGAGCAGGTCCTTGTCCCGGGCATCAAACTGGTAGGCCAGCCCGATCCCGATCACGATCAGAATGATCACCAGAGCAAGGACGGTTTCGATCAGGGTCAGGCCACGGGAAGAACTCCCGGGAGGTCTCGAAGCCCTATTGATCGTCCTGACTGCTGAGATCGTCATCAGTGCCTAGCTCGCCATCCTTCCCTTTTGATATAACCTCGGGGTAGCTCTTGTCCTTTTCGCCCGGATACCTGTAAACAAATTCCTGGTCCCAGCCGTCCTTGGGCAGCTTTTTAAAAGCGGGTTCCCAGCTCCTCACATCCTGAGGCTTATCGACGAGGGACTTCAGTCCTTGCGAATTGGAAGGATACTGCCCAGCCCGGTGGCGATACATTGTCAGCGCACTGTTGATTCGTTGAAGCTTACTCTTGGTCTGGACCTCCCGGCCAAACCCCGTGAACCCCCCACTCAGTCCAATCGCAGTTCCAAGGATCAACCCGATGATACCGAGCACGATCACCATTTCCAGCAGGGTAAATCCCCGCGAGCCCGCAAAATGGACACTTCGTTCCCGATGCTCAAAGTTCACTTTCATGTATTAGTATTGGTCGTGGGGGTTAATCTACAGGGTTGATAACGCCTTTCGACTGAAAAATTGTCCCCGGAAAATGCGTTCTTCCCGTGGAACAGGCCGCTCGGGCCTGCCCCGGGATCGGGAAATTTGAACTCTCAGGCGGCCAAACCACAGGAAATCAGCTAAATCCCGCCTGCAGCCGTTCCCGTTTTCCCTGCCCTCAGATCTTACCCTCTGCTGTCAGGCTCTAATTTCGCGCGGGAGGCATCCACTTCCGGAGCTGTTGTTTCACCGGACCAAGCCCCGTCCTGTCCGCGAGGTTGTGCCACTCATGTGGATCATCCTCATGATCGTAAAGTTCCTCCGAGCCATCCGCATAACGGATATAACGCCACCGCTCGCTGCGCACGGCATGATTCCCAGCCCGGTAGGTCATCAGAGCCGGCCGCTCCCAGGCAGCGACCGGATCCCTCAACAGGGGTAGCACGCTGACTCCGTCACACTCAGCGGACGTCAACCGACAGAGCTCAAGCAGGGTGGGGTAGACCACAGAGAGGTCCACCGGGCGCTCACAACGAGCTCCGGGAGCCCCTTTCCACGATCCTCCGAGCTGCGCCTGAACGCCCTCGGGGACGACTACGATAAAGGGCACGTGATTGCTTTTCTCCCAGAGCGCGAACTTTTCGATATGATCCTTTTCCCCGAGATGGAACCCGTGGTCGGACCAGAGCACCACGATGGTTTGCTCCCGGCGCGGACTTTCATCGAGGGCCGTGAGAACCCGGCCGACCTGTGCATCCGCGAACCGACAACATGCCGCGTAGGCCTGCACGAAGCCGGTGAGGGATCCGGGCAGGCGGCGGTCGAGGGTCATCATCCCGTTCCAAAACCATCTCGTACCCTTCATCAGGGCCTGCGCCCCACTTGGAAGATCCCGCCAGTCATTCGTCTTGCGTGGTGGGGGCGTGATGCCCTCCGTCCCACGGTGATATTGCGGAGGCGCAAAGA
>MDTG01023937.1_pt1 | contig 11273 bp, 10 predicted proteins | sample 811421 | NCBI WGS metagenome assembly MDTG01 (sample SAMN05326645, study PRJNA326480) | marine metagenome | isolation source: seawater | place: Pacific Ocean: South East | collected 2011
AAATAAAAAAAATATTGAAATAATAGAAGTAGGATATAAATGTGGCCTAAGAAAGCATGGTGTATCAAAAACAGGGAGTTCTTTAATCGGACTCTTCAGGCTTGGGAGACCGTATATAAAGGCAGCAATAAATTCTAGAAGGAGTTAAGTTGAAAATTTATGATAAAAATGGAACCCTCCTTTCAATAGTTGTTAGAAATGAAGACATAAAAGAGGGAAGAAATTTTTTAACAGATAATTCAGAAGAAGTCCAGCTTGCAGCATTTAATTTTAATGAGAAAACAATTATTGAAAATCATATTCATAATAATCAAAAAAGAGAAATTCATACAACTTCAGAAACATTAATAGTGTTAGAAGGCAGTATGAGAGTAAAAATTTTTGATGAAAGTTTAAATTTTATTGAAGAGTTAAAATTGCAAGGTGGAGATACAATTTCATTACTAAGAGGTGGTCATGGAATTGAGATTGATAAATCGTGTAAGTTTATAGAAACAAAACAGGGTCCATATCTTCCTGATTTAGATAAAAAAAGATTTTGATGATAAGAGTTTTTGAACCAAAACTAAATTTACAAGATTATTTTTCAGTACTTGCTACTTTATATAAAAATAATATTTCTGGATCAAGCCCTATTGTTTCTCAGTTTGAAAAAAAACTCTCAAAGGAATTTGATAGAGGTGAAGCAATTGCTTTGTCAAATGGAAGTGTTGCTCTTGATATTGCATTTGAAATTCTAAATTTGAAAGAAGAGGATGAAGTTATAGTTCCTGCGTTCACCATTATTTCTTGTCTAGCAGCAATTGTTCGAAGTGGAGCAAGGCCTATATTTTGTGATGTGGACCCTCTTTCTTGGAATATGAGAATAAAAGATGTAGAAAGTAAAGTTACACCACAAACAAAAGCCGTGCTAATGGTTCACACCTACGGCCTTGCTGCAGAAGCTCAAGAAATAAGAGACTTTTGCTCAGATAAGAATTTATATTTAATTGAAGATGCGGCAGAAGCACACGGCCAAATTATAAATAAAAAGAAATGCGGATCTTTTGGAGATATTTCAACTTTTAGTTTTTATGCTAATAAGCATATTACAACTGGTGAAGGCGGAGCAATTCTTTCGGACAATCCAGAGTTTATTAAGAAAGGCAGGCAATTAATAAATCTAGATTTTAATAATATTGAAAGATTTAAACATAATAATTTATATTGGAATCATAGGATAAGTGGGTTACAAGCTGCTCTAGGCATGTCTCAGATTAATGGACTAGAAAAAGTAATAAAGAAAAAAATTAATCAAGGAAGAATATACAAAAAACTACTAGAGGATTACAAAGATATCATTTCAATACAACCATCTACTTTTCAAGGAATCGATAATCATTATTGGGTTTTCGGAATTTTATTAAAAAAAGAAGGTATACGCGATAGGGTAATTAAAGAATTACTTGATGATGGTATTGAAACAAGGCCTTTTTTCTGGCCTCTTCACCTTCAAAGTGCTTTGCCAAAAAGATTTGTTCAAAAAGATTTAAAACTAGAAGCATCAGAGAATCTAGGGAAAAATGGATTATATATTCCAATAGGTAGTCATATTTCTGAATCAGATCAAAGAAGAATCATTAAAGTACTTTTAAATAAAATAAAATAAATTGAACATGTTTTTAAATAGTATTAAAAATAAAATAAAAATATTTTTTAGAAATATAAATCACGCATACAAATTAATTAATAATAAAGAGATACCAAAAGTCGATCTATTAAAATCTAATAAGAGTATTATTGTTCCAAAAAACTACAATAAATCCTTCTCTTTAACAGCATTAGATTGCAATCTTGTTCTAAGTTCAAATTCAAGCAGAGTAAATAAAAGCAGGCTAGAGGAGTTTAATAATATTCTTACACCTCTAAATCACATGAATATTCTTTATTTCTCACATAAAGAAAGAGACAATTATATGAATTCTTCATGGAGAAATCATGAAATTTTAAATATTTATAATAATTCTACTTTTCAACAGTCAAAGGCCGATATTTTTAGATATACATTTTTGTATGAGCACGGGGGTTTTTGGCTAGATTTTAAATCTTCAATGCTATTCAATCCGTCTGATTTATTATCAGAAAAAAATGAAGTAGTTTTACTATTAAGCCCAAGAATTATAGAAAAAGAAAAACAAACAAATATTGATAGTGAAATTCTGAGAATATTAAAAAATAGGTATATTACAAATTGGTTTATTGGCTCTAGTCACCAAAGTGAATTCTTAGAAATTGTAATCAATAATATATGTGAAAAATCAATAAATTATTCAGGAAAAAATTTTGAAAACCCTAAAAATGCAATTCTAGAATTTACTGGACCTTTAAATCTGACCGAATCATTTATTGAATTTATATTAAAAGATCAGAAGAATATAAATAATGTAAGTTTTGTTGACGAAGAAAATCACAAATTAGTATTTACAACTGAGTACTCAAGAAATTTTTCAATTTTAGATAATGTAACAAAGTTTCATTACAGTAGGTTAAAAAACTCAAAGATACTTGAATAGATTCTCTATTTTTTTGTAATAATAGCTTTCTCGTTTTTCTCAGACCAATATGAGTAAACTTCTTTACTCAAAGGGGAAAACAAATCTTTTTCAAAGATAAAGTATAAATTCATAATTCCTTGTTCATTATTTTTTGATACCGGGTATTTTTCAACAATATTTTTTAGATTTTGGAAAGTATCACTTTCAATGATTGAAGTGTCGTAATATAGAATTCCTGTTTGAAAATATTTTTTTAATGATAAGTTATACTTCTTTTTTAATTTTTTAAGAATCTCTTGATCACCATTAAATTGAGATTCTAAAGTCCAATCTAGATCTGGATAAGCATCGTAGGGGGCGATAAGCTTTCTTTCCTGTTTTAAATTAAATACATTATTTATATTTCCATTAATTTTCATATTTATATCAACATATAAGTTGAAATCCCATTCTTTGAATTGTTTATCAAATAAATAAAATTTATTCCACTGAAAGGGCTTGGTCAAATTTCTTCCATTTTCAATTGAATTAAGTTTCTTTGAGGTTTCTTTTGAGAACTTTATTTTTTTAAATTTAAGAATATTGACATTTTTATAATTCTTTTTATTAAAACTACTCAAATAAATAGAATTATCAGTTAATAAATTAATATCACCTTTATATTCCCCTTTATTTCTTAATTGATCGTAGAAGGAAGGGAAAAAACGCAAATACTTTCTATTTGCTAATACTGTGATGCAATGATTGTTATTGTTCATTTAATAATTTCTTACATTTAATCTAAGTTTTCTTTTTATATGATGTTTTGCTTTTTCTTTTATACCAACTTCTTTTTTCCAAAAATACCCAACCGAATAAATTTTATTTTGGGTTTTTGTAAGCGATAAATTTTCTTTTGGTGATTCTTCGACAATATTTATCATTCTTTTGAATAAATTAAATTCATTTAACACAATATTTTTTGATTTTAATAAATCATCAAAATGTTTTTCATATAAATTATTTTCTATTCCATTTCTAATAATTTCAATACTTTCAGTTATATTAAAAATATCAATAAAAGAAAATGAATCTTCAGGAAAAAATTCATCAAGATTTGGTGCTCCAAAATAGAAAGGGTAAGAAAGTCCTAAATAAGAATCGTATAGTTTCTCAGAAATTAAATTATTTCTAGATTCATTTTCTAAAACAATATGATATTTGTATTTACTTATTCCTTCCCACTTCTGTTCAATTTTTTTCTTTCCTGTCCCGTACCAATCTAAATCATCACTAAAATGTTTTTCTAATGTTTCTACAAACTTTAATCTTGCTGCATGATTGTCAGTAACTTTCTTGGTAGAACAAATTACGCTTAGATTTTTTGTTTTTTCTACTTCACTCAATTTTGTAAGGTATTTATAGTCTCGTTTAGAATTTGAATCTAAAGAAGAGCTTTGAGATGAATTTATTAGCCAAGGCTGGAATGGTGGTGAAGAAAGATAATTATCTGAAAAATCATTGTAACATCCATATTTTTTTGAAAATTGTGAAAGATAACTTTTCATATACTTAGTAAGAAAATAATCTTTTGGATAAGAAGTTTCATAATTGAGATAAATAATATTTTTTTTATTTACTTTTGTTTCTTCAAGATTTTGTATTACGTTTTCAACAACAAACCAATAATCAACCTCTTCTATGTCTTCATTTACATAAAATTTAAAATTCTTACAAGTATTATTTTCATTATCAACAAAATCTTTAATATTGAGGTTATTTTTTTCATTAGGGAGTGATACTTTAATTTTGTACATATTTTCTAATTTTAAGGCGGTTTTTATTTTTAAAAGTAATTTACTTAATTCTTTTTTAAATAAAGAAAAATATTTTTAACATCTCCAATAAAACTGGACAAAATATATCTTAGTTTATTTAGAGAGTTTAAATTTTTATATTCTAAATGTTCTTTTGGAGATTCAACCTTCCAAGACGTATAAATTGCACAATTAAAATAAGAGTTAAAGTTGATATGCTCACATTTTTCAAATAACTTATCGCTTTCATATTTTATATTTGAAAACTCCGATTTTGTCATTTTATAAATTCCTATACCGCCAAAAGCACTGTCAACATTAATAAATTCTCGATTGGTATTTATTTTTATCTGCTTTTTATAAATAAGAAAATACTTGAGAAAAAATTTACCAACAGGTATATATTTGCTAATTTGATTATATTTTTTCCAACTATCAATGCTATTCCACTTATCTTTTCTTAATGCATGAACATCATAATAATAAGGCACATTATTTGGAAATACTGCTGTCAAATCTTTCTGATTTCTTAATTTATTTAAGATTTGAAAAAATTTTTCTTTTGGTGTTTTACTAAACAAATCAAGATCAAAATCAATTGAAATATAAAGGCACTCTGCTTCTTGAGATTGAAAAGAAGTCAACTTTTCTAAAAGGAAGTTTCTACAATAAGTTATTCTCTCAATTCTATTTGTTAGCTTTGTATCTAAGCCATCGAGACAGTAGTCAGTTATGTACTCTTTATTTGATGACTTTTTAATTATTTCTTTGGTGTTATCTTTTGAATCATTTTCCAAGATTAAAATAGAAATCTCAATGGTTTCTTTATAAAACTCTTTGAAATCAATTAAATACTCAATATTTTTCTTAAAGTTGTCTTCACAGTTCTTAGCAAGTCCAGCAATTACAATATTCATTTTTAAGATAAATTTATTATAAATAGAATTTATTAGGTATGTTTATAGTAAAAAATCCTTTTATTTAGGTTTTTAACTTTGTATATAATGATATTTATATGAATTTTATTCAAAAAGGGCTAGCAAATCTTCAATCAATATACATAGTATCAAGAGATTTAGATACTAAAAAGAAAAAACAAAAAATCTTTATCTCCGTCTTATTGAAAAACTTGATTGCATTAACTGAAGTGGTTATATTTATTTGTTTGGCTTTTTTAATTACTGGTGAAGTTAGTGAAGATAAAATAACTCAGTACGTAAATATTGACGTAATATCAAATTTCTTACCAGTTTTAATAATCATAAGAATCGTAATTAGTTATATTGAACATTTAAATTCTGAATATTTATCTATAGCAACTAGAGAAAGTCTTATTAAAAGTGTAACTAGAAGATTTTATAATACACCAAACCTTTCTTTTACTTATGTAAATTATAAGAAACAAGAAGCAAGCCAAATTTCTGCTATCTATAAAATATTTATATCAATCATTGGTACAAATTTACAACTTTTAATTTTTTTAGCAACTTTAATATATTTAGACATACAAGTATTTTTTATTTTGTCAGCAACTTTAGTTTGTTTGTTTTTTCCAGTTAAAAAACTTCTAGGAATTTTCAGAGACATAGCTCGTAAATCAACAGACTATACAATTGAAATAGATAAAACTTTAGAGAGAGTGATATCAAATTTTTACTTGATTAAGATTCTAAAAAAAGAAGATAAAGAGATTGAAGAATATGACCGAATATATGAAACAGGTATAGCTCTAAATAAAAGAACTGCAAAATTAGCTTTTGTTAGATTTCATTTATTCACAACCCTTATAACTTTGTTAATTTCTATTGTTTTAGTCCAACGATTTTTTGAAATTAATTTAACACTAGAGATAACATTTTTGCTAATGAGGGGAGTCCAGTATTTTGGAGAGATTTCAAGAAAATATTCTGACCTTCTTGATAAAGATCATTACATAAATAGATATCTTAATGAAATGAGCAATATTGCTGACGGTAGAAAAGGAGAAATTGTACATAATTCAACTAATGATGAAAAAATAATAGCGGTTGGAGAAAAAATAGATTTTAAATATGAGAACTCTGATTTAATAATATTTGAAAATCTTAATTTTAATTTTGAAAGAAATTCACACAATCTCATTTTGGGACCAAATGGATCAGGAAAAAGTACTTTAATTGGATTGATGACAGGAATCTTTGTACCGAATAATGGACATATAACTATAAATGGAAAAAATTTTAGTTATGTTGGTCCTGTGCCTTTAATATTTAGTGACTCTTTATTAGCAAATCTATCTTATGGATTAGAAGAAAAAAATATTACAAAAAAAGTCTTTATTGATTATCTAGAAAAATTTAATGTATTTGATGAGGTTGATGAAAATAAATTAGAAGAACTAGTTACTCATACAAGTTTGTCTTCAGGACAGATGCAAAAGATTTCATTTATAAGGGCCTTCTTGAGGGATCCAGATATTTTATTTTTAGATGAAGCAATATCAAATATAGATAAAAAAAGTGTAGAAAAGATAATAAGTGCGATAGATGAATTTGAAGGAACAGTTATAAATATAACTCATAATCCTGAAAAATTTATTAATGCTGATAAATCATTTCATATAGTTGATAGAGAACTTGTTGAAAATAAATAGAAATTTAATAAAATATAAATGAAATATATTTATTTATCTCTTAAAATACCAAACGCAGGAGTTCCTTCCATAACTAATATATAAAAGTTACCACTTGGATAAAATTCTATATCTCGAATTCTATCCCCTACACCATATGCAATAATTTCTTCATATGAAGTAAAGTCATCGTTAAATTTTATATCATAAAGCCTTTTTCCATTCAGGGTTGCCACAAAATATTTGTTTTCGTTAGTAAAAAGGTTTTGATCAATATCTGATATTCCATGTCCACCACCATATTGAAGAAAATAAATTAAAGGCTCTATGAATCCAAAGTCAGCATGACTTTTGTGTAAAGGAGCATATTCTCCATGTAGATCGTAATAGTCTTTATCCCAATGATCTCCATATGAAGAAAGAGGCCAACCATAATTCTCATACTCTTTACTCAAGTCTATAAGATTTATTTCATCACCTCCATTTGGGCCATGTTCGGTTTCCAATACATAGCGACCATCTTTTGTAAGAGCCAATCCCTGAGGGTTCCTTGTTCCCATTGCAGGTATTGTTATGTCCTTTGTTTTAATATCAATTAATATTAATTTTCCAAATAGAGAATCTTTGTCCTGTCCTTTTGTATAATTTCTGAACCCTCCTCTACTAAAAAGTACAGACTCTTTATCCGGGATATAAAGCATTTTCCCGCCTGCTAAATGACCGTTGAAGGGCCTTAACTTATTTTCATCTTCCGGTGGTCTTTCAATACACTCTTTATCTTCAAAAAATGTTTCAAATTTTAAATAATCTAGATTAATATCTGCAACAAGTATTTCGGTATTCACACAATTTTCAAATGGTTCATTTACATAACTTAAATAAATTTTATCTTCAATAATCATCAAATCTTTTGTTGACTCCCAGCTTCCCGAAAAATTAATACCTGAATTGATAACATTATTATTTTTGTTTATATCTACAAAATTTGAGTCAACAAAATTAAAATTAATACTTTTTTCTTTGATATCTTTACCATCAAAATAGAATATTTCGCCTGTTCCAGTTAGATAGAATATTAATTCCTCGTAAACAGAAATATAACCAACTGACTTTTGTCTTTGCGGTGGACCACTGTTTCCAGAACTATAGTCTCGGCAACATATAGTAATTTTTTCAAGTACATATTCATTTTTTAAACTAATAGTTTCTATTAATTGTGAAACAAATAAATTAAAATTTTCAACTTTATCATTTTTACTAGGAATAAGATCCGTATAATAATACTGAAAAGAGGCAAGATTTGGATTTTGCTCTTCAGTTTCAACAATCTCATCTAAGACAGTCTCTTCTAAAAATATGGTAGATGTAAAAAATACAGAAAAAATAAATAAAATGAATATCGTAAAAATTTCTAGATCTTTATATCTCTCAATAAATAAATAAATTGTTAATGGTACAAAGATTATATACAATATTAAAAGCATTCTTGAAAACCCAGTAACTCTTAATGAATTTAGGATGATTGAAATTATACTAAAGTTTAAAAATCCAACTAAAGGTAGTGTCCACTCAATTTTTACAAAATTATAAAAAGTAACAAATAATCCAGAAATTAAGAATGGAATAAAAACTAAAAAATAATCTTTATCAAAATTTTCTAGTTTTAAAAAATTAGTGAAGTCATTCTTTAATAAATCAAGAACTAAAAATTCACTAAAATAAAGGAACAGAAAGTTTGATATATAGAGAAATAAAAATAAATTAATTTTAGATTGAAATTTTTTTAATTTTATCATTTAATAACTATACCAGCAACATTAATAGCCTCTAACAACTAAGCGTAACTGCAAAATTAAAATAAAAATCAATTTTGCTTCGGTATTAAAATTAAAGATTTATTATATAATTTATGTTTAACTTAATAATTTATTATTTTAAAAAAGTATTATTTATAATTACTAAAAAAGAAAAAGCTCAAGCTCGACTCGCATACCGAAAGTATCTTTTTGATGAACTATTAAGTAATTTTGGCAAAGATCAATTTAAAAATAAAAGATTTCTAGAAATAGGACCAAAAGAGGGCGAAGACACCGCAAGGCTAAAAACATTGCAACCTAAAGAGTTGATAATGTTTGATTTACCCGATAAAAGCCAAGAAAATGAAAAGTGGAAAGACAGTCTTGGAGATAATGATAAATTATATATAAAGAATTTTTTGTATTTAAGTAAAACTGAGTATGACCAACTTGGAAAATTTGATTTAATTTACTTTACTGGTGTCTTGTATCACAATCCTGAACAATTAAGATTTATAAAAAAACTTTATGATAAATTAAATACAGGTGGTGTACTTGTACTTGAAAGTGCAACAATTAGGAATCAAATTTTAAGAAGATCTAACGTTGTTGAAGTTTGGTATCCAGAAACATATAGAAATACAACTACTATTACTCATATGCCTTCAAAATATGCAATAAAAAGCTGGCTTAAGATGGCTGGATTTTCAAATATTTTAGATTCAAAATGCTATATTCATGAAAATTATAATGTAAAAAATACACGCTATGCTTGCTTTGCTCAAAGACAAGAAGGAGACAAAGAGGGTGTATATTATGAAAAACAAATTGAAAATTCAACTTATGTTATTGGGGGATCTACTTAATTTTTCTTTTTATATATAGATCGATAGATCTATAAGGGTCTTTATAAAATGTTCTTTTTGAGCTACTAAAATAGAAATTCGTATCTATTTTTTCATAGCCTTCATAAAAATCAGTAACTTCACAATTAACATCAACAAGGAGCTCCCTTATTTCCTGTGAACATATAATAACATTAGGTTTTCTTGATATCTGTAAAGGAAGTTCTTCAGGGACAATTTTTTCTATCCTAACAAGTTCGTTAAAAATTGATGGTTCAGCATAATTTGTTGGATGAATAATATAGCTTTCGTTCTTTTTATCTAAGTAAAAAAGCACAAGAGTATGATCTAAGCTAAAAATAGTAAAGTTTGTATCAAATTGTTTATCAATTTCATTTGCAAGATTTCTTAAAGGATAGTTTGAATAAGTTGTTTCAATATCAATTAAGTTTGAAAAAGATTTTTTTGAAGATTCTGGTAATAAATAAGCTATAGATGAAATTAGCATCACTACAACAATCCAGTAGTAGCTTTTTTTATTGTTAGCATTTGAAACAGGGATTAAACAGATAAAAAATAAAAAGAAAATTAAATGATGTTTATATCCTGCAGATCCAAGAAAAAAGAAAATTAGTGATAAAAATATTCCAATGTATGGAAATAAATCGAGATTAATTTTTTTAATTTGAAAAATTGACAAAATAATTAAAAATATTATTACTAAATATAAAAAAGGATTGTAGAAAAGTGTTTCTCTAAAAAAAACAATCAATTCACTTATAAGATTAAAACTCTGTCGGCTATATTTTAAAGGAATGGTTACAAGAGTTGAAAAGTAAATGTCTAGTAAGTTTCTTGCAGCATAAAGTGTGAAAATAATTATATGGGGTCCAATAAATCCAGAAACAAATTTACCAAAATTAGAAAGTTTATTTAACCTATATATTAAATATATAAAAACAACAACAAAAACACCAGATCCCTGATTGACTAGTGTTGATAGGCCATACAGAACTCCTGAGAAAAAAATATCTCTTTTATTTGAATCGTTTTTTATTATTAAGTAAAAACTTGGGCACATAAAAAATAGGCAAAATAATTCAGAATACTCAACTGATCCCCAGGGAGTTGATAAAAGTAAAACAAAAAAAGTTGAACCAACAAAAGCTTGAAATTTTCTCCTATCGCCCTTTTTTGTGTATATTATTTTAGCGATTCCAAACGCTATTAAAAGAAGCAAAAGATCGCACAAAATTTTAAATATTATTAAATTTTTATTACTTAAAAAAATTAATAATGCATAAAAAATGTAAAAAATTGGTCCCTTATCATCCCATTGATTTTCATATGGAAGAAAACCATTTAAAACATCATTTCCAACAAGTAAATATGTATGAACGTCTGCATCAATAGTTTCAAAATCTAAATATTGACCCTGTAAAGCAACGGTCAGTAATGTTAAGAATACGAATAATTTTCCAAAGTAATATTCCCCATTATCTATGTTTGATACTTTCTTTAGAAAAACAGATTTTGACCTTGAAACAATGGTTAAGATTTTTTTATCATCAATAAATAAAATAATTAATATCGAAAAGACAACTGCTCCTAATGTAAAAAGTTGTGGATTTAAATCAGATGTAAACATTTAACTCATTAATCTATTTTATTTTTTCTGTATTAATCAATAA
>MDTG01047524.1_pt1 | contig 11273 bp, 6 predicted proteins | sample 811421 | NCBI WGS metagenome assembly MDTG01 (sample SAMN05326645, study PRJNA326480) | marine metagenome | isolation source: seawater | place: Pacific Ocean: South East | collected 2011
ATGATTATGTTTTATAAATTCATTTTTGAACTTAGTTAACTTAAATTGATAATCATTTAATTCGGCAATTACTTTTGGACTCCAATAATTCGAAATTTTTTTAAACTTTTCTTTAAAATTAATTTTTTTATTTTTCACAATAATTGATTTTTTGAAAAATAAATATAATTATTAAATTAAACATAAAAGATAGAGAATTAGTTACTATGAATCAATTCTCTGATTTTGTGACCAAGAGTTTCAAAAGTTTGAACTTTAGAATATAATTTAAAAAATTATTTAGTTTAAACTGTTTGGCAAATAATCCAAAAACTAACTTATTTTAATGCGTAGCTTCCCCCGCTCCAGCAGGAATTCTGATTTGCTCTACTATGTCTTGAACATTTTTAGGAGGCTCTGGAGTAAACCTCATAACTGTAATGGACACTATAAAATTTAATAGCATAGCCACACTACCAAAACCTTCAGGAGAAATACCAAACCACCACTCACTTTTACTGGGAAGAACGTCGTCAAACCAACCTAGTTTATATTTGAGCATATAATACAACATTGTTAAAATACCAACTATCATACCGACTATAGCACCCTCTTTATTCATTCGTTTATAAAATATTCCCAAGATAATGGCTGGGAAAAATGACGCTGCTGCCAAACCAAATGCTAAAGCTACCGTTGCGGCAACAAATCCTGGAGGGTTGATTCCAAAATAACCTGCGATACATACTGCTATTATTGAAGACAATCGTGCTGCTACTAATTCGTTTTTTTCAGAAATTTTTGGATTGAATATTTTCTTGATTAAGTCATGAGAAACTGAAGCAGAAATAACCAATAATAATCCCGCTGCAGTTGATAATGCAGCTGCTAATGCACCTGCTGCAACCAAAGCAATTACCCAATTAGGTAATTCTGCGATTTCAGGGTTTGCCAAAACCATAATGTCATTATCGACGACCAATTCATTTTGATTTTTATCTGCCAAATACTGAATTAAGCCGTCGTGATTTTTGTCTGCAAATTTAATCAGCCCGGTGGTTTCCCATTTTTTAAACCATTCTGGTGCTCTGTTATAAGGCTGATTAGAAAGCGTTTCAATCATATTTGTTCGCGCAAATGCCGCTACTGCAGGCGCTGTAGAGTATAAAATTACAATAAGTAATAAAGCGATACCGGCGGATTTACGAGCATCCTTGACGCGTTTAACCGTAAAGAAACGCACAATGACATGTGGCAGTCCCGCCGTACCTACCATCAAAGCTAATGTGATTGCAAAAACATCTACCAAAGACTTAGTGCCTTCTGTATATTCGTTAAACCCTAAATCGGTACTTAGACCGTCTAATTTATCCAACAAGAAAGTACCTGATTCGTTTGCTACTTCACTACCAAAACCTAATTGTGGAATTGGATTGCCTGTCATTTGAATTGATATGAATATAGCAGGAACCATAAACGCAAAAATCAAGACACAATATTGGGCAACTTGTGTATAGGTTATGCCTTTCATACCTCCGAGCACCGCATAAAACAATACAATCAACATTCCGATAATTACGCCTGTGTTTATATCAACTTCCAAAAATCGTGAAAAGACCAATCCTACTCCTCGCATCTGACCAGCTACATACGTAAAAGAAACTAAAAGCGCACATATAACACCTACAAAACGAGCTGTATTAGAATAATAACGATCTCCAATAAAATCAGGAACGGTGAATTTTCCAAATTTTCTTAAATAAGGTGCCAGTAACAGAGCAAGTAAAACATAACCACCTGTCCAACCCATTAAATATACGGCGCCATCATAGCCTGCAAATGAAATAATCCCTGCCATAGAAATAAAAGAGGCTGCACTCATCCAATCGGCTGCTGTAGCCATACCATTAGCAAGTGGTGATACACCTCCTCCAGCTACATAAAATTCTTTTGTGGAGCCTGCTCGAGACCATATCGCGATACCTATATAAAGCGTAAAAGTCGTGCCTACTAAAATATAAGTCCAAAACTGAACGGAGAGCTCCTTAACTAACAAAAAACTATTTATCATAACCATATTTTTTATCCAGCTTATTCATTAGTCTGACATAAATAAAAATCAATATAACAAACACATACATAGATCCTTGTTGTGCAAACCAAAATCCAATTTTGAACCCACCAAATTTAAATTCATTGAGAAAATTTTTAAAAATTATTCCTGCACCAAACGATACAAGGAACCATACGAATAATAAGATAAATAAGTATCTAATATTGTCCTTCCAGTAGGCTTTTGACTTATTTTTAACCATGATATTTAGTTTTTTTTGTAGTTATAAATAGATTGATTTATATAATTGAATAACTTAGATGAATTTACTTTTAAAAACTCCAAAACCAAAGCATGCGATATAAAAAAAACAGGCAAGCGGAAGAACAAATGAAATATTTACTTCGGGAACACCTAAGATTTGTACGTCTTTCACACCGCTTCCCCCAATATCAATAATTAGGCCTTGAAGTTTTGGTAATAAAGCGCTACCCACAATAGCCATTACCAATCCTGCAGACCCAATTTTAGATTGTTCTTCAGTTAAATTTTCAAGAGCAATACCATAAATAGTTGGGAACATTAATGACATACAAAACGAAACACCAACAAGGCTATAAAGTCCTTCAATGCCAGTCATGAAAATTGCCCCAAAAACAAATACCATTGCCAATAATGAAAAATACATTAAGAGTTTACCGGAACTCACAAATCGCAACAAATAAGTTCCAATAGCGCGACCAATGGTAAATAATATAAATGCTGACATTTGATAATAGCTAGTGGTTACACTGTTTATATCAATAGCTTCTGCATATTGGTAAATATATGTCCAACACATAATCATCGCACCTACATTTAAAAATTGTGCTAAAACCCCTAGAAAATAATTTCTGTCTTTTAATAAAATTGAAAAGGTACTTCTGATACTAGGTAGCCCTCCTTGATCTTTAAAATGTGGCATTTTGATAGTTGCAAACAATACAAAAACAAGAATAATCAGCAAGCCTAAAGCCACGTATGGATCCCGAATAACTAATAAATCGGATGTTTTGATTAAGATTTTTGAAGCTTCATCCAAAGAACTAAAATCAGTAATATCGTCTGATTGTAGATTTTTAAGAACAAATTGCTGAGCCACGACTAATCCTAAAATAAGTCCGACAGGATTAAATGCTTGCGCTAAATTTAGACGTTGGGTAGCGGTTTCTTTAGCGCCTAAAGCCAAAATATATGGATTTGCTGCTGTTTCTAAAAAAGCAAGTCCAAAAGTTAAAACATAAAGCCCTAAACAGAAAAACCAAAACTTTTCGCTCATCGCAGCAGGGTAAAATAATAAAGCTCCCACTGCATACAACCCTAATCCAATCAAAATACAACTTTTATATGAATATTTTCTCATCAAAATAGCCGCCGGCAGTGCCATGCAAAAATAACCTCCGTAAAAAGCCATTTGTATCCATGCTGCCTGGGAATTAGAAAGTTCCAAAACCTTTTTAAAGGCTTGCACCATTGGGTCTGTTACAGCATTGGCAAATCCCCAAAGTACAAACAGGGAAGTTACAAGAATAAAAGGTACAAGTACTTTTATTGATACCACAGGCGGTTTAATAGTCTTATTCATGACAAAATATATTTTAACTGACTTATATTAAGATTCTTATTTATGTTCAATGATATTTGTAAATTAATATTCTAATGTTAAGGAAAAAGGCCTGGAAGATTCTGAAACACCAAATTCTTTGTTAGGTTTTGCATTCATTTCAAAAAGTAAGTATCCGCCTTTTGTAATATCACTATAATCAATCCATGTCTTGTTATAATTCTTTTTATTGAGTTTTAAAGATTGTATGTAGTGATTTTCGTCCGAGTTATTGTCTGCCTCTATTGTAAATATATTTCCGTTCTGAAAACGCATTGTGACCTTATCAAAAAGAGGGCTTCCTAATACATACTGAGAAACACCTGGTGTCACAGGATAAAAACCTAAGGCACTAAAAACATACCAAGCAGAGGTTTGTCCATTGTCTTCATCTCCGCAATAACCATCAGGAGTGGGGGAGTATAGTTTTTTCATTACCTCCCTAACTTTATGTTGTGCTTTCCAAGGTTGCTTGGCATGATTGTACAAGTAAATCATATGCTGTATTGGCTGATTTCCATGCGCATAATTTCCCATATTTACAATTTGCATTTCTCTAATTTCGTGAATGGTAAACCCATAGTATGAATCATCGAACTTTGGGGGCATGGTAAAGACGTTGTCTAACTTTTTTGTAAATTCTAAATCCCCTCCCATTAAGTCAATAAGCCCTTGAACATCATGAAAAACCGACCAAGAATAGTGTAAGCTATTACCTTCGGTAAATGCATCCCCCCATTTTAATGGGTTAAAAGGTGACTGAAAAGTTCCGTCTTCATTTTTGCCTCGCATCCATTTGGATTCTGGATCGAAAAGCTTTTTATAATTTCTAGATTGTTTATAAAATCGTTTTGAAACTTCTGGCTTGTTCATTTTTTCTGCCATTGCAGCTATTGTAAAGTCTGCATAGGCATACTCGAGTGTACGCGCAGCATTTTCATTGATACCAACATTATAGGGCACGTAGCCTAGTTTATTATAATAATTTACACCTTCTCTTCCAACAGATTTAAAAGGTCGGCCTTCGTTAATATTTGCATTTTTTAAAACCGCTTCTAATAAAGTTTCTGCATCTTTTTCTTTAACATTTCCTTTGAGATACGCATCTGCTATTATAGGAGCAGAATTGGATCCAACCATACAATCACGGTGACCAGGACTTGCCCATTCTGGTAACCAACCAGATTCTTTATAAGTGTTAGCTAAGCCTTCCATTATTTGGCTGTTCAGCTCTGGATACATAAGATTGAAAAATGGAAAGACAGCTCTAAATGTGTCCCAAAATCCGTTATCTGTAAACATGTATCCGGGCAAAACTTTACCATTGTAGGGGCTATAGTGTAAAACTTCATTTGATTTATCTAACTCATAAAATTTTCTGGGAAATAATAATAAACGATATAGACAGGAATAAAAGGTACGAATGTTATCAATATTTTTATCCTCCACTATTATTTTTTGAAATTCATCTTCCCAAGATGCTTTGGCAGCTAACTTAACCTCATCAAAAGACTGTTTTCCAATTTCGCGATTGAGATTGAGTTCTGCTTGATCTAAACTAATAAAAGAGGATGCAACTTTTACATTCACTTCTTCCCCTAATGTTGTTTCAAAGCCAACAATAGCCCCGACATGATTAGCTTCACTTTTTAATGAGTTTTCCTTTAATTCCCAATCATCACTCCAGGTGTGCTTCCATTTAAAGTCTTTATCAAAAACTGCTACAAAATAATTATGAAAGTTTTCCGGTACTCCACCACTATTATTTCTACAATAACCAATTATTTTTCGTTCTTCCGGAATAATCTTTACCATAGAACCATTATCAAATGCATCAAGTATAATGTATGACGCTTCATTTTCTGGAAAAGTAAATCTGAATGACGAAGCTCTCTCTGTTGGAGTCACTTCTACAGTTACATCGTAATCTGCTAAATAACTTTGATAATAATACGGCTTTGATTCCTCTGCTTTGTGAGAAAACCAAGAAGCTCTTTCATCTTCTTGATACTTCATTTCACCCGTAACAGCCATAAGAGAAAAGGATGCATAGTCGTTAATCCAAGGACTTGGTTGATGTGTTTGTTTGATGCCTCTCAAGGTATTGTCATCGTACTTATAGGTCCAACCATCACCCATTTTTGCTGTTTGCGGGGTCCAAAAATTCATACCCCATGGGCGAGCAATTGCAGGATAGGTATTTCCATTTGAAAGACTAAATTTTGAGTCTGTCCCCATTAACGGATTTACAAAATCGACTAAATTTGAGAGTTCTTGATTGTTATTGTTTGAACAAGATAAAAAAGTTGTCAAAATAATAGCTTTTATAATTTTATTGAGAGTATTTATCATAATAACTTGAGATTATATAGTATATAGTATTTGTTTTTTTATTAGTTGAAATTTTGATTAGATTCAATTAGAGCAGTGGATAATTAATATGCTTTTTTGATGTATTGGCTAAATTAATACAATGAATAAATGTCTGTATACAAATTAAATAATTTCAAGATAGTTAATTATAAAAAAGGACAGTATTTCTACTGCCCCTTTTCATATTAACCAAATCAAATTAATGAAAATAAAAATTAGTATCCATCGTTTTGCTCCAAATTAGGATTTATGTCTATTTCGCTCTGAGGAATAGGAGCGAAAATTTTATCCGGAGTGGCTTGATATTCCAAAGAATTACCTGAGCTATCTGTTAAACCATTTAAATATGCAACAAAGGCTGAAGTATCATTATAGTAGCGTTGTAAATCCCAGTATCGATTGTTCTCTACAAGTAACTCCAATCTTCGCTCTTTTAAGATTGCAAGCTTGACTTCTGATTGAGTAACAGCTGTTGTAGGAGCGAGCTCTACCCTGGAACGGACTTGGTTGAGCAATACTACAGCTTCTGCAGTATTTCCAATATTATTGAGTGCCTCTGCTCTTAATAAAATTATATCAGCTAGACGAAGGTGCATTACGTTAGAGCCTCCGAAAATTTCACCTGATCTACCCATTTTATAAATGTGAGAAATGGGTTCATTAGGACCATAACCATAGTTTGGTTCTGAAATTAATGAGCGGTCTGAAACAGTTATGGTACTGGAATATTTTCTTACCTCATCTCCCATTTCATCAAAAGCGGCCATTAGGTCTGTAGAACATGTGTTAAATCTGTGATATGATACAGTCCAACTAGAGCCAATCTTGGTTGGGTCGTCGTACTGGGAAAAATCTCCAGGAGGCAACATCTGTACTGAAGCGTATGTTGCAATATTAGTGTTGTTTGCTACATGTACCGTTTCAAATATAGATTCTCTGTTATACTTGTGTTGATCATCAAATAAATGTTCATAAACCGGGAGCAAATCATACACTCCACTATTAATAACTTCACCTGCATATTCTGCGCATTTAGCGTAGTCACCAATTTCAGCATAAACCTTAGCTAAGATTGATTGAGCTCCCCCTTTGGTACCTCTAGCTCTTGTTTCGAAATTGGATGGATATTCTTCAGGTAGAAGGCTCTCTGCCATGAGCATATCCTCTATAACTTGAGCGTAGACTTCTGATTGTGGACTTTTGGCTTTGAAGATATCACTATCGTTATTTGATAACTGAATTGGAACGGATCCAAAAACTCTAGCTAAATGAAAATAACAAAAACCTCTTATAAAATAGGCCTGTCCCAGTACTATGTTTTTTTCCGCTTCAGAAAAATCAGGATCTTGGATGCTTGGAACATTATCTAAAACAGAGTTAGCCTCCCCAATGAATTTGTAATTTTCATTCCAAGCATAGGGGTGAGGTTCATTAGATGAAGCTCGAGAAATGTGAAGTTGTGCATTAATAAAATCTGCCACAAAACCCGCATGTGTATTATCAGCTCTCATATCACTCCATACAGAGTGCGTCCATTTGTAATAACCTGTAAAAGTCTCTGTCATTTTACCATATATTCCGCCAATAGCAGCTTCTGCATCTGCTTGAGTATTGTAGTAACCTTCAGCAGACAGTTCGTTCAAAGGATCTTTTTCAAGTATGTCCTCTGAACACGAGTTAAGAAATGTTAGTATTGTAGCTAACATTAGGGTTACACTTAATACATTTTTCATTGTTTTATTATTTTTTTTTGTTTCTGTGAAATTTTTCATTTTGTATAATTTTAAAATTCAACATTAAGTCCTACTGAAAATGTTTTTGCTTGAGGAAATGTTCCATAGTCAACTCCCTGAGTTGTAGCAGTTTGGTCTACACCAGCTAATGCTCTATTAACCTCTGGAGAATAACCAGTATAATCTGTAAAAGTAAACCAGTTTTTCAAGTTTGCATAAAGTCTAAGGCCAGAAACATTTAATGCATCTAATACATTTTTTTCGAAATTATATGACAAACTAATATCTCTGATTCTTAGGAAAGATCCGTCTTCGACCCAACGAGAATTTATATCAGCATTTCCATTCTCATCAACTAGAGTTGCCCTTGGAACATCTGTGATGTCACCAGGATTTCTCCAACGCCTTACAATATCAGCTGATTGATTTTCAAAAAATCTCATAGCCTGAAGGTTTTGTTTACCTGTATTGTAAATTTCATTTCCAGAAACACCATCTATGACTACATTCAAATCCCAATTTTTATAGCTGAACTCATTTACGAAACCATAAGTGAAGTCTGGCATAGGATTTCCAATAACTTGTTTATCTTCTGGAGTAATACCAGCGACGCCATCATTGTCTGTAAATATTAAATCTCCCGTTTGAGGATCAACACCCTCACTATTGTACCCCCAAAAACTACCTATGGGCAAACCATTCCTAGTTATATTTAAGTTACCACCTAAATTTTGTAAAAAAGTAGTAAATATGGTAGCATTTTCAGGAATATCCATAACCACATTATCATTAAAAGATATGTTGAATGATGAATTCCAACTAAAGTCAGCTTCATCAATTATATAAGCATCTATAGCTAACTCAAATCCGGTATTTTCAATATAACCATCTAGGTTAACAATTTGCGTAGCGAAGCCAGAGCTTACAGGTAAATTCAATGGGAAAATCATATTGTTAGTCTTTTTGTTATAGTAATCGGCTGAAACATAAACACTGTTATCAAGTAAAGAAAAATCTAAACCAACATTAAATTGTTCTGAGGTCTCCCATTGTAAATCATTATTTCCTCTTTGCGAACTTGGTATTACACCTGGAGAAACAACACCATCATCTGAAGCATAATCAAAAACTCCTAATATATTAGCATAATCATTTAAACCGCTTGGTAAGTTTCCTGTTTCTCCATATCCAGCTCTAAGCTTTAAATTTTTCACAAAATCAACATTCTGCATAAAGGATTCATTAGATATATTCCAACCAGCTGAAAATGTTGAAAAAGTTCCCCATCTATTGTCAGAAGCAATTCTAGAAGACCCATCTGTTCTTATAGATGTCGTAATTGAATATTTGTCATCATAAGTATAATTCGCTCTCGCAAAGTATGACTGCAGAGACCAAGAACCTGCATATGATGTATTCAAAAGATCTACAGATGCTGTATTAAATGTATTAACACTTTCAGAAGCAAAGTCCCTTTTTATCTGACTGCTAGTAATTATATTTTCTTCTGAAGTACTATTTCCAACTACTACACCTAATTTATGCTTATCAAACGTACCGTTATAACTCAAGGTATTGTCAAATATATATCGCGCTCGCTCTCCATTATCAAGTTGCCCTTCTCCACCATAAGCATTTACAATTGATGAAACTGTGGGGTCTCTAAATCTTGTGAAACGATTATTATTCAAAGTTATCCCTAATTGTGTTTTAAAAGTTAGGTTGTAAGGTAACTTGACAGAAAAATTTGCATCTGCCACAATATCACTTATAACATCTAAATTATCATCACTGTATATGTAACTTAGCGGATTTTCTAATCCAAATCCACCACCAGCTGAAACTGTGTAGAAACCATTTTCATCGTAAATTGGTTGGAAAGAAGGTGTCTGCAGTGCTGAGGATATTGCGCCTCCAAATTTAGCCCCCTGATCATCAGGAATACCTTTGACATTTGATCTAGTGTAATTAAAGTGTGTGCCGAAGGAAAGCCAATCATTTATCTTCTGATCTAAATTAATAGATAATGAGTACCTTTTGTTCTCAGATGTTATTACTATTCCTTCTTGATTTAAAACTCCTAATCCTACGAAAAAAGATCCATTTTCTCCTCCTCCGGATACTGATAAATTAACCCCAGACTGTTGCGCATTATCATAGATTAAATCTTGCCAGTCATTGTTAGTGGATAATAATTCATCACTGAATGTAAGATTTGGATTTAAGTCCGTAAAATAATCCACCAATTGAGTGTTGTTCAAAAGGGGGATTTTGTTAATAACTTCCGCGAAACCAGTGTAAGTGTTAAGATTTACTTTAAAATTACCTGGTTTACCTTTCTTAGTCGTTATTAAGACAACACCGTTACTAGCTCCTGCAGCTCCGTAAATACCTGCAGCAGATGCATCTTTCAACACCGTTATATCCTGGATATTGTTTGGGTCAAGAGCATTTGTGTTGTATGACACAACACCATCAATTACATACAAGGGCTGGGTATTTCCTGAGAGGGAAGATATACCACGTATGAAAACTGTTGGAGAAGCACCAGGTTTTCCAGTGCCTTGAACAACGCGAACTCCAGCTGATCTGGATTGTAATAATTGACCCACATTGGTATTTGCTTTTTCAGCTGTTCCTTCCAAATCTAAAACAGAAATTGAAGATGTGATATCTCTTCTGTTTTGTTTTCCATAACCCACTAGAACAACATTATCTAAACTTGACACATCTGTTTGCATCATCACAGAAATTGGATTAGTGGAATCTGCAGCAACTTTTTGCGTGACAAAACCAATGTAAGAAATTTCTAATATGGAGTTTTCATCATTAACTTTAATTGAGAAATTTCCGTCAAAATCAGTTGTGGTACCATTGGAAGTACCTAATTCAATAACTGATGCTCCCGGAAGAGGATAACCATTATTGTCAGTAACATTTCCAGTAACAATAATTTGAACAACTTTTTGTTGATTTGATTCTTTGGATATCTGTTCTGAGAATTCCTTGGGTTTGGTTGATTTTGAAAGTATAACCACATTATCGTTTATCTCATAACTTAATTTATTTTCAAAAATTAAATTAATCACTTCGTTAAGACTGGCTCTTTTAACTGTTAAAGTTATAGTTTTCTCAAAATCATAAATTTCACTTCCAAATATAAATCGGAGTGGGGTTTGTGATTCAATTCTATCTAACACACTAATTATTTTTTCATTTTCTACTTCAAAACTTATGTCGTTTTGCGTGTAGGCTTTTGGGTAAGCAAAAGCTGAAAAAATCATAGTAAAGGACAGAAATAAAGAAATCTTCTTAAATCTCAAAAAAGTATGGATATTTTTCTTCTTGTTCTTTGGTGTTTCAATTTTAAAATTCATAATTTTAACATCATTTAGTTAGTAATTTATTGCTATTTCGGTATTTATTATTCTATTTGTTGATACGGGTTTTTGTTTGTTCAAAAGCCCGTTTTCAATTAATTATTATTTTGTTA
>MDTG01063856.1_pt1 | contig 11273 bp, 10 predicted proteins | sample 811421 | NCBI WGS metagenome assembly MDTG01 (sample SAMN05326645, study PRJNA326480) | marine metagenome | isolation source: seawater | place: Pacific Ocean: South East | collected 2011
CATACATAAAATTAATATTATTATCTAATTCTATAACAGCTTGAGATAAATTATCTGTTTTACTATTAATAAAATTATTTATTGTTGTTTTATAATTTTTAATAATTTTTAATGATTTATTTTTATATTCATAAACATCTACTACTATATTTGAATATATTTCATTATTAATAAAATTATATATTTTAAATTGTTCTAGAATTATATTATTTAATATGTTATTATGTTTTACTATATTATGTTTTATATCATAATTACTAAAATAGTAAATATAAATTAAAATTAAAATTATTAATAGATAATATATCATATATATATATATTTTATATTATCTATTAATATATTAATTATGACAGAACTTAATAAAAATAAAAAATTAGATACTGATATGAATACTGAACTTAATAAAAAATTAGATACTAATATGAATACTGAACTTAATAAAAATAAAACATTAGGTACTGATATGAATAAATTATTAAAAAAATGGGTTCATTATGAAGAAAATATAAAAAATTTAGAACAACAAATACATAATCTAAAATTAAAAAAAAATAAAATAACACCATTATTAGAAGAAGAATTTAAAAATAAACATATACATAAAATTATGGTAAATAGTAATTATTATGTAGAATTAAAAAATAAAGAATATTATTCACCAGTTAATAGAAAATTTATATTAAAATCATTAAAACAAATTATTGATGATACTGAAAAACAAGAAAAAATAATAGATTATATTTATAATAATAGGGATATAATATACAGAAAAAAACTATTAATCTTACCTAAGTAATTTATATATGGATTATTATAATATTTTAAATATAAATAGAAATAGTGATTATAATGAAATAAAAACATCTTATAGACAATTAGCAAAAATATATCATCCTGATAAAGGAGGTGATGAAAATATATTTAAAAATATTTCTGAAGCATATAGAGTATTGAGTGATCCTGAGTTAAAACAAGATTATGATACATTTGGTATTTGTAATGAAAATAATAATAAAGTTAATAAAGGTTTACCATATTTATTTAACATATATGTTGAATTAGATGATATATATAATGGTTCTAATGTTAATATAGAAATCACAAAAAAAAAAATAAATTATGATACTATTAAAATATGTAGTTCATGTAATGGTTCAGGTTATAAAGTAAATAATTTTAATATATTTACATTAAATAAAAGTAGATGTGATATTTGTAATGGAGAAAAATATATATATGATATAATAAAAGAAACTACTATACATAATATAAAAATTCCACAAGGTATTTCAGATAAGGGAAAAATAATTTTAGAAAATAAAGGTGATGATATTCCATATGGAATATCGGGCGATATTGAAATAATAATAAATGAAAGACCCCATAAGTATTTTGAAAGACACGGCTTAAATTTATTTTATAAAATGAATATAAGTTTAATTGATTGTTTGTGTGGTTGTGAATTTGATATTAAACATTTAAATAAAACTAATTTAATTGTTAAAACTAATGCAGATGAAATTATTACTCAATTTAATAATTTTAATAAAAAAAAATGGCAAAAATATAATAATACTTATTTAACATTAGATTATATTGCAACTGCAGATATTGATAATTATGAACAAATAATAAAATCTGTAGAATCAGGTAATTTAAAAAATAAAAATGTAACTGCATTTTTTATAAAAGAAGGTAAGACATATTTTTATAATTTAGATAATATTGATTTAATTAATAAAAATAAAAAAAATTGCATAAATAGTGTGTTATATATTTATAAAAAAAAAAATATTTCATTACATTGTATTGAGAATGAGGGAATGTTTGATAGTAGTACTAATATAAAAGGAGATTTATTTATATTATTTAATATTATTTATCCTAAAAAAATATCAGATAAATTAAAATCGGAATTATTATCATCAGAATTAGTAAACGATAGGTCTAAATCAAAATATTTAAATGATAATTCTTCTATAATATATCCAATAAAAAAAAAAATTTAATATAATAATTAATTACAAAAATAAAAAAAATGAATTAATTATATATTATATATAAATATATAATTAATTATTATATATAATGGCATCAAAATCATATGATATTAATATTATTGAAAAAGATTATACTCCTTTTCAAGAATTAAATTTAGAATTTAGTGGTGATGATATTAATAAAGTATTAATAAATACTTTACGAAGAGTTATATTATTAGATAATCCTACATATGCATTTCATAATTTACAAGTAAAAAAAAATACTTCTGTATTTAATAATGATTATTTAAAAATGAGATTATTAAATATTCCTGTACAAAAAATAAAAAATAATGAAGTAAATAATTATTTAAATATTATTAATAATAATATAAATACTGATAAATTAGAAAAATTAACATTATATATAGATGTAAAAAATAATACTAATGAAAAATTAAATGTTACTACTGCTGATGCAACATTTTATAATGAATCAGAACAAATTGAATCTATTTATAAATATCCAATTTTATTAATTAAACTTAAACCAACAGAAGAAATAAAATTATCAATTAATATTAATTTAGACATAGGTCATACGCATATAAAATATAGTCCAGTATCAATATGTGCTTTTGAAGAAGTTACACCTAATAAATTTAATTTTAGTATTGAAGCAAATAAACAATTAAATGAATATAAAATATTATCTAATAGTTGTAAAATTATTCAAATTAAATTAAATAAAATATTAGATGTTATAAATGAAATGCCATCTAATAATAACGACACTGAAGGTTATATTGAATTAAAAAATGAAAATCATACTATGGCAAATTTAATTACATATTATCTTCAATCAAGTAAATATATATTATTTGCAGGATATAAAATGGACCATTTATTAATTAATAATAGTACTATTAGATATAAATTAACGGGTGAAAAAACTATAAATCAAGTTTTAGTTTTAGTTATTAATCAAATAATTTCTATTTATTCTTATATTGGTAATAAGTTTAATAAATAATATATAAATATATTTTATATAATATATGGAACAATTAAGTGAACAAATAGAAGAATCTATTCGTAGTCATGAAAATAATAATTCTGAAGATTATGATAATTTTAATAAATTAATAGAATTAGAAAAAAATAAAAAATTAGAAGAAGATAAAGATAAAAATAAAAATAAAAATAAAAATAATGTAAAAAAATATAATATAAAAGAAATAGTTTTACTATTTTTTTTATCAATTATTTTAAATAATAATTATTTTGAACAATTAATAAAAAAAATATCTAATTTAACAAATGAATATATTATTATTGCTATTAAGTCTATTATTTTTACAATTATTTTTATATCTACTAAATTTATAATTGTATAAAATTAAAATTATTAAAAATTTTTTTATATATTTTATTTAAATGTAATATAATATTTTTTTTATTTTTAATATCAAAATTAATATCAATATTAATTGAATATATGTCATTATTAATTTCTATAAAATTAATATTAATTTCTGTATTATAATAAATACTTTTATATGTACTTATTTTTTTATTCTCTATTATTATTTTTTCTTTAATATTTGGAAATTCATAAGGTTGTATTTTACTATTTTTTTTTTCTTTAAATAAAAAATAATTACAATTATTATTATTATTATTGGTATTTTTTATTAAATAACATTTTACAAAATCATTTTTATAAAAAATTATTTTATTTGTATTTTTAAATAATATTTTTTTTTTATTTAAATAGCTATATTCTACAATATATTTAGTTTTTAGATTATTAAATTTATTTATTATTTTATTATATTCTTCAACATTTAAAAGTGTATTAAAATAATAATTAATAAATTTTCCAAACTGTATAGTATAATTATAATATAATTTATTATCTTTTGTTATTTCTTCTATTATATCGTCCATATGTAATAATATATATTTATTATTTTTCTTTTATATATAACATATTCAATTTTATAAAAATTGAATAATAGTAATATTAGGCATAATAATAATATATATATATTATTTAATTAACAATGTTTACATTTACAAATGATACCGCATGTAATTATGATACATTATTTATGCATAGTATAGTTAATGAAAAAATAGATAATAAATTATATCAAATATTATATAATATTTCTACTAATAATAATAAATATTATGATAATTTATTAATATTATTTAATGAATATAATATTAAATATTTAGATATTAAAAATTTAGATGAATTAAATAAAAATTTAGATATTATTAAAAAAAAAATTTATATAGCTAATTTTTATAATAATGAAATTGATTATTATAAAAAATTATACTCTTTTTTAAATACTAAAAGTATAGTAAAGAATATATATAATATTCTAGTCACCGATATTCTAACTAATTATACAATTTCCTCTATAATATTAATAAATGATATATTTGATATAAAATACACATATCATATATGTAAATTAATAAATACATATTTAAACGAATATTTAATTGATAAAAAAATAATAATAATTAATAATTTAAATAATTTAAATATAACAAATAATTTTTATGATATATTACTAAATTATAGTATATTAAATTTACAAAATCAAATAATAAATACATATGATTTAGATAAATTAATATTAGAAAATAGAAAATATTGGAAATGGTTAAATATTAATATTGATAAAGCATTAATATTAAAAGAAGAACATTATATAAAATTTAATTATAATAAATATTATATTAATAAAGAGTTAATTAATAATTATGATTTATTATATGACTTATTAGAATATAAAGAATTTGGTATTATTACTTTTAATAATAAAAATACTACATCATATAATAATTATTTATTAATTATTAAAGATTATATAATTTCAATAATTCAAAAGAATTTACAAAATAAACTTTATATTAAAAATATAGTAAATAATATTCATAAAATTATATTATCAAAAGAAAAATTATATAATACAAATATTCATAAAATAATATATATTGCTAGTATTATTTATATTAATACAATTTTGAATGATTATAAAAAATTTAATAATATATATGCTAAAAAATTATTAGAACGTTTAATATATTATGATAGCATAAATATTAATTTACGAACAATAGAACATAATGTTATAAAAATATTTACTATAAAACCTTCAAAGGTACCAAATAAATTTTTATCAGATATATATAAAATGATACATGATAAAAATATTATTCAATTTAAAAATAATACATTATGTTATTATCAAAAAAATTTATGGTTTGATTATTTTAAATCTGATAATATTATAAATATTAAAAATACAAATTTATATAATAATAATGATAATAATAGTAATAATAGTAATAATAAAATATTTAATATAGATGGAGAATATGGTTGTATTGATATAACATTAAATTTAAATAATAAAAAAACAAATATATTATTTACACCTATTCAATATTTAATAGTTGCAAAAATAATGATTCAATCTATCGATATAGAAAAAACACTAGAAAAAGAATTAAATGTAGGTAATAATATAATAAATTTAATTAAAAGTAATATTAATTATTTGTTAGAGAATAAAATTATAATATTTGATAATAAATATAAAATAAATATGGATATTTTTAATAATAGTTCATATAATTTATTAAAAATAAAAAATTGATAATTATATAATTTATTTAAATTATATAAGTATATCATTATTATTATATTAAAAATGGAGAATCCTTTTTTTTCAACAGAACAAACCGAAAGGATTCAATCTAAGATAATATATATTATTGGAAGTAATGAAGATATTAATATATCTAAATATAATAAATTAAATACTGATGAATTAAATAATTTTTGTAAAAAATTATTTATTATACCAAGCAATAAACGTTTATTATATATTAAACATCATGTATATAATTTAAAATTAATTAATGGTTTATATTTAAATTTAATTGATGATAATAAATATAATGAGAAAGAAGCAATTGTATGTATATGGGGAATAAAAAAAAATTATATTGAATCATATATTAAACAATTTGATATATATAAAAATTTGCATGATTATTTTAAAATAATTAAATTAAATAATTATTTTAAATTAAAAAATTATTATACTGATTTAAATAGATTAAATTTATTAATAGATGCACCTGAAAGCAAATATTGGACAATAAAAAAACATTGTAATCGCAATATTAATAAAATTTTTATACAAAGAAATTTTAAAGATGAAATAAAAAAAATAAAAGATAAAAATGTATTAACAGAAATAAATAATGCAGAAAATACAGATCATGATTATTTATTATTTATGCATAATAGTAAATATACTGATATAGCTAATTCTTTAAGTGATCATGATTATTATAATTATATTATTGATGATTTAAATGAAATAACGCATAATGAATTATATGATATTGTATTAAATATAACTAGTTTAAAAGAATTATATTTTTTTGTTAGTACAATTTCATTAACAAAAGAGTATTGTCATTTAATTATTAATAATAAAAAGGTTTTAACATTATTAAATGATATTAATTTTATTAAAAATAAATTTAATACATCAACTACAATTAGTTTTATTAATAAATATATATTAATGTTTAAATATATTATTAATTATTGTTGGATTATTTTTTATACAGAAGAATCTATTAAAAAATCATATATTACAGAATCAGATAGATTTGTATTTGATGCAGATACTGCATCATTACTTCCATCATTTTATTTTTCAAATAATAATCCAAAATCAAATCCATATTTTACACTATTATTAAATAATGATATTATTGATTATCCTAATAATATAAACTCATTTGGTTCTGTAAAATTAAATAATACTGAACATATTGATTTTTATAAAATTTCAACATTAGAAGAATTTAAAAAAAAATTAAATATTTTTTGCAATTATAAATATGCAATAAATGATATTTTTTTAAATATTTATTGGGATAATATAGCAATTGGTGGCAGTGTTATGGCAGCTTGTTTACCAAATTATAATCCCTTACAATACTATTTTAAAAATGAAATAAATAAGTTTGAAAAATATATTGAACATTTTTATAAAGATTCTGATTTAGATATAATGTGTAATTGTGAAAATATAATAGATTATATTAATACCTTTTTTAGATTTTTTAAACAATTATCAAATAATATTGATAAATTAGATAATACTGAAAAGATAGATTATAATATTAAAAAATCTGTATATTTTTACATTGATTCTTCAATTATATATAAATTAAAAATTAAATTAAATTTATCAGATAATGAAATTATTAATAATCTAAATAATGATAAAATATTAGATGAATTATATAATTATTATTTGGAATATCATTTACAATATATTGAACAATATATAAAAGATGATATTTTTACTATTAAAGATTATAATTTTTTATTTGAACCATGTGATAAAAATAGTTTAATTATACAATTAAATAAAGCAGTAGATACACCCCATCTATTTACTAATATAAAATTTGAAATTTATGCACATGAACCTCGAAAAGTATTAAGAAAAAATATAGAATTTTTTAAAATAAAATATAAAAACTTTTTTTCAAGTGTTTCTAAATTTCATTTAAATTGTGTAAGAAGTTATTATAATGGAGATAATGTATATATATTACCATCATGTATAACTGCATTAAAGACATATATTAATATAGATTTAAAATATTTTGCTGGTTCAAATAGTCCTTATAAAATTATTGAGAAATATCGTTTTAGAGGTTTTGGTACTATTTTAAATAATTTAGAAAAAATTGCGTATGTTGAATACATAATTAATAAACAACCAACACCAAATTATAATGTTAATGTAATTTTAAAGAATATTATAGGAATTAGAAAAATAACTAATTATAAATATTATAACATTCATTCTAATTATATTAATATTTGCAACAATATTATAAATTTAAATAATGATGAAGATATTTGTAGAGCTTATTGTAATATATTAGGTTTTCAAAATAAAGAATTAATTAGCTTTATTTTAAAAAATACATATAGTATAAATTTCAATGGTTCAATTAATTATTATAAAGATTATATAATTAAATTAATTTATGATAAATTTTAGTAGATTAAATATCTAATTATTTTATATATGATAAAGAAAAAACCGAATTTAATTAATCAAAAATTACTATTAGAATTAAATTGTAAACCAAAAAACAATTTTGTTATTCCTAATTTTGTTATTCCTAATTTTATTAAAATTTTAAAAGATTTTAAGAATATAATATTATCAATTATTCTTATTTTGTTTATTTGCTTTATTTTATATTTATATAAGAATAATAAAAAAAATAAAAATAAAGAAATGGAAATATTATATAGAGAATTAAAAAATTTTAAAAAACAAAAAAAAAAAGCAGAACAAAGTAGATTAGAACAAAATATTAAATTACAAGAAAAACAAAAACCTGATATTGTAGGTTTTAATGATTCTACATTTAATACTTATTAAAAAAATTGATATATAATTATATAAATATATTATTATATATTTATTAAATATAACATGGAAGAAATTATTTCTAATTTACAAAAAGATTTTAAAATAAATAGTAATAAATTATCTATTTCAAATTTAGTAAAAGTTTTAAAATATGCTAGTAACAAATATTATAATGATATTCAGATTATTACAGATGAGGAATATGATTATTTATATGATTTATTAAAAAAAAAAAGTCCAAATAATAAATTTTTTAATTTAATTGGTTCAAATATACCTACAAATGATAAGGTTAAATTACCATATCATATGGGTAGTATGGATAAAAAAAAACCAAATACTGGTAGTGTCGATGCATGGATAAAAAAATATAAAGATACTAAATATATTATTAGTGATAAATTAGATGGAGATTCAATAATGTTTGTTGTTACCGATGGAGATAAAAAATTATATACTAGAGGAAATGGTACATATGGTAGAGATATTTCACATTTAATTAAATTTTTCCCAGAATTTAATAAAAATTTTGATATAGATCATTTTGCTATAAGAGGAGAATTTATAATTTTAAAAAAAAATTTTTTAAAATATAAAGATTCATTCTCTAATGCTCGTTCTATGTTAAATGGATTAATAATAAAAAAAAAAATTGTTCAAGAAGATATTTCTATTATAGATTTTGTTGCATATGAATATATTTCTAACATGAAATATTCTTTACAATTAAAACAAATAAAAAATTTAGGTTTTAAATTAGTAGAAGCTACTCAATTAGACGAAATAAATGATAATATTTTATCGCAATTATTAGAAAAAAGAAAAAAGAAAAGTATATATGACATAGATGGATTAATTATAACAAATAATAAAAAAAATGAAAAAAATACAAGTGGAAATCCAAAATATGCATTTGCTTTTAAAGATACTTCTTTATTAGAAAGTAAAATTGTAGATGTTATTGAAGTAGAATGGAATATATCAAAAGATGATTTATTAAAACCAAGAATAAAAATTAAACCAATTCAACTTTCAGGTGTTGAAATAAATTATGTAACTGGATTTAATGGCAAATATATTAATGATAATAATATTGGAAAAAATTCTAAATTAGAAATTATTCGTAGTGGTGATGTAATTCCACATATTAAAAAAGTTATTAAATCTACTAAAGCAGATATGCCTACAATGAAATATAAATGGTCTGATAGTAAAGTAGATATTATTGTAGATGATATATCAGATGATATTAAATATACAAAATTATTAAAATATTTTACCTATTTTTTTAAAACACTTGGTGTTAAGAATATGGATTCTAAAACATTAGAAAAAATTATTAAAAATAAATTAGATACTTTACCTAAAATATTAAAAGCTAAAGAAAAAGATTTTTTAAAAATTGAAGGTTTTCAAGAAACTATGGCTGATAAAATATATCAAAATATTCAAAATAAAATAAAAGATGTTAAATTACCAGTATTAATGACTGCATCTAATGTTTTTGGAAAAGGTTTTGGCATTAAAAAATTTAATATAATATTAAAAGAATATCCTAATATTATTACTAAAAATTATAATGAAGATAAATTAATAGAATTAATTATTAAATTAGAAGGTTTTGAAGAAAAAACAGCAAATAAATTTGCAAAAGGAGTTCCTAAATTTAAAGTATTTTTAAAATCAGTTCCAATGATTAAAATACAAAAAGATAAAATATCTAATACAGGTTCTATTTTACAAGATAAAAAAATAGTTTTTTCTGGTTTTAGAGATAAAGAATTAGAAGAATTAATTGAAAATCAAGGTGGACAAGTTATTGGAATAGTTAGTAAAAATACATCATTTTTAATTGTTAAAAGTAAAGATGAATGTAGTAGTAAAATTGCAAAAGCAGAAGAACTAAAAGTAAAAATTTTAACAAAGACTTTATTTATTAAAAAATTTAAATTATAATAAAATATTTTATTTATTATTTTTTAATATATTTTTCTGATAATTGAATAGCAACTTCTTTTTCAATTTCTTCTTTATTTGAACCATTATCTATTTTATCTTTCATTTTTAACATATAGTATAAAAATTCTAAATCATCGTTTTCGCAGACAGTTTTAAATATAGTTTCATATCTATTTTTAAATAATGGAAAAAGAGAATTTAATATTTTATTATATTCGTTTAAATTATTTTGTTTTAAATTTATCATAAATTCAGAATTTTTAATTTTAATAATTTCATTAATACATGTAGTTATTTCATCATTAGTTAAAGACATATATAGTAAATTATATTATTATTATTTAAGTATATTTTCTATTAGTTCTGCTTTATTTTTATTACTATATGGTACTTTTTTATTTTTTGCAATATCTATTAATTCTTTTTTTTTTAATTTTACTAATTCATCTTTAGAATATACTATATCCGAATAATAATCTTCGGATTGTTCTATATTAGTATTATTTGATTGTTCAACATTAATATTATTTAATTCTATATTATTATCATATAATTCTACTTTATTACTAATTAAAAATTTTTTTAATTTATTTTTTTTATTAAATCCAGTTTCCGGAATTTTTAGTTTATCATTTTCTAAAATATTTTTTAGTAAAGTAGAATTATATAATAAATTTTTACTTCCGTCAATATAAATAATTGGTTCATATATATCATTATTTTTAAAAATTAAAAAATTATATTTATATTCTGTATATTCATCATCATTATAAAATGGATAAATATTATTTTCTTCTATTAAAAAAATATTAATATTAAA
>MDTG01259696.1_pt1 | contig 11273 bp, 13 predicted proteins | sample 811421 | NCBI WGS metagenome assembly MDTG01 (sample SAMN05326645, study PRJNA326480) | marine metagenome | isolation source: seawater | place: Pacific Ocean: South East | collected 2011
CAAAGAAATACAAAGCAATAGTTTTGATATCGTTTTTGATACCGTTGGTTTGGAGGTTTCTAGGCAACAAGCTATAGAAGTTGTTAAACCTGGAGGCTCAATAATTCATATAGGTTTAACTCAGCCAGCTGGTACTTTCAATTTTAGAAAAATGACGCTTCAAGAAGTGACTGTTATAGGCACTTATTGTTATACTAATAAAGATTTTGAGCAAACATTAAAGATTTTAGCCAATAAGGATATCGGACCTTTAGACTGGATTGAATTTAGAGATTTAAAAAATGGCTGGGATGCTTTTAAGCAAATTCATGATGGAACTTGTATAGCACCTAAAATTATTTTATTACCTTAGTTGTAATATTTAATCGATTTTCATTAATTTTAACTCTGCTAAGCTTTATATCTTTAGATATAACAGGAGCTAAAATCATTATCGACCAATAAATTAAAAGAATAAAAATTGAAACCGTCTTCATAATTATGATGTAGTCACAAAAGATGATTTTTGGTTGTTTAAATTTTGTCAAAATCGTGTATTAAGATTTTTTATGAAAAAATTATTAAAATTTTTTATCACATATCTATTATTCATAAATGTAGTGTCAGCTGAAGAAGTTAAAGTATTTGAGTTCACAGAAGATGAGTTTAAAGTTTTAGATGTAAGGAAAGTAAGAGGAGCTGATTCAAATACGGTATACACATTAGGGTCAAACGAGAACGGAAATTTTATAAAGGCAGTAGCTAATAATTCAGCTTCCGGCCTGGGTAAAGAGATTAAAATAAACTTAAATAATACCCCATATTTAAATATCACCTGGAAGGTTGAAAAAGACCTAAAAGGGATCAACGAAAGAAGTAAAAAAGGCCATGATTATGCGGCAAGAGTATTTGTTGTTAAAAAGACAGGTGCTACAGTTTTGTCTAATAGAGCAATGAATTATGTTTTTTCAAGTAATGAAGAGGTTAATGCCTCACACCCGAGCCCGTATACAAAAAAATCAATTGATTATGTTCTTGCGACAACTAAAGATAATTTTAATGAGTGGGTTACGGTTAAAGTAAATGTGAAAAAGCATTTTAAAGAGTTTCATGATTTAAGTTTAGATGAGATTAATGGTGTTGCTATAATGGCTGATACAGATAATTCAAAACTTACCTCAATTTCTTATTATCAAAACATCTATTTTTCAGCAGAATAGTCAATCTTTAATAAATTTTTTAAGATACATACTTATAAAAGATAACAATATTGCCACCAAAACATCCTCAATTGGAGATGCAGAGGGATATCCAAAGTTCCACAAAATAACACCTATAAGCCATATAATAAAAACTTTCATAAAAAAATTTATTTAATTATAATTAAATATATTTTTTATGGCAAAAAAATTTAATTTTAAAGTTAAAGTTTATTATGAAGATACAGACGCTGGTGGTGTGGTGTATTATGCAAATTATTTAAAATTTTTAGAAAGAGCGAGGTCTGAGGCGATATATTCTCTTGGTTTTACAAATTCAGATTTACTTGAGCGCGATGGTATTTTATTAATAGTTAAGTCTTGTAATATTCAATACAAATCACCAGCTAAATTTGAAGATAAATTAGATATAGTCTCAGAGGTTACGTCATTTACAAAAACCTCTTTTATTTTGAACCAGGAAATTTTAAGAGATAATAAATTAATTTCTGAGGCAGACATTCATATTGTAGCAGTTGATAAAAATGGAAAACCTTCCAAATTACCTGTTGAATTAAAAAAGAAATTAGAAAATTAATTCAATTTTTTTATTTTTAGAAATAGATCTGTCATCATCTGTTCGTTGATCCTACCTGTATTTACATTTCTTGGACTTGGATGATAACAACCAACTAAATTTATCCCATTTTTCAATTTAAATGTTTTTCCGTGTCCAAATTGAACTTCTCTTGCTATGTCAAATTTTTCACGATAAAAAATTTTACATGTATCAAAAGCAATTTTTCCTAGAGCAACCACCACTTTAAGATTTTTTAAAATATTTAATTCATTATTAAAAAATTTAGAACAATTTTCTAACTCTGTTTTTAAAGGCTTATCCTCTGGAGGAACACATTTTAATGCAGGTGTAATAAATGCATTAGTTAATTTTAATCCATCATTTATATGATCCGATGTGCTTTGATTAGAAATTTTTGCTTTAAACAAACATTTATAAAGAAAATCTGAGGATTTATCACCAGTGAATACTCTCCCAGTTCTTGTACCACCGTGTGCAGCAGGGGCCAAACCCACAAAAAGTATTTTTCCAAAAGGATCACCAAATCCAGTAATAGGTTTTCCCCAATAAACTTCGTCTTTAAATTGCTTTCTTTTATTTTTTACAATTTTTTTTCTAAATTTTATTAATCTTGGACAAGCTTTACACTTTATAATTTTATTATTTAGAGAATTTAGATTAAGATTCATTATGAAATATTTTATTTTAATATCATCTTTAATTCTATTTATTTTTTCCCCAACATTAACTTTTTCTAATGATTTTATCGTATCTAAATTACAGTCTGGAGGAAATATTGTTTTTATAAGACATGCTCTTGCACCAGGGAGCGGTGACCCTGAAAACATAAACTTAAATGATTGTAGTACACAAAGAAATCTTAATGAAACTGGAATAGAACAATCCAAAAAAATTGGAGAATTTTTTAAAAAAAACAATATTCCAGTTGATATAGTTCTATCTAGCGCGTGGTGTAGATGTAAAGATACAGCAAAATATGCTTTCCATAACTATGAAATATTTAATGCTCTAAACTCTTTTTATGACGAAAAATTCTATAAGTTTAAGGATAAACAGATACAAGAATTAAGAATGTTTATAAAAAATTGGAATAGTAATAAAAATTTAGTTTTAATTACTCATTTTGTCGTAGTTTCAGAAATTTTAAATACCAGTTTACCATCAGGGGGATTGGCAATTGCAACTAAGGATCTAAAGATAATTGGTACAATTGAATTATTCTAATTTGAACTTTTATAAAACTAGGTATAAAATTAATTTTATATAAAATACTTAAATGAAATTTGTAATATTAGACGTATATCCAAATAAAAAACATAGATTAATTAAAGACACTGCAGGCGGTTATGGTACTGGAAATGACTTTGGTAATACAATTTTTTCAAAAATTCTCAACATGTATGTTGATAATAATATTGGAATGCCAGCAATTGAAATTATGATAATTAGCTCAATATTGAAAAAAAATCATAAAGTCCATTATACTAGAAATATTAATGACAACGAAATTAAGGATTGTGATTTTGTAATACTTCCCTCATCAATTATTGCTCATGAAACAGAGGTGCTATCATTATTTAAACTTAAAGATAAAAAAGTTTTTGTAACAGGAATATTTGCAAATACTTTTAAAGATAAATATTTGAAAGACCACTCTATTGTTGTTAAAAATGAATCAGATACATTTTTCTATAACCTTGATAAAAGTGGAAAGCTTAATAAAGAATTTTTAGAAAGTTTATTTTTAAATAAAGACGGCATAAATGATTTTTACTCTCAAGTTTCTTTAGATGATCTTCCATATCCTGACTGGGGAAGTTATTCAAAAAAATATCCTTTAAGAAATAATTTTTTTAGTATAAATGAAAAAATTGCAATACCTCTTTTAGGAACAAGAGGTTGTCCTTATTCGTGTTTTAATTATTGCACATATCCTTTGCAGCAGGGAAGAAAAGTTCGAGCTAGATCAGTAGAAAATATTATAAATGAAATTAAATATTGGCAAAAAGAGCTTGGTGCAAATAAGTTTGTTTTTCGTGACCCTGTTTTCTCAATTAATAGAAAACATACTATTCAATTCTGTAACGAGGTAATAAATCAAAAATTAAATATTTCATTTATGGTAGAAACACATCTAAATAATTTAGACGATGAAATGATAGGTTTATTAAAATCTGCTGGATTAGAATTAGTTTATGTAGGGGTTGAATCTTCAAGCCATGTTGTTTTAAAAGATATGAAAAGATTTACTGTAGAACATGATAAGCAATATAAAGTAATTAAAAAATGTGAGGACGCAGGTATTAAAGTGAAAACCATGTTTATTATTGGTAATCCAGAGGATACTAAAGATACAATAATTCAATCAATTCAATATTCCAAATACCTACCCAGCTTATATTCACAATTCAGTGTATTTACCCCTTATCCTGGAACTCCAGTTTATAAAGATTTTCAAGATATAATTACAGAGACAAAGTTAGAAAATTTTAACCAATACAATTTAATTTTTAATCATAAAAACCTTAGCAGGAAAGAAATTTCTAATTTAAAAAGTTTAGCTTATTTTAGTTTCTATTTTAATTTTAAAAAAATTATTCAAATCTTAAAATATTTTATTCAATCAAAATATAACAAAAAAAAAGTTGCATATAGCTAAAGATTTATCTCAAAACTTGTTTGCAACAAAATATAAAAGTAGTATATATCAACGTGGATTTAACGGCGGGGTAGCTCAGTTGGTTAGAGCGCGGGACTCATAAGCCCGAGGTCAGTGGTTCGATCCCACTTCCCGCTACCATTAGTTTATTATATTTCTTAAAATACCTAAATTCATAGTTTGGTTAAGAGGTAATTTAGATGATATTTTTGCTCTTACAGCTTTTACTTTCGAATTATATCTTTTTGCAAATTTAAAAACAGATTGAGATTTTCCACCTACATTAATAATACCTTTTTTATAAATCAGTTTAGGCAAATAATTAACCAGATCTTCATGAAACATAAAATTAGTCATTAAATTTGAATAAGCTTTCTTGTAAGCAAAAGGTTTTTCTGTCATTGTAATTCTTAAAATTAATGAATTTTTGTACATTTGAACCGCACATTCACCAGCGAGTTTGGATAGTCCATAATTATTAAAAGGCTTTACTGGATCAATTTCACTATAGTTACCTTTTTTCCCCGCATATACATATCCAGTAGAAAAATAAATTAGTTTTATATTATACTTTTTACATACTTTAACCACATTACATGTTCCAACTATATTCAAATCAATACTTTTAGAAATATTTTTTTCATGTAGATTCATTGGACGAGATAAACCAGCAGTATGTAACAATATTTTAGGTTTAATTTTTTTAATTTTTTTTTCTAAAGAGTTATATCTCAGAATATCTAATTGTTTTTTTGATCTAAATATAAGATTTAATTTCTTATTCTTTAATTTTAAAACTTTAGCAAAACGTCCATGTCCACCAGTTACTAAAATTTTTGGCTTCATTTATATTTTTTTTTGTAATCTTTAAAACTTAAATTATTTCTATCTTTATCAGATAAAATTGGATTTCTAACAGGCCATTTAATATTTAAATCTTTATCATTGTACATTATTCCAACTTCACTACTTTTGTTTCTGTATTTTGTACAACTATAAATCACATAATTTTCTTTAGACATTCCACACAAACCGTGGGCAAATCCAGGTGGAACATAAATAGAGGTAGCATTATCCTCACTCAAAATTGAGGTAAATACTTTACCATAAGTTCTTGATTTTTTTCTTAAATCAATAACTACATCAAATATTTTTCCTTTTATTACACTTACAAATTTACCCTGTGATTTTTTCGTTTGTAAATGCAAACCTCTAATTACATTTTTTTTTGAGAGAGACATTACTTTAAAAGGAAATTTGTTTTCTAATTCTTTTTCTCTTAACAATTCTTTAAAGTAACCTCTTTTATCTTTATAAATTTTATTTTTTATAAAAACTAGATCTTTAAATTTTGTTTTTTTTATCATTAAATCAATTTTTTGAGATAAGTAGAATACTCACAATTACCATAAAATTTAATTGCTTCATTAATTTCTTTCTTTTTTATCCAATTATTCAATAATGCAATTTCTTCTAAGCAAGCAATTTTAAAACCTTGTCTATTTTCAACAGCAGAAACAAAAGTACTAGTTTTATAGAAGTCTTCTAACGATCCTGTATCAAGCCAAGCTCCTCCACGACCAATATAATCTGCTGATAATTTGTTATTTACTCTGTATTTATTTAATAAGTCGGTAATTTCTAATTCTTTTCTTTTAGAAGGTCTTAATTCTTTAGCAAATTTAATTACTTTATTATCAAAAAAATATAATCCAGTTATTGCTAGGTCTGAGATAAATTTTTTTGGTTTTTCTTTAATTTGGATAATTTTATTTTTTTTTACTTTTGCAACACCATATTTTTCTGGATTTGCAACTCTATGTAGCAAAACTTTTGCCCCTGATTTTAATTTAGTACACTCAAGTAATTTTTTTGAGAGATATTGACCATAAAAAAAGTTATCTCCAAGTATTAATGCCACATTTTGATTCCCTATAAATTTTTCTCCAACTATAAAAGCATCGGGCAAACCTCTTGGACTATCTTGTTCTTTAAAAGTAAGATTAACACCAAATCTTTTTCCATCGGGGAATAATTTTTTATAAAGAGGAAGTTGACCCTTGTTTACAATTATCAATATATCTCTAATTTTCGACAACATCAGAATTGAAAGTGGATAATATATTAACGGTTTGTCATAAATAGGTAGCAGCTGCTTGTTAACAGCTTTTGTTAAAGGGCTCATTCGTGTTCCCATTCCTCCAGACAATATTATTCCTTTTTTAATCATTTTTTTTTCCGAGTCTTTTTAAAAAATCAGTTTTATTAAATTTTGAAAAATATTTTTGATTATTAAGATACCAATCAAAAGTTTTTTCTAAACCATTCATAAATTTTGTTTTAGGTTTCCATTTTAATTTTTTTTTAATTTTATTACTATTTATAGCATATCTAATATCATGCCCAGGTCTATCTTGTACAAATTTAATCTTTACATTTTTTCCTAATTTAATTTTTTTCTTTGCAACAGAAATTAATTTTTTTACAACTAATAAATTATTAATATTGTAATTAGATCCTATGTTATAAAACTCACCAGGTTTACCAGATTTATAAACTTTAATTATTGCCTCGCAATGATCTTCAACATAAATCCACTCTCTTGAATTAATTCCTTTTCCGTAAATCGGTAATTTTTTATTATTTATAATATTATAAATAAGTTTTGGTATTAATTTTTCAGGATGTTGGTTTGGTCCAAAATTATTTGAGCAATTTGTAATATTCGCGTCTATTTTATATGTCCTTATGTATGAAGAAATTAAATGATCTGAAGATGCCTTGGATGCAGCATAGGGCGAACTTGGCTTGTAAGCATCATCTTCTTTAGATCTTCCACTTAAAACATCGCCATAAACTTCATCTGTAGAAATGTGGATTAGTTTAATCTTTTTTTTAGATTTTCTAACAATTTCTAAAATATTAAAAGTTCCTATTATATTTGAAAAAATAAAATTTTTTGGTCCATCTATCGATCTATCAACATGTGTTTCCGCCGCAACGTTGAAAATTGCTTTAGGTTTGAATTTGTCAACTATCCTCTTTAAGTTTTTGCTATTGTTTAAATCACATTTAATAAATTTATAGTTTTTATTATTTTTAAATTTAACAGTATTATAAAAATTTGATGCATATGAAACCTTGTCAATATTTAATACCTTGTATTTTTTATTAAGAAGTAAATTTATTAAATTACTTCCAATAAACCCCAGGCCTCCAGTGACTAAAATTTTGATCATTATTTTTTTTACATCAATAAAGTAATTAAGTATAGTTGATATATCTTATGAATTTAGATTTAAATGAAATAACCTTTGTCATTGTGAGTTATAAAGCAGAGAAAGTAATTTATAATTGTTTAGATTCCCTTCCAAAAAGTTCAAAAAAAATAATAATTGAAAATTCATATGATAAAATACTTAAAAGAGAATTAGAGTTAAAATATGACAATATTGAGGTATTGCTAAATACTAATAATGGAATGGGATCGTCAAATAATATTGGAATTAAAAGAGCAAATACAAATTTTGTATTTATATTAAATCCTGATGTTATTTTTAAGGAAAATACTATTGAAAAACTAATTTCTACAATAAAAGATATAAAAGATTTTTCAATTATTTCTCCAATAAACAGTAATAAAAACTTACCAAATTTTAAAACAAAAAAAAAAAATTTCGAACTAGATAAAAAATTTATTGAAGTAGATGAAATAGATGGATTTTCGATGCTGATAAATAAATCAAAATTCGATCAAGAAATTTATTTTGATGAAAATTTTTTTCTTTATCTAGAAAACTCTGATTTATGCTTAAGGCAAATAAATAAAAATGAGAAAATTTATATAATTACAAATTCAGAAATTGAGCATATTGGTTCCTACTCAACTAAATTCGATGAAACAGTCGACAAAGAAATGGAATATATTAGAAACTGGCATTGGATGTGGTCTAAATTTTATTTCAATAAAAAACATTTTGGATACCTAACCGCTTATTTAAAAATTTTACCAAATTTAGTTTCAGCTGTTTTCAAATATTTATTCTATTTAATATTATTTAACTCATATAAAAAAAAAATTTATAAAATGAGGTTTTTAGGAATTTTAAATTCTATTATTGGTAATAAATCTTATTTAAGACCTAAGGCTAGTGCCCAGGAAAAGATATCAAGCTATTAACTTTATATTTTTTTTCTAGAAGATCACACCCACCTAAATCAAATAAATTTATAACAAAAATAAAACCAGCAACTTCTCCGTCAGACATTTCTACCAGCTTAGCCGCTGCTTCAGCAGTTCCACCTGTAGCAATCAAGTCATCAATAATCAAAACTTTGTCATCTGTATTGATTGAATCTTTGTGCACTTCAATTGTTGCTGTTCCATATTCTAATTCAAAATCTATTGAGTGAACGTCAGCTGGCAATTTATTTTTTTTTCTTAACATGATGAATGGTTTTTTTAAAACATAAGCAACTGCAGACGCAAAAACAAATCCCCTCGATTCAATTGCTGCAATTTTATCGAAATTAAAATCTTTAGATTTGTCAATTATTTGATTAATACTTTCTGAAAAAGCTTTTTCATTTTTTATTAGAGTTGTTATATCACGAAACAAAATTCCTTTTTTTGGATAGTCGGGTATTGATCTTATAAATTTTTTTATTTCCATTTTAGCTATAATCTTTCTAATAAATATAATTCAATTCTATTATAAAAATATTTATTTTTAATACTATAATTTTTAAGTTTTTCAGGAACATTAAATTTCTCAATTGTTATATCTTTTATATAAATCATCCAAATATTTTTGGGTATATCGTTATAATCTATTTCTTTATAATTAATAAATCTATTTTTTGTATTAAATTTATTAGAATATTGTATTAAATAATTTTTATAAATTTTATTATGATTTTTATTTAAATCATAATTATCATCATCTTTATCATTCATAAAAAAAGTGAAGTAACCAATGTTTTGTTTATTTATCATGTTGAAAACTTTTTTGACATCGGGTTTTGTTGTAAATATTTCTGTGTAGAATTGTTTAAATGTATTTTCCGTTAATATATGATTTAGTAAAGTGATAGAAATTAATATTGAAATTAAAGTATATCTAACTTTGTTTGAATTAATTAAAAAGACTAAATTACTTATAAGATAAAGAATTGGAATTAAAACAAAGAAGATGTACCGGTCAATTAAAATTGGATTAAATATAAAAGAATAAGATATAGGTAAAAAATATGAAAAAAATATTAAAACTAGGAAAAAAAAATTAATATCTAATTTTTTCAACACTTTAATCTGAATACAAATCAAATATATCAAAATCAGCATATAACATAATCCAACTATACGGGATCCAAAAAACTTTGAAAAATAAAAGTTTGTAAAGAATGATAAATTTACATTTTCAATCCAATATGGTGTATGACTTATATTTTGTAAATAATAAAACAAAAATATTATAGAGGCAGTATTTATTGCAATTATAATACTTAATTGATTTATTAATAATTTTTTTTTGTAAAAAAATTTAATTAAAAAATAAATGTTTATTGAAAAAATTACCACTATTGAAAACGAGTGACTAAACATCATCATTATTGAAATAAAAAATATTGAGGTTCCTCTTAAAAAGGAAACTTTATCTCTTTCAAATGAATTAGAAAAAATTAAATGTAATAAAATGATACAAAGTAGAAACGTTAATATATATGATCTTAACTCTATAGAATATTTTATGTGATATATGTTAATAGCCAACAATAATGTTCCAAATAGAACTGATCTAAAGCTTGAATTTGTATTTATTAAAATAGAAAACATGACAAGGGAAAGAACTCCTAGAATTGCTGAGAAATATCTTGAAATTTCAAAATTATAACCGAAAAAAAAATGAAAATATCTTAATCCCAGTTCATAAGTTACCATTAAATTTGATTCGAAAATTAATTTGATTGTTTCTTCAAAATTCCTTGATGGGTCTGATAACCAATAACTTATCATTTCATCAGACCATAGATCGTCAAAATTAATATTATATAGCCTTAAAATTCCACCGATAAAAATAATCGAAAAAAGAATTAAATAGTTTTTTAGTTTTTTGGTACTCATTTTATGCATATTGGTAATTAATTTATTATATTATTATTTCGATTTAATTTAATATAATAATGCGATGTTTAAAAATAAATTAGCCATTATAGGTGGCAGTGGACTTTATGATATTGAAGATTTTAAAGATAGAGACTCTCTAGATATAAATACAGCCTGGGGAAAACCATCAGATAAAATACTAAAAGCAACCTATAAAAATAAAGAAATATTTTTTTTACCAAGACACGGTCGGGGGCATTTTATAAATCCTTCCAATATTAATTTTAGGGCAAATATAGACGCTTTAAAACAATTAGGTATTACAGATATTGTTTCCGTTTCTGCAGTGGGTTCTTTAAAAGAAGATTTACCCCCTGGGAAATTTGTTATTGTAGATCAATTTATTGACAGAACTTTTGCCAGAACTAAAACTTTTTTTGAGGATGAAATAGTGGCACACGTTTCAATGGCATATCCAACATCAAATGGATTGATGAATGCCTGCGAGGAGGCAATTAAAAAGGAAAAAATTGAATACCAAAGAGGAGGTACATATGTAGTTATGGAAGGTCCACAGTTTTCAACGTTGGCAGAGTCAAACCTATACAGATCATGGAATGCCGATGTAATTGGAATGACGAATATGCCAGAGGCAAAATTAGCTAGAGAGGCAGAAATTAGATATGCGTCTGTCTCAATGGTAACAGATTATGATTGTTGGCACCCCGA
>MDTG01328070.1_pt1 | contig 11273 bp, 8 predicted proteins | sample 811421 | NCBI WGS metagenome assembly MDTG01 (sample SAMN05326645, study PRJNA326480) | marine metagenome | isolation source: seawater | place: Pacific Ocean: South East | collected 2011
GCGGTCTTTTAAAAAGGGTGTTGACTGCAGTCTCATTTTTTTTAACCCTAAATTTTTAAAACCCTAAACAGTTGAGAGAACAAAAGAAGAACAAAAAAAAAGAAGGGGAATTTTTCCATCAGAAGAAGAACACTATTATTTAGAGCGCGCATCAAAGGCTTCGAAAGAAGAAGAAGACTTTGACGAAAGACGAACTTTGAAGAACACATCGTCGTCATCGATTTCGACAGGGAGACTCAATAATACTACTCTCTCGTTGTTGTTGTTGTTGGTGGTGGTGGTGGTGGTGTCTCTCACTTCTTCTTGGTCTTCTTCTTTTCGCGGGTCGTTCGAGCCATTTTATAAATATATATCACGTGTAAAGCCGCGGGGAGGGAGAGACATCAAATTCAAAGCAGAGAGAGAGAAAGAAAGACGCGCGCGAGATTAATAGGCGAATAAGAGAAGGAGAAGGAGAGAGAAGAGGGTGTTTTTTCGACCATCATCATCATCATGGGTGGTGGTCGCGTGCCGGAGCATCGAGGAGGCGAGGAAAGGACGGCGCTCCTCAAAGCGAACGAGAACGATCGTCGCGGGAAATTGTCGCGGGATGATGCCGATGGAGAGTCGACGTTTCATTACCTGTCCTCGATCGTCGTGTCCGCGCTCGCGCTCACCGGCGCGGTGATTGGCGTCGAGTCGGTGTGGCAGAGATGCAAAAGTGGGAATTGCAACCCCGGGAGCTTCTTGCTGCCCGGAGATCACAGGTATTACTACGCTTTTGTTTGAGCTTTGGTGTTTGTAGTCGTTTTGTCTTTGGTGTTGGCGCAAAGAAAACCACTTCGCGGGCGCGCGCGCGCGAACCCCGTCGTCCTCCTCCTCCTCGAATCGAGGACATTTCGAACGAAAACTGACCGCGATGATTTTATTCTCTTTTCTTTTCGCGTTTCGCGTGTATAGTTGGGACGTGACGACGTTCAAAGACATCTTAGATACTCGAGAAGCCTTATTACCGGAGCAAAAACGCATGCCGACGCACCTGTTCACGTGGACTGAGAAGTATGGGTTTAAATCGTGGACGATTAAAGAAACCGGAACTCCGGAGAACATCGACGATCGCTCGACCGGTGTCGTGCAGTTCTTAAACGCGATTATGCCGAAAGAGTTTCCAGATAGATTTAAAGCCGGGCAACCGCCGTTTCACGTGCCGTGGGTCACGTCGGACTTCCCGCAAGTCGAGTGCATCGACTCAAACAAAGGGTGCCCGAATTTACCGACGAGAATTTTCTCGTTTGGTACCGTGCCGAAGAATAAGAATAAAATGATTGGTTTATCGCAAGCGCCGACGTTGCCGTTTACGCCATGTTTGGCGCACGCGTACAACCCGGCGAAAACCCAATGCGATTGGTTTTCGCCGAAGAATCCCAACCCGAGACAGCCGATGTGCGCGAGCGCGAGGTTGGATTTCAAGAATTACAACTCGGAGAACGCGGCGAGGAAAGCGTTCAATAAATTGATAAACAAAGCCGTATGGAGAGGCTCGGATTGGCACTACTTGGAAGCGTACCCGAAAGTCGGGACGCTGGATGCCAACCGATACGTGCGAATCGCGGGATTGTGTGACAAAGACATCGAGACTATTCAAGCAAACATCTTGGACACAATAGGGCGCACGGAAGCGGGCGTAAGACACCGCGTCCCGCCGAGATTGCGAGCGGCAATCATCGCGAGTAAATATTCGGACAATTATGACATCAAATTTAGCGACAGTAACCCGCGAGCGCCGAATGAGAATTGTATTAACGACCGAATACCAATCTTTTCCAACGGCGACGTGTGGAACGCCTGTCAATTTGAAAAGTATAAATATTTGGTCGACATTGGTGGTGGCGGTGGGACATCGTGGAAATCCACGTTTCGATTTTTGGCCATGCCGGGTGTTTTATTCCACCACGAGACGATGATGCGCGATTCGTTTTACGATGACATCACCCCGTGGGTGCATTACATTCCGTTGAACGAGGATATGTCGGATTTGCACGAGAAATTTTTGTGGGCGGAGAGTCACCCAGAAGAGGCGTTTAAGATCTCCAAGCAAGCGACGCAGTTTGTGAAGGATTTCATCTCCCCGGAGGGTCTCAAAGCGCACGCGCGCAAATATTTCGTTCCGGAAATGAAAGACTACATCGAAGGGTACACGGTTGCCAAGGAGGATTACAACTTGACCACCGCGGATATGGTTAATAAGTATTCGAGCGGCACGTTACAGGTCACGCTTTATGAAGGCATCGGACCAGTATACAGCGCGGGGCCATAGAAAGGAAGAAACGAAGAAGAAAGAATGCTATATAAACGGAATCGAAGATTAAAATGTACCACCATATAAGAGAGAGGAACAAAGAGAGAACACGTAGTATGCGAGAGACGATTACTATTAGTAGCCATATTAATCGAATAACTTCTATTTAAACTTGAATGTTACGCTATAAAGAGTGCCATTACACGCGCGCTAATGCTATCTTACATGCTCTACTTTAAGATGAAGTGGCGAGCTCGCCTCTTTCGATCATTTCGTCTCGAAGCTCTTTATCCGTGTTCCAGACGCTCCATCCCACTTCGCTATCTTTCTCCACATGCACTCTCGGGACTCTTAAACCGCCCGCGCAAAAGAGCGTTTTTCGGTTTGTCGGTTTGTTGTGGTCAAAATCTAAGCCGAGTCGTCCTTCATCGTCGAGTAACTCCTCGTCGTACATTTCTAAAGTCGTCCCTTTGGGAATTTCTACATTACCACCACCTAAAAGTTTGCGGTTATTCCGACGCCGTTTTACGATGCGTTTTGAACGTTTCAACCGAGCCTCCGCAATTTGCCTCTGCGTTTCTTCCAGTTGGATTTCCGCTTGGATCTTGGCGTCGGCGAGTTCGCTGGACATTTTCGTCAGCTTTTCAATTTCTTCGTCTTGCTTCTTCGCCAGTTTGGCTCGCTTTTCGAGTTCTTGCTTTCTCGCCTCGGCTAACGATTTTAATTCGACTTCTTTTTCGAAGCGTTCTTTTTGCGCTTTTTCCCAGGAAGATGACATCTTTTTTGACGACAACGATCTTTGTTCCTTTTCTTCGTGGCCCATTTTAGCCTCCGAAGAAGATAATGATGTCAAAACATCGCTCTTTTCTCTTCCTTCGGGAAGCTCTTTGCTGTATGCATACTTCTCAAAATCAACGCCGTAAGCTTTTAAGAAGTTTGCGATGGTCTCCGATGGCATGTTCCCGTTTCGCCAGCACTGACTCAACGTCGCTTTGTTCAAATCTTTGTTCCCCGAAATGGAGTTGACCATCTCCGGGATGATTTTACTCGAAAAATTTTCTCGTAAATACGATATCAAGTTTGGTTGCATCACCACATCTTTATTATTCGTCGTTCGAACATCTTTACAAAACCCCTCTTTATCGTCAAAACAATCTTCAACGCTAAACACTCTTTCTGCCGCTCGTCCTAAAACATATTGCGGCACGTGGTGCGTGTGCTCTTTCCCAATAATCGTTTTCGACCCGTCGCTCTCCATCGGTCCTTTACCACCGTTCGCGCGCGATAATGTTTCATCGCATGCCGCAATGCTCTCTTCGCTATACTTGCCTAATCGATAACACTCCAACAAACTATTCTTCAAAACAAACTCGCTCGAATATTTCAACCAGATGCCAAACTTCTCGCAGGACATCCACGATGGTTTCGGTTCTTCATACGTCGCTCGATTTAAAACTTCGTTGTAATAATATACTTTCCCTTCGTTGTTGACGTACGTTTTCCAGTTTTCTGTCGAATTTTGCAACACTTCGTATTCTTTCGGGTACTTTCTCAAAAGGTACCAGAAATACTCGCTCTCGGCTCTTGAAAATGGATTCCTCACCGTCGTGAATGAATTTTCTAAATGCGTCTTTCCTTTTACCACTTTCGGCGGCGAATGATAATCCTCTGCTTTTCCTACGTCCCATGCCGGATGCACTTCGTACGGCCGTGCAGCTTCGTTGGACGCCCCGTTCGTTTCTCTGCTGTTACAACTCCCAATCCTCGCGCCGACGTTCGCGACCATCGCCTCGACCGAAGTGCCTCCAGCTTTTGGAATGTGAATGAAAATAGGCAGTCCTTCCCCTTCTCGTTTATTCAATACATTATTATCGATCAAATGTTTCTTCCCATACACCTGGTCGTGCACGCCAACTAAAAGTTCTTCCAACGCTTCCTCTTCTTCTTTTTGCTGTTTCGCTGCGACCTCTTGTTGTTGCTCAGATACATTCGAATCTCCACGCTCCTCCGTATTGTCACCTAACGATGCCGAGTGTTTTACAGATGTCGAAGTAGAGACGAGCAAAGCACCGTCGCCGTTGATTCCCACCACATCTCTCGAACGCGCGTTCGCGCTCTTCTCGTTCGCGCTCACGCCTCTCAAAAGCAGCACATCGCTTGCGACATTTTTCAACTTCCCTAACGCTCCGGCTTCCGGCAAGGCGATGAGTATCGTTGCCAAAATCGCGTACATCATCGCGACTAAGACGAATATTTTGATCGACGCGACTTTGATGGCGAATGATTTCATTCGAGCAGCGTAGGAGTTGTCCGCGTCCAACTCTTCTTCCCCCGAAGAAATTGAGCCGCGCATGGGTGGAATGGATGGAAGTGCCGGTGTATTCAAGAGCGAGGCGGTTTCGGAGTCGTCGTCATTTTTGGCGGTGCTATTCCGCATGACTGCGCGTGGGATGCTCGCTCTCGCTCTCCCTCTCGCTCTCGTACCTTCGCGCGAGTCCGTGAAGGTAACGGAGGATGGGATTTTATGGGGAAAAGTACAAGTTTTGGGGGCGGGGAGTTTCTCTCCTCTTTTTGGGCTACGTATTTGTACTAAAACTCAACAACTAAAAGTCATCGTCGTCGTCGTCGAAGAACTCGTCATCGTCGTAATACTCGAAACCACCACTGCCGTCGTCGTCGTCGTCGTCACCTACTCGCTTATTCTTTCTGTTCGCCATTTTTTCTTCGTATTTCTTCGCGTGCACGTCGCCGAACATGTCTTGGGCTAAGGTTTTCGAAACTGCGCGGTCATTTTCGTGCGCTAAACCGATGCCTTCGTAGAGTTGGCGGAAGATTTTCTTGGATGGAGTGACGCCTAGTTGATCGACGAGTTCTTTTACGATGGCGGGCGCTTGCGCGGCAAACGCACCGGAAGCAGCGGCGCATTTGAATAAAGCGTCCAACGTGTCTGAGGAAAGCGGCGTCGCCGGATTGTCTTTGACAAATTTGGAGACGCGTTTGCGAGCGTCAGAGATTTGACGAAGTTCGGCGCACGCAGCAACGCACGCGTTCAACGCGTAGAGGTTTGGACGGATGATTTTTTTCTCGTTGTCGCTGCTTTTATCATAGACTTCGTCAAAGATGCGCAAGGCTTCGTTCGGGTCAATCTTTGATAAACTTTGTACGCACGTCGCGAAAAATCGGTCGTCCCCAATATCGCTGGTTGCTTTGAAGTGCGTCTCAAACAAACGGACGATTTTCTCCGGTTGGCGCAATTTACCTCTCGCGATCACGAGTGCCGTCAATGATTCCGACGTGTGCCGTACGCCATATAACTCCATCTCTCTTTCGGCTTCGTCGACGTATTCTCGGGCTTTAATCAATAAAGGGTCGCCGCTGGAGTCGTTTATATCGCTCAAAGCCGCTTGTATCATTTCTTCTCTTTTCTCGCCATGAGTTGGATACGGAATATTTAAATGTGCCAAGACGTCTGAAACTTCGCGTCCTCGTCGCTCGCACGCGAGGAAAAGTTCTAGAAAGGTCACCGCGTCGGGTGTAATGTTTGAAGACGCCATCGATTTGTACGTCTTAAAGGCCGATTCGACGTCGTTGTTCCTTGATAAGGCGCCGATCAATGCATTATACGCGACGACGTCCATTTTTACGTGCAAGCTTTGCATTCGGAGTAAGATATTCGATACGCGTCGACGACGATCTTGGACTAAACGTAAAGTACTGCCGTCGCGGTCCATCATCGAAGCATAAAATTTCCCCGCGAGAACGAGTTCTGTTACGAAAGAAGCTGCATCAGGGACGATGCCAGCGTCCAACATTCGCTCTCGCAACGCTTCCACTCTCGCAAAAGTCGCATCCAATCGATCTTCTAATTCATCTTCGTCCTCTTTCTTGTGGATGTCGTCTTTGATGAATGTTTTTCGAGTGATGTGTTCTCCTTCTTCTTCTCCTTCCAAAGCTTCTTCCACTCTACTGACGATTTCATCTGTTCTCGCGTTTTTTTCTTCCTCTTTTTGGTGATGCAGACGCACCGGGGATAAAAACGCGTTCAATTCCGCGCGCATCAATGCCGTAAACGAATACACGTCTGGTCGCACTTCGTTCGCCGTCATCATCTGAAATGTCTCTTTTGCTTTCCCGATGTCTCCTCTGTTTGCGAACATCGTCGAAACGGCATTACATGCAGAACGAACTTCTTTCTCGTGCGCGCAAATGGTGTATCGCGACGCCAATTCGAGCACAGTTTCCTCATTCTCTTCTGCAAGGTATTCATCCTTCATGAAATCATCTCCATTCTCAGCTCTAAAACTATTGCTATTCTCATCATACCTAGTATTACCATCCCCTGCTCCAATCACCTGATGCTGCCTCGCGTTGGCGGTCTCTTTGCGCCACGATTTCCATGGATTTCGTGCGTCTTTACTACTATCTTTTCTACGCGATCTTTTCATCGCATCGCGTCGTTTCAAAAACTGTGCTGCCGCCAAGCCTCGAGCACCGGACCACCCGGTGCGATACTTGACGTTGTACCGTTCCGAGAACTTTGCAGTTGGCATGGAATCAGAATACACGCGTTTGCCTAACCTCCATAACAAAGCGTCCAGTGCATTCTCAGCCATCTCGACGCTCTTTTTTGACGCCGCGGATTCTTTATCACCATTCTTCGCAAACTTTCTATTCGCGATTTTACAATGCGCCGAAACGCGTTCGCTGTGCGCCCACATGGATTTATGCACGTTCTTGAACATCTGCCAAACTTCCTCAACCTCACGAGAGGTCCCGTTTGAGCACGTTCCCACCAGGCGCAACTTCGATTCTAACGTGTTTGCACCGGGTGTTAAGTTTGGCTGGTTCATTTGAAACATCAAGACTTCCGTGGCTTGGAAAATCTCTCGATTCGCGTGCAACGCCGCGTACCTCAACAAAGTGGTGAATAATTTTGCCGGCAAAGCCGTCTGTGGTGCCGGTTGGTGCATCGATCGCGATGCTTCTGTATTACTATCGATATCATCGGGAAAATCTGCATCCGCATCTTGCTCATCGAAAATCTCACTCAACTGCACCGCCTCTCCTGGTGCTTTCAAATGCACTTCCCATCCACTTTTATTGTTACTGTCTTCGCCTCCATGCCCTAACGAGGACGAAGGCACGCCTAAACAATGCATCTGCAACCACTCGAACGCCTCCTTTACTCTCCCACTCTTGCAAAACGCCAACAAAACCCCATGATGCGTTGTCACATCCGGAATCACGTTATCCGCCACCATCGATTGCACAATCTCCAACGCCGCCTCCGGGTCGCCGCCGTCCGCCGCGCAGTGCACCAAAACGTTATACGCCCCTCGACCAGGATATTTGTGATGTTTTTGCAACACATCGAACGTTTCTTGCACTGATTTGATGTCTTTTCTTTGTCGGTGTCGTCTCATAGTCGCGACTAACGTTCGTCTTTTTAATTCGGGCGGTACGTGCGAGTCGTCGATGTCCTCGTACGATATCGTTGAAGACGATGATGCGATGTGTCCTTCTTCATCGAGACTTTTCTCGGCTTCCCCGTTCTCTCTGCTCCTCGCGTCGTCACTCAAAACTCTCCGCGTCCACGACGCCCGCGCTTTTCCTCTCTCCCGTCTTCCTTCCTTCGCTGTTGTTGTCGCGCGCGTCATCGCGCGCGTCGTTCTCGAAGACACACAATTTTGCGCAGACGATGAAGAAGAAGAAGAAGAAGAAGAAGAAGACGGACGACACCCTTTTGCTTTGAAAGTCGTTAAAAAGCCGGCCCTTTTCGAGAACGCTTTGACGCTCCGATGTTGCGCGTGATCGAAAATCTCCAAAGTCGTCGTCAGAGTCGGCGGCGTCAGAGTCGGCGGCGGCGTTCTCCTTTTCGCCGCTTCTCCGACCGCTCTCGTCGCCGCTCGACGCATCGTCTTCTTCTTCTTCTTTTTTCTCAAAACTTTTTTCTCTTTTCAAGTCCAAAAGAGAGAAGAGAGAGCGTTTTTTATTTAGGGTTTTAAATGGTGTTTTTTTTTGCAAAAAAAAAATAACGCTTGAAATTTACATTTGCACAAAAAAAGAGCCCCTTCGAACCTCCCTCCTCTCTTCTACAAAAGCCATTTTGACTTTGCGCCACATCGACGGGAGGAAAGATGGCAAAAGCCTCGGGAAGAGGAAGAAGAAGCGACGAGGGCGAGACCAAATCGGACGATGACGACGACGACGACGAAGAGCACGTCGCGATATTTTTGATCGACGGGTCGGAGCAATCCACGAGCGAAGAAGGCGACGAAAGGTTCAACGGTTTGAGGAAGGTGAACGATTGCGATTCTCGCGCGAAGAGAAGAGTGGAGGTTTTGATCGACGTGGCAAAGACGATGGCGGTCGAAGGGTTTGGATGGAAAAGACGGGAATATTTGAGGGACGAGAACATCAGGCGAAGGTTTGGATGCGTGTTTTACGACGCCTCGAACGCGAAAGAGAGCCCCAAGGCTCTCGGGAAGAAACAGAAAAAGAGGTTGGGGTGTTCGTTGCTCGATGTGGAATCTATGTTTCGATTCTATGAGTCGTTGAATCACGAAGAGTACGGGACGGATTGCGCGTTTATGACGCTAGAACAAGCCATGCGAACGGCGGTGTTGATGTTTAAGTCAACCAAAATGGAACACGGAACCCGGGATGTGGTCATTTTGAACGCGACGGAAGGATTACAAAATTTGAGCGTCGCGGAGGATTTGGTACACAAAATGGAAAAGATGAACGTGACGAGAAGTGCGGTGTTTTTCCATGGAGAATACGCATCGCCATCGTCGAGTTGTTTATGGCCGACGGCTATTGAAGGATTGGCTGATGCGTCGGGCGTCGCCGCTATATGTAACTTGAGACCCCATCAAGATATGTTCTTGAGACTGTCCAAGAGATGCTTACGAGCCGAATTGGAATCGAATAACGTTTTACACGAAAAATCGAACGAAGATGAGGGAAGAACGTCGCATGCGGTAGCAGAACACGATCGAAGTTTTACGAGTAAAAGTACGAAGTACGAGCTCGACGGAGATGCGACAGAGCGAAAATTGATGGAAGCGACGAGACGCGATAAAATACTAGAAAGCAATCGAGTGCAGCAGAACGCGATGTTTCCAACGAATCTGAACGATGATTATGATGTTAGCACTGCAGAACAAAAACAAGAAAATCAGCGAGGGGTTCCGCTTCAATACGCCGAAAACTGCGCCGCCCAGTTTTCAAAGTTTGACGTTCTTGAAGAAAGACTCGGCGGCATTAATACGAATACGTCCCTGCGAGTGCCAATTCTTATCGCGCCAAAGAAAAAACGAGACCAAGATACGAACCAAGACGATACGGAAGAAAGCAGTGGTAAAGAAAATAGAGAACGCGATCTTTTTATCCATCACGTGGATGTTAACGTGGATAACATTCCCAAAGTTCTCGAGGCTTTATTCAAACCGTTACTGGTTCTAACCAACTGTTCTCGCATGCGAATAGATAAATCGAAAAAAGTCCGACCATTGCACGATACGTCGGGCGACATAATAGTTCGTCAGGAGTATTTCTTAGGCAACAAGTGCGAGCCGAAAGTTATCATTGAGTTCAGGAAAACGGATGGCAGTTTCGATCGAATCGCTTCGTTCAACCGAAGTGCCTCGAAATCGATTTCATTGATCTGGCCGTTGAAAAACGCCGACGCGCGTGTCTTTTATTTGAAACACGAGCTTGCGAAGTATAAAAAATTCTTCTATTTCGAGAGCGAAAAGTCAAACGCGGAACGTGTGGCTCAGTTCCGAGCGATACTCGAGAACCCGCCGACCCTCGAAGAGCTTTCTGGCATCGAATCGTCGAAGGCGCTGCGGGACATGGCGTTAGCCGCACCGAGTCTGTTACGTTTACTGTGCGTACCAGAAACTCAGCGAACGTCGCTCGGGGACGACGTCGGAAACCCTTCTACACTAGAGGCCCCATCCAACTCTGCCTCGAAATTCACTTTAGAACAATACGAACAACTCGAACTCGAACAAAAAGAGCGCCGGCGCAGGATCCGGGCGGCTTTGACGAAGCAGAAGAAAAAGGATACGGAAATAGTACGAGGAAAAGAAGAGGAAAAGACAAAATCTGACCAAGACGCCAACTCGCGTCAAGCCATAGCCGAGAAACTTCAAGCCTTGCGAGACGAGCTCGAACTTCGATTAAAAGAAGCTGAAGAGAAAGCCAAAACGGCAGCGAAAAAAATCGAGACAACCACGAAGAATGAAACGAGCCAATCGGAAGAAGAGAACGTCAACGAAGAGCGAAGGAGCGACAAGGACGAGAATAAAGACAGACGAAGCAAGAAAGTAAACTCTGCCAACTTGCTCTCTTTCTTTGCGTAACGCAATAGCGCGTATAAACACGTTGTCATGAAAGAGTCGCTCGCTCTTCTCTCTCAATGACTCCCCTCTAAACTATAAAATCTCAACCCGCAATACTTGCACTTGGCTGGATTCTCCACGCTTGTATCCGCCAAGGTATAAAACGTCGCCGGCGCGCCTAACGCCGCGCCTTCGCCGAATCTCTCTTTACACGCCCCTGGAGAGTGGCAGTTCACTTTACTCCCGTTCACGCCGATCGGTTGAACTTCGCTGATCCAATCGATCGGTGCTTTGGACGCGTCCGAATCGAGCCATTTCTTCGTGTGTGGGGTGTCGCTGGGCACGTACGCCGGGCGTTTCGATTGGACCGGTTGATGCGGTTTCCATCGCGCGTCCACGGACGAATTCGTCGTCGTCGTCGTCGTCGTCGTCGAGGACATCATGATGCCTCTTCCCTTTTGGGACGACACACCCACAAAGCCACCATTACGCATTGCACAACACACGAGGGAAGACGTCGACGCGGAGAGGGAGGAGGACGTTCTGGTGGTGGTCCCAGAAAACGCCGCTCCTCGCGCGCACAGCAGTAGTTCGGCGACGCCGCGTCTCATCTCAAAGTTTTCGTCGTAAAGAGTCGTCTTCGA
>MDTG01356308.1_pt1 | contig 11273 bp, 10 predicted proteins | sample 811421 | NCBI WGS metagenome assembly MDTG01 (sample SAMN05326645, study PRJNA326480) | marine metagenome | isolation source: seawater | place: Pacific Ocean: South East | collected 2011
ATAGCTAAATTTATCTGATAAATTCTGTCAGCATAATAGAGGTAGGATACAGCACTCGTTTGAAAAGATGCAATTATTGTACCAACTAAAATATTAATTTGAGTAACGCCAGATGAAAAAATGCTGGGTAGTAATTTAGTAAAAAAAAGTTTTACTTTCTCGTCAATCTTTATTTTAAAAGATATTTTAGGTAAAAAAAACTTTTTTGCAAAAAAATATAAAAATATCAACTGTACAATCCCAGAGATGGTAACTATATAAGATAAATAATAAACAAGTTGATCATCTAAAAAATTACCAATAAACAAAACAGCAATTAATAAAATGTTCAAAATAATTGGTGCTGCTGAAGCAACTGCAAAACGATTATGAGAATTCAATATTGCTGAAAAAAAAGATGCAAGACTAATAAAAAACAAAAAAGGAAATGTTATTCTAGTTAAGTCTATAGCTAACTCCATTTTTTGAAGATCTTCATTAAAACCAGGTGCTATTAAAAATACAAACAAAGGCATAAAAATTTCTACTATTAGAACTAAAAAAAATAGACCAAGAGTTAGTAAGCTAAATACACTGTTAGCAAATTTGTCTGCTTGATCTTTTCCTTGTGAAAGTTGAGAGGCGTAACTAGGAACAAATGCTGCATTAAAAGTACCCTCTGAGAATAATCTTCTAAAAGTATTAGGAATTCTAAAAGCAACAAAAAATACATCCGCAATAGGGCCAGTTCCAAGAAATATAGCAATCAATATATCCCTTAGATAACCCAACAATCTACTAATTATAGTAAAAAAACTAAATGTGCCTGTTGACTTAATAAGGTTCATAAATCATATTAGTCTTAATTTAGCTCCATTTGTATATCTAATTAACATAAATGAAAAAAACTAAAATTGATCATTATACAGATAAAGAAGCATTAGATTTTCATAATAGCAATAAATCTGGCAAGATTGAGATTATTTCATCTAAACCAATGACATCTAAAAGAGACCTGGCTCTTGCCTATTCTCCTGGCGTTGCTGCTCCAGTAAGAGCTATATCTGAAAATTCTGATGCAGCTTATGATTATACAACTAAAGGAAATTTAGTGGCAGTAATTAGCAACGGATCAGCAATATTAGGTATGGGTAATTTAGGTGCACTAGCGTCAAAACCTGTGATGGAGGGTAAAGCTGTTCTTTTTAAGAGGTTCGCTGATATTGACTCTATTGATTTAGAAATTGATTCTTCAGACCCAAATGAAATAATAAGAAGTATCAAAAATTTTTCTCCTAGTTTTGGAGGCATAAATTTAGAAGATATAGCTGCACCAGATTGTTTTATTGTAGAACAAAAATTAAAAGAAATATTAGATATTCCTGTTTTTCATGATGATCAACATGGAACAGCAATTATAACTACTGCGGCATTGATAAATGCTTTAGATATTTGTAAAAAATCTTTAAAGAAAATAAAAATAGTTGTAAATGGCGCTGGAGCATCCGCAATGGCGTGTACTAACCTATTTATAAATAGTGGCGTACCCAAAAAAAATATAACCATGATTGACAGAAAGGGAGTAATTTATAAAGGAAGAGATAGTTTAAACCAATGGAAAACAGCTTTTGCAATAGAAACAAACAACAGAACATTAGATGATGCAATTGAAGATGCAGATGTATTTTTAGGATTATCAGCTAAAGGTGCTTTATCAAAAAAAATGGTAAAAAAAATGGCCAAAAATCCTATAATTTTTGCTTGTGCTAATCCTGATCCAGAAATAACTCCAGAAGAAGTTCAAGAAGTTAGAGACGATGCTATTGTAGCAACAGGTCGATCCGATTATCCAAATCAAGTAAATAATCTAATTGGTTTTCCTTATATTTTTCGTGGAGCTTTAGATGTTAGGGCAAAAACAATTAATGAAGAAATGAAAGTTGCTGCTGCTAATGCCATTGCTACGTTAGCTAGAGAAGACGTCCCCGATGAAGTTGTAGCTGCAATGGGTGGGGACAGGCCTCATTATGGAAGAGATTATATTATACCTTCGACATTTGACCCAAGATTAATCAGTGTCATACCCGCAGCAGTTGCTATGGCCGCTATAAAAAGTGGTGTAGCTAGAAAAAAAATTGATGACTTTGAGGTTTATAAAGAACAATTAAAACAAAGACTTGATCCTTCAGTTACAATAATGCAGGGAATTAATACCCAAATAAAGAAAACACAAAAAAAAATTGTATTTGCAGATGGAGAAGACGAAAATACTTTAAAAGCAGCCATCGCATTTAAAAATAGTGGCTTAGGTATTCCAGTTTTAGTAGCCAAAAAAGAGATGATTAAAAAAAGATTAAAAGAAATAGGTTATAGTGAAAATTTCGATATTGAAATAACCAACTCGACAGATAAAAAAAAGAGAGAGAAATACGTAAATTTTTTATTTAAAAAAATGCAAAGAGAACAAGGGTTACTTGAAAGAGATTGTGACAGAATGGTAAGAAATGATAGAGTTATTTGGGCATCTTGCATGGTTTCATGTGGTGATGCTGATGGTGCTGTAACTGGCAATACAAGAAGATATGGGGCTTCTTTGGAAAAAATAATAAAAGTAGTGGACACAAGACCTGGAGAAATAATGTTTGGACTTAATATGATTGTAAACAAAGGTAAAACAGTATTTATAGGGGACACGAGCGTTCATGAATATCCCTCATCTGAACAGTTGGCTGAAATAGCTATTTCTTCAGCTAGAGTTGTAAGGTTATTTGGTTTTGATCCAAAAGTAGCTTTTGTATCTCATTCAACTTTTGGTCAGCCTTCAACTAGTAGAACAAAACATATAAAAAAAGCTGTAGATATTTTAAAAGAAAAAAATGTAGATTTTAAATTTGATGGTGATATGCAGCCCGATGTTGCATTAAATCAGCAATATAAAGACTTATATCCTTTTTCTGAAATTGTTGGAAATGCAAACATACTGATTATGCCTGGTCAACACAGTGCTGCGATATCTTATAAAATGATGAGAGAGCTTGGAGGTTCAAAAGTTATAGGACCGCTTTTAATTGGCTTAGGACAACCAATAGAAATCGCACCATTGAGATCCTCAACCTCTGATATATTAAATTTAGCTTCAGTAGCTGCTTATTCAGCTGGAGTTATTAAATACGATAAAAAAAATTAATTTTTTTGAATTCTTAAATCATCAACCAGAAAAATACTAGCAACTACTTTTTTAACGTCTAATATTTGTTTAGCTTCAACAATTACAGCAGTTCTCTCTTCAGAATTCATAGCTATACCATATATAAAGATTTTTTTCTTGTACGTATCTAATTGATAATTTGATGCTTTTATATTTTTATTAACTATCAAAGCAGTTCGAAGTTGAGATGTAATTAATAAATCTTTTGCAAACTGATTAAAATTAAATTCTTCTTTTACTTTAAGATCATTTTTTACTGATCTTACACCATCAGTTTCCCAAGCCAATTTAGTAATTTGAAGTTTTTCTTCAGGATTATCTATTTTGCCTGTTATAAAAATTCTTCCATCTAGTACTTTAGTTTTTACATTTAATAAGTTTTTTTTATCTCTTAATAAAATTCTTGCAGCCAAGTTTTTTTGCATTATAGAATCATCAATTTGAGTTCCTACTGACCTTGGATCAAAAGCGATACTAACTCCTGTACCGAAGATGCCTCTAGATGCAGTACCAGCACAGTTTTCTAATAGAAAAAAAGCTATTAGGATGAAGAAAATTTTAATTTTCATTTTTTAAACTTAAACAGTAATTATATATATCTTTTTTAGGAATACTTTTATTTTGACCAACTAAATTAACTATATCTTTTATACTTAATTTATTTATCATTTTTTTAATATTTTTTTTATCTGATTCTTCTAGGTTTTGCGAAGATTTTTTTATATTAAATTTTTCTGAAATTACTAATGTAAGCTCACCTTTTGGATTTTCTTTAAACATTTTAAGATCATCTACATCAATTCTAATATATTCTTCAAAAAATTTTGAAATCTCTCTGCAGATTAATATTTTTCTTCCACTAAATTTTTTTTTAATTAATTCGATTGATTTGTTAAATTTTTTTGGAGAAATAAAAAAAACTATTGAACAATCTAAATTAGACAACATTTCTAAATCATTTTTTTTTAAGGAACTTTTTTCAGGAAAGAATCCGTAAAAAAAAAATTTTTCAGAAAAACCACTAATCGATATAGCCGATGAAACTGCTGACGCTCCTGGTATTGGGTATACTTCTATCTTATTTTTTACACACTCTTTGATTAAGATTGCTCCAGGATCAGAAATGGCTGGTGTGCCAGCATCTGAAACTAATGAAATAATATTGCCAGAATTTAATATACGTATAATTTTTGATAAATTTTTACTCTCATTAAATTTATGATTTGAAATAAGCTTAGTTTCAATTTTGTATTTATCTAAGAGTTTTTTTGTTACTCTAGTATCCTCACACAAAATATACTCAGAACTCCTTAGTATATTTATCGCCCTTAATGTAATATCTCCTAAATTACCTATAGGTGTAGATACAATATATAAACCTTTTTTAATTTCTTTGTTTTTATTCACTGACTGTAGAATCATAGAAATTTAATAGATATAATAATATCACTAAAATGAAAAAAAAATTCATAATAATAATTATTTTTATTCTTTCCTTTTTATTTAATATTCAAAATAGTTATACTGAAGAAAAAATTAAAATTGGACTATTGGTTCCTCTTACAGGTAAAGATAAAGAAATAGGTCAATCAATTATTAAATCAACAAGAATTGCAATAAACAAAATTAATAACTCGTTTATAGAGATAATTCCCAAAGATACTAATTCAAATCCAGACACTACTTTGATTAAAGCTTTAGAATTAGAAAAAATGGGAGTTAAAATTGTAATCGGGCCTGTTTTCCAAAAAAGTTTAAAACATTTAAATAAAGTTAAAAATGTTAAATTTTTATCTTTGACAAATAAAATTGATTTTAACTCTAACAATGTAATTAGCGTAGGAATAAACGCCGACTCACAACTCCTTTCTATAAAAAAATTTATTAATTTAAATGAGATTAAAAAAACTATTTTTTTAATTCCAAATGAGAATTATAAAAATGAAATTAAAAAAGCAATATCATCGTCCCAAATAAAAATTTCTAAAAGTTATTTTTATGATTCTGAACCTACAAAACTCACTAAACAAATTGAAAAAATTACTAAATATCGAATTAGAAAACAAAATTTAAAAGATGAGATTAAAAGATTAGAAAACTCAGATGAAAATAATAAAGAAAAACTTATCGAACGATTAAAAAAAAGAGATACTTTAGGAAAAGTAAAATTTGACTCTTTAATAATTGCTGATTTTGATGAAAGTTTAAAGAGTGTAGCAACCTCGCTTCTATATACTGATGTTTATCCAAAAGAAAAATATTTTATAACTTTAAATCAATGGTTTGATGAGTCGTTGTTAAGGGAAACTCATATACAACCAATATATTTTCCATCTATTAATAAAAAAAATTATGATAATTTTATTAGTGAATATTATGAAAAGTTCAATGAATATCCTAATCAGCTTTCATTTCTAAGTTTTGATCTAGTAGGTCTGGTTTATTATCTTGTTCTGAAAAATGATTTAGTAATTGATGATAAAATTTTTATAAAAAAAAATAAATTTAAAGGTAAAGTTGGTGTTTTTGAAATAAAAGACAACAAAGTAAGGCATATATTAAATTTTTACAAAGTTGAGGACTCAAAATTTAAAAAAATTTTTTAATTTTTCTAAAAGCTTTATATCTATGATCAATCTTATACTTTTGATTAGGTTTCATTTGTGCAAAAGTAATTTTTTTTTTATTTGGAATAAAAATTGGATCATATCCAAATCCATTTAAACCTTTGGCTTTTTTAGAAATTCTTCCTTCAACTTTTCCTGTAACAGTGCTATATTTTTTATTTGAATAAAAAATTGTTAATGCGCATATAAATCTAGCTTTAATTTTTTTCAGTTTCCATTTTGGATCTACTTTTTTTAACTCTTTGTAAACTTTCTTTATTGCTTTTTTAAAATCATTTTTTTTACCACCCCATCTTGCAGAAAATATACCTGGTTTCCCATTTAAGATATCAATTTCCAGACCGGAGTCATCTGCTAAACAAATCATTTTTGTTTTTTTTGAGAAAAATCTTGCTTTAAGAAGTGAATTTTCTTCAAAACTTTTACCATCTTCGATAGGACTTTTGATATTTAAGTCCGCTGGTGCAAAAATTTCTATATTATTAGGTAGTAAATCTCTTATTTCCTTTATTTTTCCGGGATTATTAGAACCTATTAATAATTGTTTAATTTTTCTATTTAACATCTAGCAATTTTTAAATTTCTTACCATATAAAGTACCATGGAAGAAAAACAAAATATAGATGATGATAAAAAATCTAAATTAGAAGAGCAAGAAGATTCAACAAAATTAGAAGAGTCAGATAAGAGTTCCAATGAAGAAAAAATAGTTTCTCCTGAAGATAAGATTAAAGCGCTAGAAGATAAGATTACTAGAACTTTTGCAGAAATGGAAAATCAAAGAAGAAGATTTGAAAAAGAAAAAGAAGATGCTTTTGAGTATGGAGGATATGCATTTGCAAAAGAAAGTTTAAATTTAATTGATAATCTAGAAAGATCTAGACAAGTATTAGAGAATGATGTTTCTCTCAAAGAGAGCGAAGCTCTTAAAAAAATATTAAATCATATTGATATAATTAAAAAAGATCTTATTTCGATTTATTTAAAGAGCAATATTGTTCCTATAGATACCTTAAATAAAAAATTAGACCCAAATTTACATCAGGCAATGATGGAGATTGAAGACGATGAAAAAGAACCTGGGACTATCGTTCAGGAAATTCAAAAAGGTTTTATGATTAAAGATAGACTTTTAAGACCATCTTTAGTTGCGGTTTCAAAAAAAAGAGAGGCTGTAAGCGAAAAACCTAAGGAAAATATAGAAAAATCAAAGGATAAATAATGTTTTCTGTAACTTGTAGAATTGAAATTAACACATATATGAAAGAAAGATTAAAAATATGAGCAAAATTATTGGAATAGATTTAGGAACAACAAACTCTTGTGTGGCTATAATGGAAGGTAGTCAACCAAAAGTATTAGAAAACGCAGAAGGCGCAAGAACAACTCCCTCTGTCGTCGCATTTAGTGATGATGGTGAGAAACTAATTGGTCAACCTGCTAAAAGACAAGCTGTAACAAATCCAGAAAATACAATTTTCGCAGTAAAAAGATTAATAGGAAGAAATTTTGACGATCCAACTGTAAAAAAAGATATAGATGCAGCACCATTTAAAATTATTAATTCAGAAAAAGGTGATGCTTGGATTGAAGCTAAAAAAGAAAAATATTCCCCTTCACAAATTTCGGCTTTTATACTTCAAAAAATGAAGGAGACAGCTGAAAAATATTTAGGTCAAGCTGTATCTAAAGCAGTTATTACGGTGCCAGCATACTTTAATGATGCTCAAAGACAAGCAACCAAAGATGCAGGTAAAATTGCAGGACTAGAAGTGTTAAGAATTATAAATGAACCAACTGCTGCATCATTAGCATATGGACTTGACAAAAAACAGAATAAAAAAATTGCAGTGTATGATCTAGGTGGAGGAACGTTTGATGTTTCTATACTTGAGCTTGGAGATGGAGTATTTGAAGTTAAATCTACTAATGGAGATACATTTTTAGGAGGTGAAGATTTTGATAATTCGATTGTTGATTATTTAGTTAATGAATTTAAAAAAGATAATGGGATTGACTTAAAAACAGATAAACTAGCCTTACAAAGATTAAAAGAAGCTGCTGAAAAAGCGAAAATTGAATTATCTTCTGCTGAGCAAACAGATATAAATCTTCCATTTATAACTGCAGATAAAACTGGACCAAAACATATAAATCTAAAAATGACTAGAGCTAAATTAGAGGCTTTAGTTGAGGATTTAATTGCTAAAACAATACCACCATGCAAAACTGCTTTAAAAGATGCGGGCATTACTGCAAGTGAAATTAGCGAAGTTGTGATGGTTGGTGGTATGACTAGAATGCCAAAAGTAGTTGAACAAGTTAAAAATTTCTTTGGAAAAGATCCTAATAAAGGTGTAAATCCTGACGAAGTTGTAGCGATGGGTGCAGCTATTCAGGCAGGTGTGTTACAAGGAGATGTTAAAGATGTATTGCTTTTAGATGTAACACCTTTATCTTTAGGTATTGAAACATTAGGTGGTGTATCAACAAAATTAATTGAAAAAAATACAACTATACCAACTAAAAAAAGCCAAGTCTTCTCTACAGCAGAAGATAACCAGCCAGCAGTGTCCATTAGAGTTCTTCAAGGGGAAAGAGAAATGGCTACTGACAATAAGATGTTGGGAAATTTTGAATTAGTTGGAATTGCTCCAGCTCCTAGGGGTGTACCTCAAATTGAGGTAACATTTGATATTGATGCAAACGGAATAGTAAATGTTTCTGCAAAAGATAAAGGAACTGGAAAAGAGCAAAAAATTCAAATTCAAGCTTCAGGTGGATTAAGTGAAGAAGAGATTGAAAAAATGGTTAAAGATGCTGAGGCCAATAAAGAAGCGGATAAGAAAAAAAGAGAGTCTGTCGATGTAAGGAACCAAGCAGATACGTTAATACATTCAACAGAAAAGAATTTAAAAGAACATGGTGCAAAAATTTCTGATACAGAAAAGAAAGCAATAGAAGATTGCTCTTCTAATCTTAAAGAGGCTTTAAAAGGAGAAGATATAGAAGGTATTAAAAAGAAAACAGAAAGCTTAGTTCAAGCTTCCATGAAATTAGGTGAGGCGATATACAAGTCGCAACAAAAAACTAAGCCTGATGAACCGAATAAAGATGATAAAGGGAAAAAAGACGATAATGTAGTTGATGCTGATTTCGAGGAAGTAAAAGACGAAAATAAAGAAAAAAGCGCCTAAGACTTACAGCTATTTGTCGACAGTAACTTATGGCTAAAAGAGATTATTATGAAGTCTTGGGTATAAATAAAAATGCTAGCCCTGATCAAATAAAAGCTGCATACAGAAAACTAGCTGTAAAATTTCATCCTGATAAAAATCCCGGTAACAAAAATGCTGAGGATAAATTTAAAGAGGCTAGTGAAGCCTATGGAATTCTTTCGGATCAAGAAAAAAAACAGAACTATGACAACTTTGGTCATGCAGCATTTGAAAATGGAGGTGGAAGACAAGGTGGCTTTGGTGGTTTTAGTGGAGCAGATTTTTCTGATATTTTTGAAGATTTTTTCGGTGATTTTGGTGGAGGTGGAAGAACCAGAAGTAGAAAAAGCAATAATAACAGAGGTTCTGACTTAAGGTATGACTTATCAATAACTTTAGAGGAAGCATACACAGGAAAAAAAGAAAATATAAAATTTTCAACGACAGAAAAGTGCAACTCTTGTAAAGGTAACGGCTCTCAACCTGGCTATTCACCAGATAGATGTTCAATGTGTGGGGGGAGCGGTAGAGTAAGATCTAATCAAGGTTTTTTTACAGTACAACAAACCTGCCCTCAGTGTGCAGGAAATGGAGAAGAAATTACAAATCCATGCAATGATTGTAACGGAAGAGGTAATAGACAAACATCAAAAAAATTATCTGTGACTATACCTAAGGGTGTAGATGATGGAACTAGAATTAGATTAGCTGGAAAAGGTGAAGCTGGATCTCGTGGGGGATCTACTGGCGACTTATATTTATTTATTAATGTTAAATCTCACGAAATATTTAAAAGAGCGGATGAAAATTTATTTTTTGAATATCCAGTTTCGATGGCAGATGCAGCTTTAGGCACTACTATAGAGATCCCAACTATTGATGGAGGAAAAGCAAAAATAAAAATACCAGATGGAACTCAAAATGGTAAACAATTAAGATTAAAAGGCAAGGGAATGCCTTATATGAGAGGTAGTGGTAATGGTGATCTTTATGTTCAAATTAATACTGAAGTTCCAGTATCATTGAACAGAGAACAAAAAGATTTACTTGAAAAATTCAGAAAAATAGAAAATGAAAAATCGAACCCAACTATTAAGCAATTTTTCCAAAAAGCAAAAAATTTTTGGAAAAATTAACTAATCTAAATCTAAAATTTTTTTTTTTGCCTTTTTAAACTCATCTTCAGTAATAGCACCTGATTCTAGAAGATTATTCAATTTGAGCAATTCATCTGTAATTCTATTTTCTTCCGTGGACTCTACATCAAAATCTTTATTATTTTTAGATTTTATACCTCTTAGAATTGCATTTATTCCTATGTATAAAATTAGCGATAAAATAGCTACAGATAAACTTATAAAAATTATAGATTGCATATTTTAAAAATTAATAGAAATTAATAATATCACTTTTTATATAAATATGAAAAAAATTAATTTAGCAATCTCAGGATGTCTAGGTAGGATGGGTCAACAATTGATTAAATCTTCCAAAAAAGATAAAAACTTTAAACTAGTTACGCTGACTGAAAATAGATCGCTTAATAAAAAAATTTATGGACTTAAAATAGAATTTAATAATGAGAGTGCCTTTAAAAAAGCAAGTATAATAATCGATTTTACTACACCTAAGTGTACAATTCAAATTCTTAAGATTGCTTCAAAATTAAAAAAAAGAGTAGTTATTGGAACAACAGGATTTACAAAAAAAGAAGAGAATTTAATCAAAAAATACTCAAAAAAAATTCCAATATTAAAAGCTGGAAATATGAGTCTTGGTATAAACCTTCTGATGTATTTAACTGAAATTGCATCTGGTTCTTTAGGTAAAAATTTTTTAAGTAAAGTTAACGAAATTCATCATAAGCATAAAAAAGATTATCCTTCTGGAACAGCGTTAATGTTAGGTAACGGAATAGCCATAGGTAAAAATAAAAATTTTTATTCTTTAATCGGAAAAAAATATTTAAATAAAAAAAATTTCCCTTATGGAAAAAAAATTAATTTTAATTCGGTGAGAAAAGGGGAAATCATTGGTGAACATGAAGTCAAATTTTCTAGTGGAAATGAAATAATTACATTAAATCATGAAGCTTTCGATAGAACATTATATTCAGAAGGAGCATTATCAGCTGCAAAATGGTTAATGACCAAAAAACAAGGTCTATATTCTATGAGAGATCTTATGAATTTCAAATAATGAATGAAATTCAAAGAGCTAAAACAGTTTTAAAGATTTTAA